>JAEEGK010009857.1_pt1 | contig 22158 bp, 17 predicted proteins | sample 8958771 | NCBI WGS metagenome assembly JAEEGK01 (sample SAMN16246547, study PRJNA631951) | gut metagenome | biome: gut microbiome; feature: rumen; material: SC-attached | host: Bos | place: Iran: Karaj | collected 2018-10 | reverse complement strand
TATCATCTCGTTGGCTGGTAATGCATCAGCAAAACTTGCCGGTGGTATTGCCCTGAATAAGTGGGACGAGAACCGTTGCTCTTCACCTTATATCTTGTCACAGCGTCAGGCAGGTATTAACTGTCCGTATATGCGTGCTTCTGACATCTACCTTATGATTGCCGAAATTGATGCCATCCTTGGCAACGAGATTGAAGGCAAGAAGATGCTTGAAGACGTTCACAACCGCGCCTTTGCCGAGGCACAGGACATCAACGCCTTTATTGAGAAGTGCGGCGGCTCTTTGCTCGATGCTGTTATAGAGGAGCGCAAGCTTGAGTTCGGAGGCGAGGGCTCACGCCGTTACGACCTTATCCGTAACAACATGCTTACTCCTGTTCTTGATGATTTCCACAGCAAGATGGAGGCTATGTATAATGACCTTAAAACGCAGGGATATCATACATTCGAGAACGGCAACGTGATTTCGAACTACATCTGGGTTAAGAACGTTGATGCCAAGAAACTTATCGGCTACCGTCTTACGGCTCAGTACAACGCTCCTGAAGAAGAGGAGGCTGGCGAGTACGACTGGAAGAACAATTTGGCATCTACAGTTCTCTATCCAAGTTGGAGAGGACAGAACGATGACTGGTACTCTGTTGGCTATGCTGCATATACTCTTGAGTCAGACAGAACAAAGAACTTGGCAAGCATCAACCAGACGGCAACAAACCTTTCAATCGTAGGATTGTTCCGCCATGTAGACGAGGCTGAGGCAAAGGCTCTCGAGGCCGACGGATATACAAGAGTATCGTGGGGTGAAACTATCATCGGCAGTACCGATTGGGACGACTACAACAAGAATGTTTTGTGCGGATATGTAAAAGGCTGTCCTCCGATTTATTTCTTGCCGTTCGGTACAACTGATATGCAGACATCTAAGATTACAAACGGTTATGGCTTCCAGAACGTGAAGTAATTTAAAAGAAATATCATAATAAGAAAGTCTGGTTTCCCGAATGTGGAAGTCAGACTTTTTTTGTAAATAATGTTCGTAATTTGCAACAAAATGTTGGAAAAAGAAAAGGCGTAAGCGTAATATTATTATTTTTGTAACTGAAATGTAACTAAAACTGATGTAATAACAAAATCTAAAAGTATGAACAAGTACATTCTGACTTTTGTATGCTGTCTGACATTCTCGCTGCTTGGCGTGGCTCAGACAAGAGAGATTATTCCGGTAGACTGGAAGGGTATTAAAAAGGAGATAAAGAAGAATCCCGAACATGTAAGGGATTTGGTAAAGAGGCTCTCTGCCGAGAAATTAGATACTACTATGACTTTTCCTGAGAGGATTCTGGCATTCTATGGGCAGTCTTTCCTGACCGACGATGGCGAGGAGCTTGATGCAAGGGAGTCGATGAAGTTGCTGAGAGAAGAGAAATATAAGGATTGCATAAAGAGGGCAGACAAGGCTTTAGGCGTAAATCCGCTGAACTTGGATGCTCTTTGTGCCAAAGGCGTTGCCTTGAAGAGGCTGTCAAAAGATTCAAAATCGGGAGTAGCAGAAGACGAATGTATTCAGTATTTCAACAGAATGACTCGCATCTTCAACACGATAGCGATGACGGGCTATGGAGACAAGGAGCATCCTTTCTATGTTACGAAGGTGAGCGATGAGTATAGTTTTATGAACCATTATCTCGAACTATACGACCGCGAGCGTCAGGTTCTTGCCGGAAACTGCGACCTTATTTATTTGAAAAATGGCAGCAAATATTACGACGCAAAGGAAATCTATTTTGAGATTACGCGAGTATTGGAGCTTGAGTCGATAAAGTTTGGCTTAATGAAACCTGATTATAAATAACAGAAAAACAGAGTATCCTAACTAAAGAAAGATGCTCTGTTTTTTTATTGTTTGTATGCGGCGGACTTGCAAAAGTAAATTATTAGTCATATTTTTGTGCATAAGGAAGTTAGATGCCGTCATTCATCGGCTTCTGTAAAAGAACTATAACCTTTATAAAAACACATTTATATGAAACAGGACAAAAACATGCGCGTGGGAATTATCGGCGCAGGCTGGATAGCCACAAAGGCAGCAATCACGCTTTGCCATTTAACAAATGTTGAGGCTTATGCCATAGCGTCGCGCACGCTTGCCAGGGCGCAGGAGTTTGCCGCAAAATGGAACATTGCCAAGGCTTACGGCTCGTACAGCGAGCTGATTGCCGACCCCGATGTTGACCTTGTGTACGTTGCAACGCCCCACAGCCATCATTTCGGTGTTACGCGCGAGGCTATCCTTGCCGGAAAGCCTTGCCTTGTTGAGAAGGCTTTCATGGCAAATCATCGTGAGGCTGAGGAGATTGTTACGCTGGCGCGAGAAAAGCGCGTTTTCCTTGCCGAAGCCATCTGGACTCGCTATCAGCCGGCCGTGAAGATTGTGCGCAAACTCATATCCGACGGCAGGATAGGAGAGCCGCGGCTTGTTACGGCAACCCTGGGCTACAGCATGGGCGAGAAACCGCGCATAATGCAGCCCGATCTGTGCGGCGGCGCGTTGCTCGACCTTGGCGTGTATGCTATCAACTTTGTGAGAATGTTTTTCGACAGCAGGATTCTGAATATCGAGTCGCAATGTGTAAAGTCGAAAACGGGCATGGATTTGACAAACTCAATCTCGCTCGTTCTCGAAGATGGAATCCTTGCAAACCTTCAGTCGTCGGCTGCCTGCGTGGGCGATAATATCGGCGTAATTGCCGGAACGGAGGGCAACATTATAATAGACAACATAAACAATCCGCAACGGATTCGCCTGAACGGTCGCGACCGCGTGTTTGTAGAGGAGATTGAAGTTCCGCAGCAGATTACGGGCTACGAGTATCAGTTTTTGGAGTGTCGCGAGGCTATTGCCGACAACCAGCTTGAGCCGTACAGCATGCCGCTCAACGAAACGCTCTACATAATGCAGCTGATGGACGGTTTGCGCCGTAAGTGGGGCGTGCGCTATCCGATGGACGATTTCTGATACACGTTATTTGAGAATTCACAATTCATAATTCATAATTCACAATTCAAAATTCATAATTCATAATTCAAAATTCAAAATTCATAATTCAGAATTCATAATTGGCGGTTGGTTTTCATTATTCATAAACTACCCTCCAAAAAACAACTGTAACAACTGTAACTGTAACTCGATTTGGAATTTTGAAAGTTGAAAAATCTTGATTCTGAATGTGTTGGGAAAGAGATGACGGGTAATTTATGTAAGCCAAATCATTGGTAATGCAAACAGGGTGAAGCCTTGCAATAGAAACAAGTTGGGCGGAAAGACGAAGAATCAGATTTTTTTGTTTTTCCGCCTATGTTTTTCAAAATGCAGACAAAACAGACTTCAACAAAAAAATAGTTTGTATCTTTACTGCCGTAAAAAGATTATTTCCAGACATGAGTAATTTGTTGTATCATTTCGTAGCCTTTGTTGTGGTGGCAATATGGGGCTCTACCTTCGTATTTACAAAACTGCTGCTAAACGGCGGACTGTCGCCTGCGCAGATATTCACGCTCAGGTTTATAATAGCCTATGTGCTGCTGCTTGCCACGTCGCTGTCGTACTATCCGCGCAAGATGGGCTGGACAAAGAGCGGGCTGAAGAAATTCCGCCTCTTTGCCGATTCTGTTAAGGACGAAATGCTGATGCTCGGACTTGGCATAAGTGGCGGCTCGCTCTATTTCCTTACCGAAAATTCGGCTATGAACTATACAACAACCACAAACACGTCGCTTATAGTTTGTCTCTGTCCGCTCTTTGCAACTGCGCTTATATCGCTGTTCTATAAGTCGGAAAGACTCAGTAAGATTCAGATTCTGGGCACTCTTATGGCTGCCCTTGGTGTTGTGGTGGTTGTTCTTAACGGTCATTTCGTGCTTCATCTCTCTCCGCTTGGCGATGCCCTGGCTTTTGCGGCGTGCCTCTGCTGGGCTGTCTACTCTCTGCTTATGATTCCGGCAAGCCAGAAGTACAACACAATCTTTGTGACCAGAAAAGTATTTTTCTACGGACTTGTGTCGATGCTTCCTTACTATTGGTTCGTGCCGGGATTTCCGTCGCTTGCCGACATCATGCGCCCCGAAGTGCTAAACAATCTTCTGTTTCTTGGCTGCGTGGCCTCGATGCTCTGCTTTCTTGTATGGAACTGGGTTATAAAGAAACTCGGCGCGGTGGCTGCCACAAACTACGTCTATTTCAATCCCGTTACGACCATCGTCTTTGCGTGGGTTGTGCTTAGCGAGGATATAACCGTGTACTTCATCATAGGCTCGGTATTGATTATTGCCGGAATGTTTTTGTCAAATAAGAAGTAAATTTGTCATTTTTTTATATCTTTGTCGTAATTTCCAACATTGGGAAGAAACATTTATCTTGTAGATATGAAAAATAAGGATACAGAAGATTATGAGGAGTTGGAAGACGGCTCGTATCTCTTCAAAGGAAATCTTGATGACGACGACGATTTTGACTATGACGACGATGAAGACGAAGATGATGACGATGAGTATGAAGACGATGACGATTGCTTTTACACAAATGCACAGGCAAGGCTGATTCTTGATGAGATAAAGAAACAGACCGCCGTAACAGCCGTAGAGATTGTTGCCGACATTGTTGATAAGAACAAACCGCTGCTCTTGACTGACAGCAAGTTTGGCGGACTTCCTTACTGGCAGGATGGAATGGAATATCCTACGGCAAAAGACGACGGGACAAAACTCGTGCTTCTGGCTCAGATAAACTTCGGGCAGATGCCGCATCTCGATGACTTTCCTGAGAGTGGAATCCTTCAGTTCTTCATAAAGCCCGACGATATTTACGGCTGCGATTTTGATAAGATAAATTACGACAAATGGCGTCCGGTATATCACGAGAACATCGGCGAGCCTATGAGCGAGGATGCTCTCAGGGCAATGGGTGTAAAGACTGCCGAGGAGGTGGAGTATTTCCCGCTATCGCCCGAGTTTGCTCTTTCTTTCGAGAAACAGGAAAATGTCCTGAATATGACTTGCGAGGAACTCTTTGAGAGAGAGGTGCGTAAGATAGCTCCAAAACTGAATCTGCCAGTTCCTGATGAGAATACGCCTTTCTACGATTTCTTCAGCGAAAGCATAAGTGATGAATTTTATGACGAGTGTAACAGAGAAGGACATAGAATAGGCGGATATCCGGCGTTTACACAATGCGACCCTCGTCTGCCCGACGATGACAAGGATGTTCTTCTGTTGCAGATTGACAGCTGTGGCGAAGGCGATGTTGGTGACGGCTTGATAATGTGGGGCGACTGCGGCATTGGCAATTTCTTCATCTCAAGAGACGACTTGAAAAAGCGCGACTTCTCTCGGGTTCTTTACAACTGGGACTGCAACTGATATTTCTTCGAAAAGAATGAATCTTATACCGAAACCGTTTTCTGCTCATTGCCGGCAGAGGCGGTTTTTGTTTTGTTGGTACGTTTCGGGAGCGGCAAGGGCTTGGGCATCTTGATGTGTTAAAAAATTATAAAATGCTCAGCAATAACATTCTTTTCACTACTTTTGCGGCGATTAAAAACAGGTATATGAACAAGATAAAAAAAACACTTTTGGCATTGTTCGTGGCAATGTCGTGCTCGGCAATGGCACAAAACGCACAGAACTATCTTAACATCAAGGCTCCAATCTCATTCGACGGAAAGGATTATAAGCTTGGCTGGAGCTCTCATCCTGCCGAATATTACTACTTGGAAGAGTTCTTTCCCGAAGGACAGAAACCTGAGCATTACGACGATATGTTTAGCGTTTCTGTGGTTGTTGCAGATGTCGAGGTTTCTGATTTGGTCATGGCCAAGGTGCGTGAACTCGACGAACGCAAGAGAACTGACGGATGCTGCAATTATCAGGTTCTTGAGAGAAAGGGAGGCGAGGTTATCATCGACTTTATGGTTGCTGCCTACGAGAATGGCAAGACATCGTTTGTAGAGTCGGACATTCATCATTACAAGAAAATCAAGTTGAACGGAAAGTCAGCTGTACAGCTTAACTTCTACAGCCACAGAGCTTATGGCGACGATATTGTTCCTTACTTCGAAACTCTTTTGAAACAGAAGACAGACTGGATTATAAAAATGGGCGAGATGGATATTAAAGTCAGTCTTAAACAGTAGTCCGTTTAGGGCGAAAGGGGCGGTGGCGTGTGTGTGGTGCTTCTTCATTGTGCTATGGCTTTTGTTTGGGATGTATTCGGGTTTCGTTCGGGATGCAGGCTTGTAACTTGTTTGCGATGCAAAGATACGGACTCGAAAATTGCCACTTATGCGTTAGCGTACGTTTTTAGGAGTTCCGTACGATTATATGCGATTTTTTTCTCTGTGGGAAAATATACGTTTGGCTTCTTTCTTGCCTTGGATGGAATCTGTGTTTCATGCAGGTTTGTGATTCTTGCATACTTTCGGTGGCAGGCAAAAGAATTCTGAACGGAAAATTCGGCTTTACGGGTGTCTGTAACGTAGCTTTTTCTTTCCGATAATGCCGAGGGCGTATCGTATAATGCTGATATAATGCCTTTTAGGAGAAAAATATATACGGGAGAGTTACAGTTACAGTAGTTACAGTTGTTTTTCGAGAGGGTTGTAGTTTAATTTATTCTCTCTCTCTTTTTTTTATTTTATATATTATATATATATTATTATATTATATAATATATTAATTATTAGATATTTATATATATATTATAATAAAGAGTTTTATTAAGATTAATATATACCATGCCTCAAAAAAACGAACTGTAACTGTAACTTTGTAACGCTTTACTCAATTTTTCTTTATATGGCTCTTTGTAAAAAAATATCGAGAAACCCTTTGTTTAAAGGACTTCTCGATGTGTGCCTTGTGATCCCGATGGGATTCAAACCCATGACCTTCAGAACCGGAATCTGACGCTCTATTCAGCTAAGCTACGGGACCTTTGGTTTTTTCAAACTCGTGCAAAGATAATTCTTTTTATCCAATAATCCAAATTTTAGTACCAGTCGAGCGTTGACGACATGCTACTCTTTTTCTCGTACTTCAGGGCATCGGCAAGTTCCGAGGCATTGGCGCGAAGCGAGATGTTGTATGATGTGTACGGACCAACCACAAAACTTCCGCTCATGTCGAAACAATGCATGCTTCTGCCAATAGAGCAGGTCGTTGCCGAAATGCGGTGGTTGTTGAAGTCGTAGCCCGAACTGAAACTGAAACTCCAGTTGCTTGAGATTCCAACGTTTCCGCTGAAGTTGAGCGTGTGGGTTAGTTTGTATGGATAGCGGTGCGTGCGCACGTTGAATTTGCTCTTTGTGTGGTCTTCGGCAAGCGATACGCCATACGAGAAACTCAGCGACCACGGCAGTTTGAAAGCCATGTAGCCGTCTTTGTCGGTAGTATCTTCCTTGTGCTTATCCTTTCTTACAACATTTTTCTCTTCGCCGTCCTCGTTAGCATCGTCTGCTTTGTTTTCGGTAGATTCTTGTTCTTTGTCCTTCTTTCCGAAGCCGAACAGTTTGGCGAGTTTCTCGTTGTTAAGGGTGTACGAAATGCTCTGGCTCATTCCCTGATAGCGGCCGAAGCGTCCGTAACTCCATTCGGTACGGTTGCTCAGGTCTCCGTTGTCGTCGTAAGCGTATGTGGCAAATACGGCTGTGGTGCTGAACGTATAGCTCTTAGACAGTTTCAGACGCAGATTTACGGTCATGTCGCTCCATTTGCGTGTTGTGGCTGCAAAGTTGTAGCCCATGCTTACACCCAGGTTGTCGATAAGACTAATCTTCTTGTAACCAGTCGAATCCTTGTCCGAGCGAATTTTCATCTCAACGTTGTTGCCTATCGAGAAGTTCATCGAGCTTGACAGACCGCTTCCCGGCGCGCCGTAGAGTGCACCCTCGTAGTAGTTGTACTGCACATCGTTGCCGTTGGCATCCTTGTATGTTCCGTAAACTCCGAATCGCTTGTCGCTGAAATCGGGCGTATAACTGTACGAAACCTGAGGCGTTAGGACGTGGCGTATTGCCACAACCTTGTCGCCGAAAAGCTTGCGGCTCGGAACATAGAAACCGTAGAGCGTAGTATTGGCAGAAATGCCGGTAGAATAGTCGTAAACTCGGTTGAATCCCGTAATTGTATCGCGTTCTACTACGCCCTTGTCCTTGTTGTATTTTTGCTCCACCTTGTAGGTGTACCAGCGTTCGTGATAACTAACTTGCGGACTAACGTTAATGTATTTCAGAAGGCTGAAACTCATGTCGGTGCTGAGCTGATGGTTCATACCATTCTTCCAGTCTTTTGCAAAACTCGAGTGCAGCAGTTTGTCTTCCTTTGTGCTGATGCTGTTAGCCATCTGCATATTGTAGTTTATGCCGATTTTCTCGTACCAGCGTGCGCTTCCGGCCGCCTTCTTGCGCTTGAACGGATAGAACTTAGGAATTCTGAAGTCTACTCCCGGAAGAGACACCTGCATAGAGCTGTCGCGAGTGTTCTGCGAGAGGGTAGAGGTGAGCGAGAGAGTTGCTCCCGTTCCCCACAAGTCGTTAAGGTTGAGCGAGATACTCGAAGCCTTTGTGTTTGATGAATATTCGGCCAGATTATATCTTGCCGAAAGGCTGTTGGCGTTATAACTGCTTGTGTTGAATCTGACACTTGCAGAGAAGCCTATCTTCGGGTTTGCCTTTGCATCCTGACGATGGCTCCAGTTTATCTGAAAGTCGGTCGACTCGGTCTGGTCTATGCCCTTGTCGCCGCTCTTTGTCTTCATGTAACTGGCGTTGAAACTGCCCGAGTAGCGGTATCTCTTAACGTAGTTAGACGATGCCTTCAAGCCCCACGACCCCTGCGTGTAGATGTCGCCGAGCAGCTTCAGGTCCATGCGGTCGCTTATAGCAAAGTAATATCCTCCGTCGCGAAGATAGAATCCTCGCGTGCTCTCGTCGCCGTATGTTGGCATGATGAATCCGCTCGAATACTTGCTGCTGAACGGGAAGTAGAAGAACGGAACGGCAAGCGGCAGCGTAACATCCTCGACCACGAGCCATGCCGGGCCCGATACCACGTCCTTACCCGGACGCACCTTGGCGCGGCTCAGAGCCAGATAGAAGTGCGGATGCTTTTCGTCGCAGGTTGTATATTTGGCGTGCTCAACATAAAGTTCGTCGTTCGAGCCTTTCTTGGCCCTCTCACTCGTCAGGAATCCGTCGCCCTGCTTTGTGTCGACGTTGGTTATGTATCCGCGCTTAGTCTTGAAGTTGTAGCTCATAGTCTCGGCGTTGTACGGCGTGTCGCCGTCGGTAAATACCGGCAGACCGTTCATCACTCCGAGCGAGTCGGGCATACCCTGTGCAAATACGGTGCTGCTGTCGATATTCATCGAAATCTGGTCGGCCTCGAGAGTGATATTCTGATACGAAACCTTGCTTTTTCCATACAGATGGGCAAAACCCTTGCCAGCCTCGTACACAATTGAGTCGTTTGCCGTGTACTCGACAGGTGCTTCGAGCGGCTGATTTTTTCTGTTCACACCAACAGAGTCGTGCGACAGCGAATCGTTTGCAAGAGAATCTGAACGTATAGCATCTGGCTTTACGGAATCGCTCACCGAAAAATTGTGACGCTCAACCGCAAAACGGGCATTAGACCGTTGCGCCATGAGGAACAACAGTACGAATGATGCAAATATGAATGTTTTTTTCTTCAAAACGTCGGCAAAATTACAACATTTCCTTGTTACCTGCTAATCTTTTAATGATATTTTCTGTGTTACAGAAACATTTTACACCAATTTTCGAACCTCACAATTCCGTCGTCTCCGAATTTTCTGATGCTTTTCAGAGCCTGCTCCGGAGTCTTTACTTTTTCGAGGTTCGACTTGCTGTAAAACTTGTCGGCAAAGCAGATAAGTTGTTCTTCTAACGTTTCGGGAATCAAATCCTTGTGCGGAACCGGCAGATTTTGTTCAACAATCTGCTTGAGCGACAGCCCCGTGCCCGTGTGCCTTTCGCAAACCCTTGCGTGGCGCGGATATCCCTCGGCCTCCATTATTCGTGCGCCAATAGTGCCGTGGCAGATGTAAGGTTCTGTGCCAAAGCATTTTATTCCGGGAGCATCAGTCTCGAAAATGCCTATGTCGTGAAGCATTGCCGCCTCGAAAACAAAGTCTTTGTCTATATCAAATTCTGGATGTTTGTTTGCAATTTCTATAGCCATGTCGGCAACGCACCGGCTGTGGAAAAGCAGAATTTCTTTCAGTTCCGATTCCTCGGGGTAGTATTTGTTAATTATGTCCAGCGGATTCATTTTTTATCTGAGAAATAGAATATTGTGTTAAAACTATGCAGAACAATCTATTCTTTTTGCGGAAGCAAAAGTAACTAAATTATGTCAAAAAGCAGTATTAAAACGAAAAAATGTTATGCAGATTATTAGACTTTTACAAAAAAAATATTATTTTTGCGACATTATACTTTAAATGTTATGTGCAAAAAAATATTCTTATTAGCATTTCTAGCGTTGAATGTGGCATGGAATATGCCTTCATTCGGAGCATCTGCTCCTGCAAGTAAAAAGTTTATCGTAGTTATCGACCCGGGACATGGTGGTCATGACCCCGGTGCTATCGGTTCAACAACACGAGAGAAAGTTATCAATCTATCTATTGCTTTGGAAGTTGGACGCCTAATCGAGAAAAACTGTAGCGATGTAAAGGTCATCTATACTCGTAAGAAGGATGAGTTTGTTCCGCTTGACGAGCGTGCAAACATCGCAAACAAGAACAAGGCCGACTTGTTCATCTCTATACACACCAACTCTCTCCCAAGTGGAAAGATTGCCCGTGGTGCCGAGACTTATACGCTTGGTATGGCCAAGGCCGAGGCAAACCTTGAGGTTGCAAAGAAAGAGAACAATGTAATCCTTGTTGAGGATAACTACCGTGAAAAGTACGAGGGCTTCAACCCAAGTTCGTCAGAGAGTTACATCATGTTCGAGTACATGCAGGACAAGTACATGGAACAGAGTGTCGAGTTTGCTCGCCTTATCCAGAACAAGTTCGTGTCTACTGCAAACCGTGCCGACCGTGGTGTGCATCAGGCAGGTTTCCTTGTGTTGAGATGTACTTCTATGCCAAGCGTACTTATCGAACTTGGTTATATCTCAACTCCTGATGAAGAGCAGTATCTTACATCAGACGAGGGTATCTCAAACATGTCAAAGAGTATCTACGAGGCATTCCTGAACTATCGTCACAACAACGACGGTCGTATCAAGACTGCTACAATATCAAGCAACGACGATGCAATCGTAGGCAGCGTTCCTACTGTTACTGCAACAGCGTCAGAGCCTGCCGTAGCTCCTGCTGCTGCACCTGCTGCTCCAGCCGTTGTTGCTGCTCCGGTTAATCCAAATGCTCCGGGCGCACCGGCACCAGCCGCTCCAGCCGTAGTTGAAGAGCCTGCTCCTGCTGCACCTGCCGTAGTTGAGGCTCCTGTTGCTCCAGCACCAGCCGCTCCTGCTGCTCCAGCACCTGCTAAGCCAGCCGCACCTGTTGCCGAGCCAGCTCCAACACCAGCACCAGCTCCTGCTGCACCTGCAACTCCAGAGCCTGCAGCTCCAGCACCTGCAAAACCTGCTGCACCAGCACCGGCTAAGCCAGCAACTCCTGCTCCAGCCGCAACACCAACACCGGCAGCCAAGCCAGCCGCTGCACCTGCTGCTAAGCCAGCTGCACCTGCTGTTAAGCCTGCTGCTTCTGGTTCTAAGCCTGTATTCAAGGTTCAGCTTGGTGCTGTAAGCGCTCCAATCAGCAATGCTGATGGCAAGTTCGGACTTACTGGTGTCTCTTATTATAAGGAAGGCGGTATGTATAAGTATACTTACGGTGAAACTTCAAACTTTGATGAAATCCAGAAGTTGAGAACTGAGGCTAATGCCAAGGTTCCGGGAGCATTTATCATTGCATTCCACAATGGTAAGAAGATTCCGGTTGCTGAAGCTAAGGCTCTTCTGAAATAATAAGGTATAAAAACGAAAATGAAATCATCTGCAAAAGAGGTAAAGATTGCTATCACAGCCATAGCTGCTGTTGTTATAATGTTCGTAGGAATAAATTTCCTGAAAGGCATAAACGTATTCAAGTCGAGCAACTTCTATTACGTTGCCTTTGAGAACATTCAGGGTTTAACTGCTTCGAGTCCGGTTTATGCCGACGGTTATAGCATAGGTATTGTCAGAAGTATCAACTATGACTACGAGCATCCCGGCAACGTGATTGTCGAGATTGAGGTTGACAAGGACATGCGAATTCCGAAGGGAACAACCGCCGAACTTGTAACCGAGATGCTGGGAACTGTAAAGATGAATCTGCTGCTCGCCACAAACCCTCGCGAAAAATGCGAGCCGGGCGACACTATCAAAGGTGGCGTAAATGCCGGCGCTCTTGGCGCGGCTGCCAACATGGTTCCCGAAATTCAGGCTCTGTTGCCTAAACTCGACTCGATACTGACTTCTGTTAATACTCTGCTCGCTGATCCTGCGTTGGCCGGCACTTTGCACAATGCCGAAAGAATTACTGCCAACCTCGATGTTACAACTCAGCAGCTTAACAGACTTATGGCAGGCGATATTCCGCAGCTGACAAAAAAGTTAAACGTGATAGCAGGAAACTTTGAAGAGACAAGCGCAAAACTTAAGGAACTTGACGTTCAGAAGACTCTTGCAGGTGTAGACGCAACTCTTGCCAACGTTCAGACTATGACTGACGATTTGAACAAGAAGATGAACAGCAAGGACAACAATATCGGTCTGATGCTTAACGACAGATCGATTTACGACAATCTGAATGCGGCAACAGCAAACGCTGCAAGCCTGATGAAAGATTTGCAGGAGAATCCTAAGCGTTACGTTCACTTCTCTGTTTGGGGAAAGAGCGATAAGAAAAAAAAGTCGGAGTAAAACTTACTCGGCTTAAAGATAAAAATCCCGTGCTTCGATTGTAGAAGTGCGGGATTTTTTTTGTAGTTTTGCAAACTCGAACAAACTTGTAGATTAAAAAGTGCATTAACAGATGAGCAACTTTGATGTAAAACAAATGTGGGAACAATGTCTTGGCATTATCCGGAACAACACTCCTGAACGCGAGTTCACCACTTGGTTCGGAGCCATACAGCCCATAGAATATTCTAACGGCGAACTTATTCTTAGTGCGCCAAGTCACTTTGTAGTTGAACGTATCGAAGCTGATCATCTCGACCTGTTGCGCTTTGCCATCCAGAAGGTTTTTGGAAAGGGCACAAAACTTGAATACCGCGTACTTGCCGACAAGAAGAACAATCTTACTGTCGATGTGGAGGCTACTAAGCGTACTGTATTCAAGGAAGAACTTAAGAAGCCTGAGATTACGAATCCGAACGAGAAGCCTGTGCTCCGTCCGCTCGATCCTCGTCTTAACCCAAACTACAATTTCGAGAATTTCATCGTTGGAGGCTGTAACAAACTGCCTCGTTCGGCCGGCGAGGCTATTGCCGAGCGTCCTGCCGATACGGCGTTCAACCCGTTGTTCCTTTACGGCCCTCCGGGAGTGGGAAAGACGCATCTTGCCAATGCCATCGGTATAAAGATTAAGGAACGATATCCCGAGAAACGCGTGCTCTATGTTGCTGCGCATGAGTTTCAGGTGCAGTATACCGATTCTGTCAGAAACAATACTTTCAACAACTTCATAAACTTTTATCAGAGTATTGATGTGCTGATTCTTGATGATGTTCAGGAGTTTGCCTCTGCGTCGCTTGTGAAGACGCAGGACACGTTCTTCCACATCTTCAACTATCTGCATCAGAACAGAAAGCAGCTGATTCTTACTTGCGACCGCCCGCCGGTAAAATTGCAGGGAATGACGGACCGACTTCTGTCGCGTTTCAAGTGGGGATTGCTGGCTGAAATTTCGCGTCCCGACGTGGCTTTGCGAAAGGAAGTTATACACAGCAAGGTGCATCGCGACGGATTGCATTTCTCTGAAGAGGTAATAAATTATATCGCCGAGAATGTTGATGAGAGCGTGCGCGATTTGGAAGGCATCATAACATCGCTCATGGCGCGTGCAGCCGTGTTTAATCGCGACCCTGACTTGACGATGGCAGAGAACCTTGTGCATCAGATTGCAACTCTATCGAACAAGCCGATAACCGTAGATGACATCATTACTAAGGTTTGTTCGTACTACAACATCGAGCCGAAGGAGATTCAGACTCCAAGCCGAAAGCAAAAGGTGGTTCAGATTCGTCAGATTGCCATGTATCTTTCGCAGAAGTACACCGACACGTCGCTGTCGCGCATCGGTACGATGATTGGAAAGCGAAACCACGCAACCGTGCTTCATGCAACGAAGATAATCTCGGGCTTGCTTGAAAACGACAAGCAGTTGCAGAAGGATATGCAGGAAATAGAGGCTCTGGTGAAGCAGAGATAGATATAAAACGAAATCAACCGTTTCATTCATTCAGGAAGATGATGAAACGGTTGATTTTTTATTTCTGGGAGTCCTTTCAGAAACCTTGTTTCTTTACAAAGTCCCAAAGAGTTTTAGAGAGAGCCTCGTTGTCCTTGCGGGTGTATCGGCAATCGGTAAACACTTGCGCAAGGTTCTCTTTCTTGTTTATTCTTACAAACTCCTTGTTCTCTTCGAGAGCCTCTTTTGCCGAATAAATCTGGTCTATCTGCTCGGCTGAGTAGTCGTGATATGTCTCATTGTGCATGATGGCTTCGACAGGAAGACGGTCGCTCTTCTTTGCATCCTCGGCTGGGTATCCAACGGTTATTGTTGCAACTGGCACGACGAGCTTCGGTAGATTCAGCACCTTCGAGATGGTTTCGGGCATGTATACCGTTGTGCCGAGATAGCATGTGCCAAGTCCGGCAGCCTCGGCAAGCACGGTGACTGTCTGGGCAAACAGAAGAGTGTCCTGAACGGCATTCATGAACGACAGGAAGTTGTCGTATCCGGCATCGGCGTTGCGCTGTTCGCACCACTTTGTAAAGCGGTTGAAGTCGGCGCAGAATGTCAGAACCACAGGTGCGCCAGTAACCATTGGCTGGTTGAAGTGTGCTGGTGCCAACTGCTCTTTAATCTCCTTGCTTCGGCTCACTACAACGCTGTAGAGTTGCATATTTCCCATCGTTGGAGTCTGCATAGCCTCCGCGATAATCTCGTTAAGCAGAGAAGCCTCAATATCTTTGTCCGAATACTTGCGTATTGAACGTCTGTTTTTTATGCTATCCATAAATTGTTTTGATTGTTTAGAGCACAAAATTAGCACATTTTTTTGTAATTTTGCAGAACTCTAATCAAAAGAACTAAGATTGTGGCTAAAACACTTACATTTGACGAGGCTTTTGCTGCTGCCCTGAAATATTTCGGCGGAGACAATGTTGCATCCGAGGTCTGGGTGAAGAAATACGCCCTGAAGGATTCGGACGGAAACGTGTGCGAACTTACGCCCGACGAGATGCACAGGCGCATGGCGAAGGAAATCGCCAGAGTTGAGGCTCGCTATCCTAATCCTGTTGATGAGAGCGAGATTTTCGGTCTGCTCGAACATTTCAGATATCTTATTCCTGAATCGCGACTGATGTCGGGCATCGGCAATAACTATGTTGCCGAGTCGTTGTCGAGCTGCTTTGCCATCGGACTTAAAGGCTCGTCGGATTCGTACGGCGCAATTATGCACATCGACGAGGAACAGGTTCAGCTTCTGAAACGTCGCGGTGGAGTGGGGCACGACCTCAGCCAGCTGCGTCCTAAAGGCTATGCTGTCAAGACATCAAACTTGACTTCTATCGGACTTGTTCCGTTTATGGAGCGGTATTCAAATACGGCGCACGAGATAGCTCCCGAGGGTTCGCTTGTGCTTTCTCTCTCTGTCCGCCACCCTGAGGTCGAGGCGTTCATCGGCATGAAAAACGCCGCTACGAACGTGGCTGTGAAGATTGATGATGAGTTTATGAAGGCGGTAATCAATAATCGCCAGTATGCCCAGCAGTTTCCGCTCGATGCGCAGACTCCGGTCGTAAAGCAGCATATCGAGGCTACTGATTTGTGGCAGATAATGATGCATAATGTGATGCGAAGTGCTCAGCCCGAAATCCTTTTCTGGGACAGAATAACGCGCGAAAGCGTATCTGACTGCTACGACGAATGCAGAAGCATTTGTACCAATCCGTCGGGCGAGATTCAGTTGAGCGCGTACGATTCGTGCCGGTTGCTCGTGATGAATCTGTATTCGTACGTTCAGAATCCGTTCTCGTCGTCGGCATCGTTCAACTACGAACTTTTCGACCGTCATGCGCGAATCGCCCAAAGAATAATGGACGACATAGTAGACCTTGAACTCGAAAAGATAGAGCATATTCTTGAGAAAATAGACGAAGACCCCGAGAGCGACGAGGTAAAATATACCGAAAAGCGACTTTGGGAGAAAATATACGAAAAGACGAAACTCATACGTCGCACGGGCATCGGATTGCTGGGCGAGGATGAGACTGTTGAGGCGATGAATCTTCGCAACGGTTCGCATAATACAGCCGATTTTCTTGCAGACGTGTACCGAAGTCTTGCTTTGTCGGTTTATTCATCGTCGGTTCAACTTGCGAAAGAACGCGGAACTTTCGGCATTTACAACGGCGAGAAGGAGACTGAAAATGCCTTCATAAACCGCATAAAAGATGCAGATGCTTCTATGTTTGCCGAGATGCAGAAGTATGGCAGACGAAACATATCATGCTTGGCGTCAGTCCGTTCCGAGAAGAAAAGTCTTGCGGCGCTGGCTCATCTGCCTGTCATTCAGGAGCGTGAGGGCAACGACGGTATTGCAAAACTAAAACTTTACGGAGAGTTGCAGAAATGGTCGGACCATGCCGTGGCTGTCGACATCATGCTTTCTGCAAAGGCCGACGAAAGTCTGGCAAGCAAACTTTATATCGAGGCTTGGCGCAACGGGTGCTGGGTTTGTAATGTGCGTTGCGAGAAAAACGAGGAAACAGAGCCGATGTCAAAGGATTCCGTGGTGTTCAAGCAGCCGATAATAACCGAGGTTCGTCCGCAGTCGCTCGAATGTGATGTGGTAAGATTTCAGAATAACAAGGAGAAATGGGTGGCTTTCGTAGGATTGCTCGACGGCTATCCTTACGAGATATTCACAGGTCTGCAAGATGATGAGGAAGGCATCGTTCTGCCAAAATCCGTTACCAAGGGAAAAATCATAAAGAACGTTCTGCCCGATGGCACAAAACGATACGATTTTCAGTTTCAGAACAAGCGCGGCTACAAGACAACCGTCGAGGGGCTGAGCGAGAAGTTCAACAAGGAATATTGGAACTACGCCAAACTTATCAGCGGTGTGCTCCGATACCGAATGCCTACGCACTATGTAATAAAGCTCGTTGGCTCTCTTCAACTCGAAAGCGAGAGCATCAATACATGGAAAAACGGTGTTAAGCAGGCTCTCAAGAAGTACGTCGTAAACGGAACGGAGGCGAAGGGCGTGATGTGTCCAAACTGCGGAAGCGAGTCGCTCGTTTATCAGGATGGAAATCTAATCTGCAAGGAATGTGGAGAAATAAGATAGAACAATGGAAATGAAGACTTTTGTACATCTTAACAAGATAAAGATATTTGCTCGCCACGGAGTTTTGCCGCAAGAACAGCTCACAGGCGCGTATTTCTACGTCAGCCTGAAAATAGGCTACGATTTTTCCGAGGCTATGCAGACCGACAATCTGGCAGGAACGATAAGTTATGCCGATATTTTTGAGATAGTAAGACAGGAGATGGCAGTTTCGTCAAAACTTCTTGAACATGTTGGCGGACGCATCGCAAACCGCATCAAGAACGAGTTTCCGCAGATAACGAGCATCGAACTCACCATCGACAAGGAGAATCCGCCGATGGGGGCCGAATGTTCCGAGGCTGGCATCGATATAAAGATTGAATACTAACTAAATATTAAAACATATGAAACTAAAGTTTATTGCACTAATGTGCGTTGTAGCGGCATTGTTTGTCTTTGTTTCGGCTACTAAAGATGATGTTGTGACAATCCATACCATCGGCGATTCTACGATGGCAAACAAACCGCTCGACAAGGGCAATCAGGAGCGTGGATGGGGACAAGTTCTGGGCGAGTTCTTCAATCCCGACAAGGTGGTTGTAAAGAACTACGCGGTGAACGGCCGAAGCAGCAAGAGTTTCATCAACGAAGGCAGATGGGACGAGGTTCTGAAGAATATTAAGCCGGGCGATTACGTCTTTATTCAGTTTGGACACAACGACGAGAAACCGAAGGAGGACCGCCACACAGACCCGGGAACAACTTTCGATGCCAACCTTCGCAAGTTTGCAGTCGAGGCAAAGGAGAAAGGAGCGATTCCTGTTCTCTTCAACTCAATTGTCCGCCGAAATTTCGGACACAACAAGAACGCCGTTGCCAACGACGATTATCGCAAGGCTAAGGCTGATGATATAGTAGAGGGCGATACGCTCATCGATACTCATGGAGCATACCTTGACAGTCCGCGAAATGTGGCAAAAGAACTCGGTATCGTCTTCATCGACCATAACAAATTGACACACGATTTTGTTCAGTCGCTTGGTCGCGAAGGCTCGAAAAAAGTTTACATGTGGATTGAGCCAAATACTTGCGAGGCGTGCCCAAATGGTCGTCAGGACAACACACATCTTAATGTCTGGGGGGCTCACAAGGTGGCAAACCTTGCTGTTCGGGAAATAGCAAAGAAGATTCCTGCGCTGAAGAAGGCGGTAAACAAAAAAGTGTGCAAGCAGTATAACAAATAATAGCAATTATGGACGTAAAGATAGAGGATTCGTGGAAGCAGCATCTTGCCGCAGAGTTCGAGAAACCGTATTTTGGCGAGTTGGTAAACTTCGTTAGGCAGGAGTATGCGCAATACCGCATCTATCCGCCGGGAAACCTTATTTTCAACGCTTTCAACCTTTGTCCGTTCGACAAGGTGAAGGTTGTGATTCTTGGTCAGGACCCTTATCACGGACCGGGACAGGCTCACGGCTTGTGCTTTTCGGTTAACGATGGTGTTCCGTTTCCTCCATCTTTGCAGAATATCTTCAAGGAAGTAAGCAACGATACAGGCAAGCCTGTTCCGCAGTCGGGCAATCTAACCCGATGGGCACAGCAGGGTGTATTGCTTCTCAACACAACGCTTACAGTTCGCGAGCATCAGGCTTTCTCTCATGCCGGAAGAGGGTGGGAAACCTTTACCGATGCCGTAATCTCTCTTCTTAACTCGCAGAGACAGAATCTTGTGTTTATTTTCTGGGGCTCTCCGGCACAGAGGAAAGGCGCATTTGTCGACCGCAATCGTCACTTGGTGCTGACATCTCCGCACCCGTCGCCGCTGTCTGCTTATCGCGGATTTTTCGGCAATTCTCACTTTTCGAAAGCAAATAGTTACCTTTTAGAGCACGGTGAAACACCTATTGAATGGTGATGATGTGATAAAATGTAATATCTATAATGTTATTTGTGTGAATTGTGAAAAATAATTAAAGAATTTGCATCATTTTGATAAATAATACTTATCTTTGCAACGCTAAAACGAAGAGCGACAAAAGAAATTTAAAATGAGTATTATTAAACCAGCTGACTATAAGTCACTGCTCGACATCAAACAAACAGAGCAGGGGATAAAGAAGATTAAGGACTTCTTTCAGATGAACCTTTCTACAGAGCTGCGCCTGCGTCGCGTCACAGCTCCTCTGTTTGTGCTAAAAGGACTAGGCATTAACGACGATCTTAACGGAGTTGAGAGAGCAGTTACTTTTCCTATCAAGGCACTTGGCGATGCCAAGGCCGAGGTGGTACATTCGCTTGCCAAGTGGAAAAGACTCACTCTGGCTGAATACGGAATTGAAACCGGATACGGACTATATACTGACATGAATGCCATTCGTGCCGACGAGGATTTGGATAATCTCCATTCTCTCTACGTCGACCAGTGGGATTGGGAGCGAGTAATATCTAAGGAAGACAGAAACATCGATTTCCTTAAGAAGATTGTTCGCCGAATCTATTCTGCCATCGTCCGCACCGAGTATATGACGTGCGAGATGTATCCTCAGATTAAGCCTTTCTTGCCTGAAGATATCCACTTTATCCATGCTGAGGAGCTATTGCAGATGTATCCAAATCTCTCTCCACGCGAGCGTGAGGATGAAATCTGTAAGAAATACGGTGCTGTTTTCATTATTGGAATCGGTGAGAAACTGTCTGACGGAGAGCCACATGACGGCCGTGCTCCAGATTACGACGACTATTCAACTCCTAATTCCGAAGGATACAAGGGCTTGAATGGTGATATCCTCATCTGGTATCCTGTTCTTGGCAGAGCACTAGAACTTAGTTCTATGGGAATCCGCGTAGACAAGGAGGCTCTTCTCCGTCAGTTGAAGGAGAGCGGCAAGGAAGAGCGCAAGGAATTGTACTTCCACAAGATGCTTCTCAACGATAAACTTCCGCTTTCTATTGGCGGCGGAATTGGTCAGAGCCGTTTGTGCATGGTAATGTTGCACAAGGCACACATCGGCGAGACTCAGGCAAGTATCTGGCCTGATGAACAACGCGAGGAATGTGCAAAATACGGAATGCACCTTATATAATATAAAGAATAGGGCGGTACTTTTTTGAGTATCGCCCTTTTTTTATGCTTTGAAGATTCTTTTAATTGTCGTTTTTATCTTTAATAAAAGGTGCAGAGTCTGATTCAAACTACTCCACAAGACTTCGTTTACCGTTGCTTTGAAACCTAAGAAATGGCGGTATTGCGCAATTTCGTAGTTGATGTATGTTATTCCGCCATTACGCTTGATTGTCAGAATATTCTTGAGGTCGAAACATGTCGCAAGTATCTCTTCGCCAAGTAGTTGCTCTTCTTCCGATGGCAGCATGTATGTTCCGTCTTCTTTTTTTAGGTGCTCCTTGCTTAGTCCGAAATAATGTATTAAAATGGAGTTGAATGCGTTTGCGTATTTTATCACAAGTTCATCTTTTGTTTCGAGGATATGCTGAATGCCGTATGTCGAAACATATTGATTCCAATCGCAAATCATGTGCATCTTCAGTCCGGTATGCGTGAGATGATAGATGTTATGCAGAATCGTGTACATGCAGTAGAATTTTGCCTTGTCGCCAACATGTTTTTTCAGATAATCATAGCGTTTTTTGCTACTTAACGTTGGGTATCGTTGTACAATCTGTTTGTGCAATTCAATCTCAACACCGTTGATTTTAGCATTGTCATGCTTTTCGATAAACGTGCCTACTTCAACCTTTATTCCGTTGGCTTTTAGTAACTTCATGGCTAATGGGTAGTCTTCAACATAGAAATCTATGTCGCCAAGTTTTCTGTGCGATGGAGTCTTGTACAATTGTGCTATGTCCGTTCCTTTTATTACATGCGAGCGCACGTTGCCACTTTGCATAATCTTTCTTAAAGTCAGTATTGTCTGCAAATGAATGGCATAAAGTTTCTCCGTCTTGTCTCTAAGATAGATGAACTTCAGTTTTGTGCGCAGAGGCGGTTGTATTCCGTTTTTTTCAATGCTGTCAAGAATTAGCGGTCCTACGCACTGGTCGTACGCTTGTTCGTAAAAACTGTCCCAGAACTCCTGCGGATTGTCTGCAAAAAGTTTCTCGTCAGCTTTGTTGTCGTTTAAGATTGACCCTAACAGGTTGACTATAGCTAATTGTACTTTCTCCATATAGTTGTAATTCAAGAGTGCTAAGTTATCTATATTTTTTATTATGTGCAATACATCGTCGTTATATTTAATATTTTTTTAGATTTTGTAGCGTACTGTCGTTGATGCGTAATTAGAGAATTTGATGTAAAGATGTATATGTGCTTTGTGTTTTGATGCTTGTAGTGATATATGTAGTGCTTAATAAATATGTTAAATAACTTATTTTTAGTGTAATACTTGCGAATAAACTTTACAAATATGTAACTCTATGATTAAATTATTTTTTGCGAAAAAATGAGAAAGTATGGGGTGTGTTATAAGTTTTTTGTATGTTTTCACATATGTTA
>JAEEGK010009856.1_pt1 | contig 22159 bp, 15 predicted proteins | sample 8958771 | NCBI WGS metagenome assembly JAEEGK01 (sample SAMN16246547, study PRJNA631951) | gut metagenome | biome: gut microbiome; feature: rumen; material: SC-attached | host: Bos | place: Iran: Karaj | collected 2018-10 | reverse complement strand
TTTTTCAATATTTAGTTTGTTATTTTACTGAAAAAATTTTTATTGGAGATTTAAATTTAAAAATTGTTAATTTGGATTATTTTAAAAAAGGAAATAATTATTTGTTAAATGATATAATGAAATCAAAAAATAATATTAATAATAGTAAAAGTGAAATGTTTAGTAAAAATCATTTAATGTTAAAAAATAATTTACCAAATAAAAATAATAAAATTAAATTAAGTAATATAATAAGTCATAATAGAAGATTTTTTCAAAATAATATTCATAATTTCTTAAAAATTCCAAATTATAAAATTCCTATTTATTCTTATTTTCTCCCGTTTTTTATTATGAAAAAATATAATAAATTTATCTTTTTAAAATATACTTCTGATTTTTATAAATCTTTTATGAGTTTAGAAAATATTATTCCTATTATTGAAAGATTCCCTCATGTTGTTAATTTTATCAATGATAAATTTAATTTTTCTTATGAAAATGAATTTTTTAAATATTATTATTTAGAACATATAAAAAATATTTCTGATAATATAAATTTATATTGATTTATTTTAATTTGTTAAATTCAAATATTTATTAAAACTTAATAAATTAAATATTTAAATATTTAAAAAAAGAAATTATTTAAATTTTATAATCTAAATATTCTTCATCAATTATTCTTTATTTAATAAAAATTAATAAACTTAAATAAAATAAAATAAAAAACATTTTTTAATTCAACACGAAACAAAAATTTAATTTCAAAATTTAAACATAAAAAAAATATTATTTAAATAAGATCAATTCCTTCAGTTCCTTCTTTAATATAAATTCTTTTTTTATTATTTTTACTAAATTTCTTATACATTTTATAATTAATTAAAAAATCAACAATCATAAAAACAAGAATAGACAAAGTTAAAAGAGAAACAGACATTTCAGAAATAGTCATTTTAAATAATTCATAAAGATTAAATATTTCAATAAAAATACCAGGAATTAAAGTACAATTATAATAAAATTTATTTCCTTGAAATCCAGTCATTTCATATTTTGATTTTGCATTTGCAATATAATTAATTCCAAAAAGAATTAATAATATTATTTGAAGATTCTTTGTTTTATTTATATCTGCTTCTTTTACTAAAATATTTGTATCATACAAATTTTGCATTTGAAATATTGTTATGATTATTAAGAAAAGAATAAATGATTCAAATATAAAAAAAAGCTTCTTTGTTTGACTTAAATGATTGAAAAACATCTTTATTTTTTTATATATTTGTTTTTTATTTTAATATAATATTAATTTATAATGTTTTTATATGATCTTTTTATTTATTTAACACAGAAAAAAATATCTTTTTCATTTTCATTTATATTAAAAAATAAAAAATAAAATAAAAAAATAAAAAATAAAAATAAAAATCAAAAAAATGTATTTCCTAATAATTTCAATAATAATAAAAATAATACAATCTCAAATAATATTAAACTTTACAGAAAATAAAAATGATTCTTCACTAAACACAACATCCTTATATTCTCAACTATATAATGCAAGTCTAGAAACAATAATAAAATTAGGAAATCCTGAACAAAAATTATTATTAAGAATAGAACAACAATCATATTATTTATCAATATCAAGTAATGAATTAAGTGGGAATTTCATTAAATTTAATTATAAAAATTCAAAAACTTATAATTATCATAAAATAAAAATATATATTTCTGAAAAATATATGATGGCAAATCAATCAAGTGATATTCTTATTTTTGAAAATAATAATTTAACTGATAATATTACTTTTTTATGTGTAACAGAAGGAAAATATTTTCAAACTGGAACTTTCGGTTTATTTTTAAAAAAAGATAATAAAGAAATAACAAATTCTAATATTTTATATCAATTAAATGAAAAAGAATTAATTAAGTCATATATTTTTTATATAGAATATTTAAACGAAAATAAAGGAAAATTATTTATTGGTGATTATCCTCATAATTTCAATAAGGAAAAATATAAAGAAATAAATTTTAAAAAAACAAAAGAAATAATAAAGAATAGTAACAGATTTAATATAAGGTTTGATAAAATTATGTCAGGAGAAAAAGAAATAAAAGATCAAATTGAAGGTTATTTTGAATTAGAAAATGGATTAATAAGAGGAACAACAAAATATCACGAGAATATAAAAATTAATTTTTTTAATCAATATCTTGAAAAAAATATTTGTAAAACAGATATTTTCACTGATAATAATTTATGGAAATGTGACTATTATATTTGCGAAGAAAATATTAATTTAAATGAATTCCCTTTATTAAATTTTACTTTATATGATGCCAATATTTCCTTTTCTTTTAATGCTAATGATTTATTTTTTAAATATAATCATAAATATTATTTTCTTATTTATTTTATCGGCTCTTATAGAATTGATTGGATTTTTGGAAAACCTTTTCTTAAAAAATATATTACTGTTTTTGATCAAGAAAAAAATATTATAGGATTTTATGAAAAAGTCAAAGATAATAATAATCATTATTCTTTATTTTTTATCTTTATTAATTTATTGTTCTTTATTTTTGGAGGTCTTATTGCTTTTTATATTTTTAAAAAATTATATCATAAAAGAAAAATCAGAGCTAATGAATTAGACGATGATTTTGTTTATGAAAGTATTGATAAAGAGAATTCTCATGTTAAGAAAGAAAAAACATTTTTAGGTTTATTTTAATCAACACATTTTTTCATTTGTAATAAATTGAAATTGGGAGAAATTATTTAAAAATTTTTAATTAATAATTTTAAGTTTAATTGAAAATTTAGTTGAACAAAATAATATTAATTAATTGAATTTCCAAAAAAAAATAAAAAAATAAATATTTCCAAGCATAAAATAAATAATTAAAAAAAAATTATCTTTTAAAAAAAATGTTAAGCGGAATAGTTCAATTAGCAGATATAAATGATTTTATAAATCCAAGTCAATCATGTGTAAAACCGATATTATCAGATGAAAAGACGACAAAAATAAATTTAATAGATTGTTTGGCATGTAATGGATGTATAACATCATCAGAAACAATATTAATAGAAGAACATTCAATAAATAAATATTATTCTCAATCAAAAGATAAATTAAATATAATAGTATTATCATACCAAAGTTTAGAATCATTAATATATAAGTATAATTTACCAGAAGAAAAAATAATAAAATTAATAACAAAAATATTAAATATTGATTTAATATTTTCTTTAAATGATTTCATTTTATATACTTTAAATTTATGTTACAATGAGTTTAAAAATAATAATATGAATATAATTAATTCTGAATGTCCAGGATGGATTTGTTATTCAGAGAAAAAAATAGGAATTAATGCTTTTAAATATATGAGTAAAATTAAAAGTCCTCAACAAATTTTTTCTATTATTATTAGAAAAATGTTATTAGATAAATTTAATAATAATTCTAATTTCTTTATTACTTCTATTATGCCTTGTTTTGATAAAAAAATTGAATCTGTTAGAAATAAAAATGAAATTGATTGTGTTATTTCTACTCTTGAATTATCAAATGAAATTAATCAATATTTAAATGATTTTAATTTTGATAATGTTAAAAATGTTAAAGTTAATTTTCGTTTGTTTAAAAAATTGATTGATAATTTTAATGGAAATAATATGAATGAATTTAAATTATTTCTTGAAAAAAATAATTTCAGTGATGAAAATATTATATTTAATCAATATTATTCAAAAATAAATTTTTCTTCTAATTTTTATCTTGAATATATATTATATAAAATAAAAGAAGAAAATAAAGAATATATAATAGAAAGAAAAGAAGGTAAAAATAAAGATATAAAAGAAATAATAATATATAAAAATAAAAATAATGAAATATATAAAAGATTATTAATAGCAAATGGATTTAGAAATATTCAAAATATAGTAAGAAATATAAAGAATAATAATTTAAATTATAATTACATTGAATTAAATGCATGTCCAGGAGGATGTGTTAATGGAGGAGGACAAATTAAAGATAATAATAAAAATAGGGAATTATTAAATTTTATTTCTAATAAATTAAATGATGACCTTTTACTTTGTAATTTTGAAAAAGCTGAAAATGATATTTTAGAATTATTTAATTATAATATTGATAAAAATCTTTTCTTTCAAAATTTTCATCAAGTTGAAAATTCTCTTAGTCAATTAAATTGGTAAATTTATTTTTTTTGATAAAAAATTGTTTATATTACCTTTTTATTTTTTAAATATAATATTTAAATATAATATAAAGATTAAATTTTTCTCTATTTAATTTTATGTATAAATTAATTAAGAAATTTTCTTTTTTTGATTGAAAAAATCAATAAAATAAAAATCTTTTTTAACTTCACAAAATTTTCTTTTTTTTGGAATTTCAAAAGTGAAATTATTTTTAAAACATAAATTTTCAATTTTTTTTTTGATTTCATTTTCACTAATATCAATCATATATTTATACAATAAACTTTTATTATAATTTTTTTGACAAAAATTTCCATATTTATAATAAAATTCTTTATCACACATTCCTTTAATTTCATCAATCAATAATTTAATTTTTAAATTATCAGAAAAATTAATTTCTGAAAAATAAAAACAAAAAGGACAAATAACTTTATTATTATTTTTTTCTTTTTGAAAATTATCCAAACAATTCTCACATAATAAATGTTCACATTTTAATAGTAAAGGATTATTTGGTATTTCATTACATATTTGACATGAAAAATTCATATTTAAAAATTTATATGTTTCTTTTGAAGAATTTATTATTGAATTCATTTCTTTTTTTTTTATTAATAGAGTTTTCATTTTTATTTTTTGTTTAATTTAATCTCCTTTTTATATTCTAAAAAAGTTATAAATTAAATTAAAAATAATTTTTCTTGAAAAAGAAATCATTTAAAACATTAAAAGTTATTCTTTTATTTTTAATATATTTTTATTTAAATATTTTTTTAAAGAATAATAATATTAAAATAAATATTTGATTTAATTAATATTAAAAAAAATCTGTATTAGCTCTTATATTAGAATTAAATTTTAAACTACTAACATCATTTTTAATTTTATTTATAAATTCATCTTTTTGAAAAATTTGTTTAATTTTATAAGAATTAATTTCATATGAATTAAGAGGATTAACATGGAAAAATTTTTTATTGAAATAATTAGTATCATGTATTTTTAAATAATTTTTAATTTTATAATTTTTAGCATTATTATTTTTATAATCTTTAGGAAAATAATTATATAAATTTCTGATGGAATTTTTTTTTCTTTTTCTAAAAGAAGAAAAAGTTTTAAACATTGCAAAATAATCTTCATCAATTTCACTTTTATTATTATTTATTGTTTTAATCATTTTTTCATCACATTTTAAAATTTTTTTTGTGTGGTCTCCTAAAATTTTTGGTAATAAATTTGAAGATTTATTTAAAAGAGTATTTTTTGTTATTAAATTTATTAAAGGATAATTATTCTTAAAAACTGGTGTTTCATTTTCTTTTTTATTCCATAAATCTATTTTCTCTTTTGTTATATAGGTTTTTGGCTTTAATGATAATGTTTGAAAGTTTTCTATTATTGATTCTTTTTTTATTATTTTTCTTATTTTTTCTCTTTTTAAATCTTCTTTTATATTTTCATCTGTTATAAAAGCTTTCTTTAACATTTATTTTTAATATAATAAATAATTTTTAAATTTATTATGTATCATTTTATAAAAATTTACCATTTTTATATATAAAATTTAATTATTATTTTTTATATTAAATATAATTAAAATTTTTAGTAGTAATATCGTTTAAACATTTTTTAAATTTAAATATTTATTTTATTATACAATAATCTTAGAATAAAACTATTAATATAAAAAAAAAAGAGAATGAGTACATTATGAAATGATTATTTATGAAAAAATAATATTTTTAAAAGTAAATAATATTTTATAAGTAATTAATTGTTTTTGTAAATATAATATTATATTAAAATATAAAATTTATTTTTTAAAAATAAAAATAAAGAATTTTAATTTATAAAAAATGTTAGAAACTTGTTTAAAACATAAAATTATAAGAGATTTTCTTTCAAATTATAAAGAAGATTCTTGGTTTTATATAATTCCAAATTTATTACAAATTGCAATTTTAAATTTAAAGATTTCTTTTAGAACAAATTTTTTTTCTGATGATGAATTTAAAAATATTATTTTTGATTTAAAAGATAATTTAAATGAAATAAAAAATATAGAAAATTTAAAAAGGAAATTCTCTCAAGAAATAAAAACAGGAAAAAATTATTATTATGAGAATTTAAAAAATAATAATTTTGATTATGAAGATGATAATTATTATTATGAAAAAAGAGAAAAAATAAAAAAAAGAAATAAAAATAAAGAAAAAATAAGAAAAAAAGAAGAAAATAAAAAAATTAAAAAAAAAAAAAAAAAAAAAAATAAAAATAAAAAAAAAAAAAAAAAAAAAGAAAAAAATAAAAACATTAAAAAAATAAATTATGCAATAAGTTATAATAAAGATTTTCAACCAGAAAAAATTGAAGAAAAAATTAAAGATAAAAAATTAGAAAATAATAATGAAAAAAATAAAAGAAAATTTAATGCAAAAATAAATGATGAAGAAAGTAAAAATTCTTATTATAAAAATTATGAAAATCAAAATGAAGAAGAAAATAATAATTATAATAATAATAGTAATAATATAATTCAAAGTAATTATAATGAAAATAGTCAAATTTATTATAATGAAAAAAATAATTTAAATTATCAAGATGATAATAATAATAATTATTACAATGAACAAAATCAAGAAGAAGATATAAATAATTATAATAAAATGAATAATAATGAGAATAATCAAATTTACTATAATCAAAATAATAATAATGAACAAAATTACTTTTATCAAAATGAAAATTATAATGAAGATGATAATAATAATAATAATAATTATAATCAAAATGAAAATTATATTGAAGAGAATAATAATTATATTGAAGACAATAATGAAAATTATGAAGAGAATAATAATTATAATGAAGTCAATAATGAAAATTATTCTAATAATATAAATCATAACATTAATAATAACATTAATAATTATAATAATAATAATAATAATATTATAAATAATAAAAACCAACAAAATTATAATAATAATATAAATCAAAATAATAATAAAATATATTACCAAAATCAACTTCAACAAAACATAAAAAATAATAATGACAATATTTTAATATATAACACTCATGATACATCAAATTCAAACATAAATGATAATAAAATAAACAATAATAATAATATTAATAATAATAATAATCATAACAATAATTATTATAATAATAATAATAATCATAACAATAATTATATTGATAATAATAATAATAATATTGATAATAATAAAGATATGAATTCAATAACAAAAGAAATAAAATATGAAATAAAAGAAAATAATAAAGTAGAAAAGATAAAAACATTTTCTCCAAGATTAAATATAAATAACATGGAAGAATATTCATTTAAAAACCAGAATACAATAAGTAATCAAAACACAATAGAAAACAATAAGATAATATATCAAAATTTAAATTCAAATAATACAAATAATAATTTAAGTACAGCAAAATTTGAAGAAGAAACAATAAATGAATTTCAATTAAGTCAAATGACAAATATAAGTGAAAGAACAAAAAATTTATTTCAACAAGAAATGAATAATTATGCTTTAGAAAATAGTATAAATACAACAAATATGTTTTTAAGTAATAATAATAATAATTTTAAATAAAAAAATAATAATTTATTTTACTTATTTTTTTTTTAAACTCTTAAAAATTTATTTATATTATAATTTAACTGATTTTTTATATACAAATAAATTTTACTTACTTCTCTTTTAAATACAAATCATATACCAAATATATGCTTTATAATAAGAGAAGAAAACTATTTTTTATTATTAAAATTATTTCTCTCTAAAATTTCATCAATATAGTTTTTTTTTTTTTTAAAAACAGATTTCTTAACTTTAACGAATTTTTTAAAAACTTTTAATCTAGGTTTTTTCTTAATATTCAAAATAATATTTTTGTCATTATTATCATAAACAAAATGATTTAATTCATTAAATAAAAATTTATAAGAAAAAACATTTATTTTTTCTTTTAAATAATTTTTATTATCAAATTTTAAATCATGAGAAAATTGACATCTATTTCCATACATACAAAAACCTTTATCAAAAAAATTTACACAAGGCTTTTTTTTATAACCACTTTTTTTTAATAAATTTTCTCTTAAATTGTTTTTTCCATGTGCAAAAATACAATTTTCACCAAATTTACATTTTCCATTTATTTCATAATATTTACATAATTCTGTTCGATATTTTGTTTTATTCTCTTTCTCTTTTTTTTCTTCTTCTTCTTTATTTGGATTTTCAAAATAATCTTCTTCAAATTTATTTTTATATTTTTTATCAAATACAATTTTATTTTTTTTTTCTTTGTTCGATAACATTTTTATTTATTATTTAAACGTTAAGTTTTTAAAGAAATTATATTTAATTACAAATAAATTTTTTTTATTTATTTTGAAATCGTTTGTTTTTTTTTCTATTTTTTAATTCATTTATATTATTTTTAATATTTTTTTTTTTCATATTCTAATATTTCATTTCTTAATTTTTTTTATTATTTTATTTATTTTTTCTTCAATTCAATTTGAATATTATTTAATCCTTTAATAAAATTAATTTGTTCTTTAGATAAATAATAATCACTCCAAATAACAGGATATATTATATTTTCATTATTCCTATCTTTACTCCATAAAATAATATTATTTCCAATTTTTTCACTAAATTTATCAATTATATCTTTACAAGAGGTAAAAATACTTTCATTTTTAAAAATAAAAAAAGTTAAAACCATTTTTCTATATTCTTCATTTGATTTAGTAATTATTTTAATATTTTTATTTTTAGTATCAATATAATTAAATTTTAGGTTTGTATCTTCTTTTAAAAATAAATTATTAATATAATCTTCAATATCATTTTTTTCATAAGATTTAAAAATTAAATTATTATAAGTATAAAAATCAAAAGTGATATTTTGAAAAGGTTCTAAAAACTTTTCATTTTCAATTGAACAATTAATATAAAAAATTTGTCTGTTTGAATTTAAATTTAATTTCTCAAATAATTTTTGATTAATAACACAATTTTTAAAAATAATATTTGATTTATTAAAACAACTTTCTTCATTAGTTTCAAAAGATAAAAAAATAGAATTTCTTTCTAATACAATTTCTTTTAAATTATCATTTTTTTCTTTTAAAATATTTTTTATTGATTCTAAAGTAATATTATATTGATTACTTTGTTCAAATAAAATTTCATTTTCTTTTAAAGAATTTAATATAATATTTATTTTTTGTAAATTTGGTAATGAAGAATTATTAATATAAGAATCATTTATTGTTAATTTTATTATTGATTTAGGTATTATAATACAATTTAAATCATTTATTCCTTTTAATTTTAAATTTTTTAAATTTGGTAATTGATTAATAATATATTGAGTTACTTCAGAAGAACAATCATTAAAATAAACTTCATTAATTGATTCTTTATTTCCAACATCAAATTTTTTTGTAATATTTGATAATTTTAATTTATATATTTTTAAATTATTATTTCCTATTAATTTCTTAAAAGTTTGAAAATTATTGAAATTTCTTTGTTCTTCTTTTTCAAGATCCATTGTAGTATCATCTTCAAAATAATTTTGATCAATACTTAAATAATATTTTTGATTATAATATACATATTTAATTATTCCACAAAAATAAATTGATAAAATACTTGATTGATTAATTGATATATATGATAAATTATCATTTGTTTTTTCATTATTAATTATATTTACCAATGGAGCGTTTTTTAAAATAAAATTATTTATATTTAATAAAGTTTCTTTATTTTCTAATTTTCTTATCATATATATTTGATTATTTATTACTTGAAAGTAATTTAATATTATTTGTTCTTGACTATCAAATAATTCTAAATATAAATTTTCTATTTTTAAAAAATTTAAATTTTTTTGTTTTTCGAGAAAATCAAATAAATTTTGAATTTGACTATTAGAATTGAATTTAATATTTTTTAAAATAATTCTTGAAAAATTAGTGTTATTTAAAAAAATTTTATTTAGCTCAAATAAAGAAAAACAATATAAAACATCATCAATTTTTATTTGATTAACATTTAAAAAATTTTTTTTTGAATTATCATTATAATCATAAATAAAAGAAGAAGAAAAATGTAAATTAATAATTTGTCCTTCATTTAAGTTTCTAATAGATTCTAATAAAGAATCAAACTTTAATAAACTAAGCTGATTTTTAATAGATTTAAATTTAAAACTTAAAGTTATTGTACCTTTATATTTAAAATCATAAAAATTTATTATATCTAAACTTTCATTAGAAGTAAAAATAAGTTTTATTTTTGGTTCAATAAAATTAATTATTTTTTTATTTGATTCCATTTCCATAATATCATCAAATTTTAAATTTTCTGAAAATATTATTTTTGTTTTTTGTGATATTTCTTCTATATTAATTTCATTTGTATCATTTATTATTTTCATTTTTTTTATTAAATAATAAATTAATAATTATATTTATTTATATTTTGTGTTTTTGAGAATTATTTAATATAGTTTAATAAAAAATACTTTCATTATATTTTATTATTTATTTCTTTGTATATTTTTATTTTGAACAATTATAATTTTTTTTAAAATCATTATTTAAAAAAATGTTTTTTCCATTTTCTTATCTAAATTGCATTTCTAAACTAAAAAACTCTGGTTTTTCCCGTTGATTATATTCTTGTTAATCTTTGATTATTTAAATTTCTTTGATAATTTTTTTATTAAGTTATCTAAAGTATTTATTTTATTTTCTTGTTTTTTAACCTTTTCAATACATTTCATTTTAAATTGTTTATATTTCTTTCTATTTCTTCTATTTTTTTCTGTTTTTATCTTTATAATACTTTTGATTTATAAATTTGTTTTTATTTCATTTTTATTTTCATTTAAATTTGAGGAAAAATGTTAAAATAATGTTTAACTTATTAAAAAAAACGTAAATATTATATTAAAAATAAAACAAAATTTATCTGAATCATAAAGAAAGAAATTTATTTTATTATATAAAATAAAAAAATTTAAAAAATGAAAATAAAATTAAATATCAATTATAATTCTTTATTAACTTTTTTTGAAAGATTTTATTGATTTATTTTTTAAGGTTAAAAAAATATTTATTTAATAATTTATTAATCTTTTAAATCCTAAAATTTTTATAATCAAACTATAAAAATGAAAATTCTTTTTTTATTCATCTTTACAAAATTTATCATATAATAATAAAATTTTACAAAAAGAGAATTTTTGAATTCCTTTTTCTTTAATTAAAATTTTTAATGATTTGTTTACTATTATTATCATTTTCTTTTAAATTATCATTTTGGAAATTATCTTTTAATTTTTTAACAATTTTAAATTTAATTTTATTTAAAACGTAATTATTTGTGCTAATAATTTTAAAAGGAATATTATTATTATTAAAATAATGTTTTAATCCATAAAACCAATTATTAATTTTATTATTTTCACAAAATAAATCAATAGATCTTTCTTTAGTTATTAAAGAAAGAAATTTCCAAGGTGAATTAGTTAACTTTAAAAAATTATTATCATTATCTTTACTAAGAATTTTTTTTTTTATTCCTTGACTTGAAAAACCATACATTACTTTTATTATATTATTTTTTAAATTTAAAACTTTTTTTGGCTTTTTATCTGTGCTTTTATCTCTTATTTGAAAATTACCTTTATCATCTATTCTATATGAATGAACTTTTATTCCACTTGAAGTAAAATTTATTTTTTGTAAATCATCTCCATTTTGAATTTTTGTTAATTGTGCATTTAAAAAAATTTTTATTTTTTCATCATTTTCTTTTTTCATTACTAAAGATTTTTGTTTTCTATATTTTTCAAAAGCATTTTTTATTTTATATTTATAATATATATATACTAAATTATCAAATAATTGCTTTAAAGAATTTATTAATTCAGGTTCTAAAAATTTTAATTTTATTTTTGAAACATCAATTTCATTATTATTTATTTTATCCTTTAAATAATTTAACTCACTTATTAAAGTTTTAATATTATTATCAACATTATTTTGTTCTTTTAAAAACATTATAGAATATTTTATTAATAATTTAACAAAAATAGGAGAAGAAATTTTTTCATTTGTAAAAATATGACTTTTATCTAAAAGTTTAGAATGAGATAAACTATCATCAAATTTATTTTCTTTTGATTTTTCTAGAATTTCATTTTCTAAATTAATTAAACAATTAAAAATAGAAATTGAAGCATCAATTTTATTTTTAAATTCTTTCACAATAACATTAAAATCTTTTTCTTTAACTTGATCAATTAAATTAGTAGTAATTAATTGTTTACAACAAACAGATATTTTCTTTTTAATTTCTTCAATTTCTTTATCTGATAATTTACCTTTTTGATACTTAGAAATATAAAAATAAAATATAGAAAATAAATAACCATTATTATCATTATTTTCTTTGTATTTATTCATAGCTTCTCTAAAACAAGTAATTAAAATTTCATAATTTTCTTCTTTCAAAAATTGTTGAAAACCTTTCATTATATGAATAATAATTTTATTATTATTATTAAAATTTCCAATTTCTAAAGAATCAATATTTAAAAGAGAATTAACTCTAAATAAAGTATAAATAACACTTTTTAAATAACTTTCTTGTTTTTCCCAATTTTTTTCATTTCTAATTATTCTTTGAATTGTATTAATATTATCAATTGATTCTTTTGTTTTATTAAAAGCAATATTTGACATACAAAAATTAGAATATAATTTTAAACCTAAATGAGAATAAATTTTTGGTAAAATATTATCTTCAGATATATTTATTGTTTTATAAATATCATCTGCTGATATTAAATAATTTACACTGCCTTCATAATTTCCATTATAAAACTCACATATTGACATATTTATTAATGAATCTATTTGTTTTACTTTATCTTCTAAATTTTTTAATGATATTTCATAACAATTTTCATAACATTTTTTAGCTGATAAATAATTTTTTTCTTTTATATTTTCAAATCCTTTTCTATTTTCAATCACATATGATATATAATTTTTATTATAATCTATATTTTCATTTTCTATATAACTGTTATGTATTATTTCATTTATATTTGGATTTAATTTATATTTTTCTGAATTTCTATTCGAACTTATTTTTGAGTTTTTATTTGAATTTTTATTTGAAAAATTATTACTTGAATTATTACTTTCTTTTGGAATTTGAATTGTATTTAATTTCTTTTTAATACTTGTTGATATTTCTTCACTATCATTTAAATTATCATTTATATCATTGTTTGAATTATTATTTGAATTATTATTTGAATTATCATTTGAATTATTAATCGAATTGTTATTGTTATTTGAGTTATCTTTTGAATTATTATGTGAATTGTTATTTAAATATTTGTTTTGTTCATTTGGTACTTCATTGTTGAAGTTTGAATCATTTACTCCACTCCCATTTTCTGAATTACCATCTGGAGAATAGAAATTTGAGGTAAATTTTTTTTCCATTTTTTATATATATTTAAATCTTTTTTGTATTATTTAATATTTTTAATCAAATTAAGAATAAATAATAAATTAAAAATAAAATAATATTTTTAATTTATATTTTATCAATAAATAAATTATTATTATTCAAATTAATTGAATAATTATGGAAATTTTTTTCTGGTTTAATATCCTTTATTTCATTTAAATAATTAATAAATAATAATTTTTGTTTATCATTAAATTTAATTTTTGAAATAAAATTTTTAATAAAACAAAAAGAAGAATGATCCCAAACACATTTATATAAAATAAAAAAAGCAAAAATAATAATAATTTTTTTATCTTTAATTGAAAAATTATCAGAAGTAAAAATTCTATTTAAATAAATCCATAAATGATAATTTCTACTTTCTTTTTCATTAATCAAATATAAATTTTCAATATCTTTATAAATAAAACTTGAAAAAATAGTTTTTTCATTTTCAAAAAATTTAATATAAAAATTATCTAAATTTTGATAATTTTCATTATGAATAAAATAAATATAATCTTTAAAATTATTTACTAAAAAAAATCTATAAAACCAACTAATAGAACTTTTTCTAAGATTTCTATTTGTTAAAATAGTATAAAAATATTCACTTATAATAATATTATTTTTATTATTTAAATGTTTAATTTTTAATAAAATTTTTTGTTTTAGTGAATAAAAAGTAATATTATCATTAAATAATAAAACATAATTAATTAAACAAATTATATTTTTAGAATCATTTAAATTAAATAAATCAAAATTTTTATTTATTTGAAGTAAATTTTGATAAAAATTACTATAAAATTCCTTAATATTATTTTTAGATAGTAACATGTATTTATCATTAATTTTACAAGAAAAAATTCCTTCTTTAATATTATTAATTTTTTCTTCATTTGAAAAATCTTCAATTAAACTTTTCATTTCACTTTTATTATCAACAATAAAATAATCTCTAATAAAAAATATATTATCCAAATCAATCATAAACTTATTTAAATTTTTCATTTCAAATTTACAAATGAAAAAATTTAATAAATTAAATTAATAATCTTTAAATAAAGAAAAAAAATCATAAATAAAGTAATAAATTAATTTTCAAATAAAGAAATTATAATAATTAATTAATAGATTTTTTTTAATGAATAATTTTTAGAATAATTTAATTAAAATGGAAAAAAATTATTTTGTTTTACTCTGAATTATATAATTTACTTTTTTTTTATTTAAATATAGAGTTCATTAAGAAATAATTAAATATATTATTGACCAAAAAAAAATATTTAATAATGTTTTTATTCAATTTCTTTGTATTCAATTCTTTATGAATAAATTTTTATTATTCTTTTTTATTGAAAGAATAATTTAAAATTGATTTATAAGAAATTTTTTTCTTTTGAATTATTAAAATATTATTGTAGATTAAATTTGGTTTTAATAATAAAATTTCCTATTAATAGAATTATCTCTTTTATTTTTTCTAATACAATTATTTTCTGATTATATTATTTAAATAACCATTTAATCAATTTTATAAAAATTACTATTTGAATTATAATGTGTTTTTTAACATTAATAACTTTATTATTATTTGTTAAGTTTAAATTTATATGAATTTTCAAAATATAAAATATTATTTTAGGATTATTTTATTATTTGAATATTAAAATCATTGTTTTTCATATTAAATAAAATGTTAATATTTTCTTCTTGAGTAACATTATTTTCATTAAAGCTTTTTTTTTTGTTTTTTATCTTTACAAAATTATTTTTAGTTTTTTTATCTAAATCTATATTGTATCCATCTTTATATTTACAAAATTTACAAAAATAACATTTCATGAAATTAATTATAAATAAGAATAAAAAATATAAAAAAAGAACAAAAATAAAAAGAAAACATTTTTAATAAAAAAAATGGGATGTATGTGTACAAAATCAAATATAATAATAAAACCAAAAGAAACAATTGAACCAAATGAAGATATAAGTAATAAATTATTAAATAGCAAATCAAAAATAGAAAATCTTAATGAGAGTGTGAAAGATAATTCTAATAAAAAAAATCAAAATAAAATAAAATTAAATGAATATTCCATTATAGAAATACCAAATCCAAATTTAAATATTGATAATATAAATAATAAGAAAATAAATAATGATGAAGAAAAAGAAAATAAAGAATTAAATACAATAATAGAAAGTAAAATAAGTTCTTCATATAATATAATTGAATTAATTTCAATGGAAAAAAGTTCTCATAAAACAGAAATAATTCAAAAAAATTTAATTAAAACTTATATTCCAAGTTCATTTAAACTGAAAAATGAAGAATATGAAAAAAAAATATATACATTAAATCAAAATAATAAAAATAATAATGGTAGTTCACCATCAATGAATTTCTTTAAATCAGAAACAAATAATAATTTAACAATATTAAATCAAGAAAAAGAAAAAATAAATTTAATATTTTTTTCAGATTATAAAGAAAAAATGACTGAAGTATGGTTTAATCAAGGAGATCAAATAAAATTTTTAATAAAAAATAATATTAAATGGGGAATAAAAGAAAAAGGATTTTGTGATTATAAAGGTTATGAAGAAATATATAATAATAGTAAATTATGTTGTTTATTAATGAGAATTGGAGAAGAAAAAAATTATGTTTCTGTTGATTGTAATGAAACATATTATTCACAAAAAAATGGTCCTTTATTTCTTAAAATGAATATTTCTCTTAATTATTTAAAAGAAAATAATTTTCATTTAGAAGGAATGTTACATATCGAAATTCTTAATGGAATAAGATTAAATTCTTTTCAAATTTTTAGAAATTGTGGTTTCGAAGGAAATTTAAAAGATTTTGAAAAAAATGAAATTGTTTATACTATTAATTTATTAAGGAAAAATCCTATGAAATTTTGTCAAATTTTTTTCCCATATAATGACCTTTTAAATTATTGTATTAAGGATAATGGAGTTTTAAAAGAAAATAATAATCTTATTATTAATGATGTATTAACTTATATTTCTAAATTTTTAATAGATAATAAAATAGAAGAAATTACAGAAAGTGAAATTAATTTTATAACAAATACATTAAATAATAAAGATGATTATATAATTAATTTAATAAATAAATTTTCTAATGAATGGTTTAAAAATAAAATAAAAGAATTTGTACTTAAATTAGATAATTTAATTCCATTAGATATAATTAAGAAATTAATAGAAAAAAATTATATAAAATATATTTTAGATAAAGATTATAATTATATAGGAGTAACAGTAAAAGAAGAAGATAATTCTCATCTTTCAAAAGATTATTTTATGTGTAGTATTTTAATTTCAAAAAATTATTTATAAATAATTAAAATAAAAAGCTTAAAAAAATGTTATATAATTGTATGATTATTTTAATATTTATAAAAATTTATTTAATTTTTATTTAAATTTTTTATAAAAATTAAATGAAAAAAAAATATGAAATAGATATTTTAGAAAAATTTAATATTTTCTCATTAAATAATATTAATGTAAAAAGAATAGGAGAAATAAATATAAAAACAAATGAAAAGACAAAAGAAAAAATAATAAATATAAATGGTACAATATCATCAAAAAATCAAATTGAAATACCAAATAAAAATTATTTACATTCATTAAATATAATAGGTGAAAATTATATAATTGAAATTTCAGCAAATCCAAATTTTGTTTTTGGTTTTTCTTTAGATTTTTCTTTATTAAATCAAATAAAGAAATATACTTTAACAATAAATTATAAATATCCTTTAAATAAAATATCATTTAATAATTATGATGAAAATAAATATGAAATAGAAATTCCTTTGAGAATAAATTTTGAAAATAAAACTCATTTAGAAAAAATAAATCCAGAAAAAATAATAGAAAATAATATAGAAAATTTTAAAGAAATAGATAAATCATCATTAGAAATATGTTTAGATTCAATAATATTTTTTGGTCATATAAACATTTATCATATTTACATAGATAAAGTAATAAAATATATAACTCAAAAAAATAGAATAATAAAAAAGATAATAAAGAAAAAGAAAGAGAAAGAAAAAAATATAGAATTAGAAAAATATTTTAAAGAAATTGAAGAGAAATTAAATAAAGAAATTAAAATAGAAAAAAAAGAAGAAAAAAAGAAAGACAATGAAGAATCAATAGAAGAAGAAGAAAAAGAAACAATTAAACAAGATACTTTTCAAACAAGAAGATCAATTCAACAAAGTATAAATGACAGTTCATTAAGTATAATATCTTTAACAGATAGAAGAAGTTTTATTGGTGCTAAAATGTCTACAATAATAAATGGAAGTTTAACTGAAAGTTTAATTTATTTAAAACATATTGTTAATTATGATTATTCTAATTGCCAAAATTTTTATTTATTTACTAATAAATTCACTGTTCCTTATGAAAATTTCATTGTATTTTCTTCTTTTCATGTTATTGTTAAAATGTCTTTAAAAACTCATATTCAAAATTTTTATGAAAGTAATGATAAAATTAATCCTGTTTCTAATTTTGTTGTTTTAAATGGAGGAAATTATTTTTTAAGTGTTCAAGAAAAAAAATTAAATGTATATCAAAATAAAGGACAAAATTTTTATCCTATTAAAATTTATGATATTAATTATATTAATATTAAAGTTTTTGAAGTTAATGATAGTAATTCTTATTTATTAATTGTTGGAGATAGTGATAAAAAAAAAGATTTAATTACTATTTTTGATATTACAAATTTAAAAAAAATAAATGAGTATATTAAACAAGTTTCTCCTTATAAAATTAATAAAATGAAATTTAATCCTTCTGATACAAATATATTAATTTCTTCAGGGAAAAACAATTTAAGAGTTTATAATTTAAAAAATCATTGTTTAATTGGAAAAAATATTAATTTATTTCAAAATAGAGACAAATTAAAAAATATAAAAAGAAATTCAGAAATAATTGAATTTCATTTTCTTAAAAGTTTCATTGATGATATTTTTGCAATAACAAAGAATGAATTATTAATAATAGATTATTTAAAAAAAGAAATAGAAAAAAAATATATTATTGATGAAAGTGAATTGACTAATTTTTACATAGATGAAAATTATATAATAATATCAAATGAAAAAGAAAAAATATATTTTTGGGAAAATTCAGGAGATGAAGAAGAATATTCTTTAAAAAATTCAATAGGAGAATTTAGGACAAATAATTATATATATAATGATTTTTCATTGAAAAATAATATAATAAAACATATTCCATTATGTATAAAATCTTTAGAAGAAAATGAAGATAATTTATATTATTATGGTGATAATTATGGAGATATTTTAGCTATTAATCCTAAAGAAATGAAAGGTTATCATATATTAAAAAGTTCAGAAAATATTAAAGAAATTTTTTTTGATTTTTTCGGCGATTATTTAATTACTATTACAGAAAATGGGATGTTTCATATTTTACATAATGGACAGAGTTATCAAGAAATTTTTTATTATTATTGCCCAAATGATAAAGCTACTTATGCTTCTTTTCCACCTTTAAAAAATAATGAATTTATTTTCGGATTTGAAAGTGGATTTATTAGAATTTTTAATTTAAGTGAAAAAAAATTAATTAATGAAGTTAAAGTTTTTAAAGATTATATTAAAATTATTTTCATGGGATTTATTCAAGAAAATCATTTAATTTTAATATTAAATGAAAAAGGAGAAATTTCAATTAATAATATTAATGAGAATTATATTGTTATTAAACAATTATTTATTAATGAAAAAATTCCTAAAGAAATTTCTATTTCTAAAGATCAGAAAAAAATTGCAATATATAATGGAGATAAAAATAATATTGATAATAATTTAATTACTGTTTATGATTGTTTTTCCTTTGATCCAATTCAAAGGATTTTTACTGAAAATTTTGGTATTGTAAATATTTATTTAGCTCATTCAAATATATTATGTGTTATTTTTGAAAATTCTTCTCTTCATTTTTATTCTTTAATTAATAAAGAAGGTTTACTTTTAAAAAAAATAGAAAATATTTTCTCTAATATTGATTCAATGTATATTACTAATAATTATAAATATTTTTTTATAAATTCAAAAAAAAATGGAGAAATTTATATTTTAGATTCTGATTGTTTATTTGAAGAAGAAAATGATAATCAGAAAATAAAAGTTACAAATAAAGAATTTTCATCAATAAATTTTAATGAAAATAAATCAGAAATAATAATTTCATATGATAAAATAATTAATGTTTGGAAATTTGGAGGTGATTTAACTTTTTCAGAAAGTAAAATGCTAGAAGAATTAATCAAATTGAATAATAAAGATTATGTTAATCAAATTTTACATAAGTCTGAAAGAAGTTTATTAATTGAAAATACTACTCGTTCTTTTCCTTTTGAAAAAAAATTTGAAATTTATGACAAAAAAAGAAAAAAAAAAAGTATTTCTGAAAATTTAGAAAATGAAAAGATTATTAATATTGAAAATGAAGAATATGATAATAATCCAAATGAAGAAATCTTAAAAATTCAAGAAGAAATGAAAAGAGATAAAGATGAAATTTCATATTTAAAAAAAGCAACATTTGAAAAAGAAATAATAAATATATTTAAAGAAAAATTAAATAAAGAAGATATTAAAGATGAAAAAGAAGAAGATTCAAAAGAAAAGAGATTAAAACAAAAAATATTAATGCAACCAGATTTACATTATAAACCAGAAAATATAGAAAATTTAAAAGAGTAAGAATAAATAAATTAAATATAATTAAATTTTAGATTTTTAAATTTTGCAGGATTAAATAATGAAACTTCAAAATTAAAGCCAAATTTAATATTAGGAATAACAACAGATTCAATTCATAATATATTAATGGATCAAAGGAAAACATATTATGCATATTCAATAAATAATAAAATTATAATAGAATTACTTAGAAAGAAAAGAACTCAAATAATATTAAATGATACTCAAGATGAAATAAGTGTAAAATATAATATTTATATAATATTTACTTTAAAAAAATATATTAAAAAAATTAGTCAATAGCATTATCATCACATGAAAAATATTTAATAGGAGGAATATCTTCTCAAAACATAGAAGATAATGCAAGTATATTAATTTATACAACAAATAATTGGAAATTATATAAAAAATTAACTTTTCATGCAATTGGAATAAGAAATATTATTCCTTTAGTAAATAATAAATATTTTTTAACCATTGCTTCTTATTCTGAAAAAAGTATTTATATTTGGGATATGGAAGAATTAAAATTAAAAACTTCAAAACCTTGTAAAAATCCAATAATGTCAGTTTGTATTGATTTTATACATAATTATTCATTAAAAAATTTTAATTTTTATTCTATTTGTCAACATATTTTATCTTTTTGGAATTATGATAACGATACTAATAAATTATCTGTTGTTAATTATAATCATGAAGATATAGAAAAAACACCTAATGCAGAAGAATTTTTTTTAACTATTGAAAATTCACAATATTTTGAATTTGTTGATTCTGCTTATTTATTTATTGGAACTAATTTAGGTAATATTATTTTAGTCAGTAAAAATAATAATAATAAAGTTTTTTTCATTAAGAAATTTACCTTAAATTTTGGTGCTATTTCAAAAATTAATTATTTTAATAATGAAGGTTTAATTTTAAGTTCTGAAGGAGGAAAAATTTATTCTTGGAAACAAGATAAAGTCAAAGTTCCAAGTAATAATATGTTTAATTTTATTATTAATAAAAAACCTATAGAAATTAATATTAATGAACCTATTAATTCTTTTTTTACTGATGATGGTGAAGAAATGATTTGTATCAGTGATTATGGAAATGTTTTTTATGCTAATATTAAAAAAAGTTGTGAACCTAAAAAATTAATTTCTTCTGGAAATTTAAGAACTAAAATTATTAAATTAAATTATTATAAAAAAGAAATTTTTTCTCTTGGTTTAAATGGTATTATTTGTATTTTTGGAAAAGATAATTTTTCTGTTATTGGATTCATTAAATTTGATAATAATTTAATTAAGAAATTTTATATTTTAGGGAAATATATGTTAATATTAATTGATAAAATAAATGATATTTATGTTTATGATATTGAAAATAAAATAATAATGGGAAAAATTTTATATTCTTTTACAGAAGATAAAAAGAAAGAAGATTCAATAAAAGAAATTTGTGTAGATGAAAATGAAAAAAATGAATTTTTAATAAGAACAAATAAAAATAGAATATTTTTTTTTAGATTA
>JAEEGK010009854.1_pt1 | contig 22163 bp, 21 predicted proteins | sample 8958771 | NCBI WGS metagenome assembly JAEEGK01 (sample SAMN16246547, study PRJNA631951) | gut metagenome | biome: gut microbiome; feature: rumen; material: SC-attached | host: Bos | place: Iran: Karaj | collected 2018-10 | reverse complement strand
TGGACGGGAGTGAGATGCATGGCTTGGAATTTATCAACATTTCGTCCGGATTTTACACCGCACCAGTCAGCGGCTTGTGCCAAGTCGCGATTGACAAGGTTGATAAAAAAATCTCCGTTTTGTCGGATGATATCGTGAGAATAGCGATTTTTTCGAACGGAAATATAGCACATGGCAGGATCGGAACAGATAGTGCCCGTCCATGCAATGGTGATTATATTGTAACCATCGGTGGCATTGCCGCACGACACCATCACTGCCGGAATGGGATAAATCATGGTTCCCGGTTTGAATACAGTACGCATATTTAGATTATTTTTCTTGCAAAGATAGCATTTTTATTCTAATTAAATATTGTTTTGCTTATGTTGATTCATTTTCAGCATCTTATTTAAGCATACTTTTTACCCATTTGTGTGAGCACAACACCTATCAAAACAATAATAATAGCCATGATTTTTTGCATATTGAATGATTCGTCCACTAAAAAATAAGCTGTAATAGCTGTAAAAATGGCTATCAAATTGGTAAAAACTATCGATCGTGCCAAACCGATTTTACTAACGGCAATGGAATAAAACATAAATGCCAATGTAGAAGAAAATACCGACAAAATAACAATACAAGTCCAAAAAGCTTGTACCGGTGTCAAACTAAATCCCAACAAAGATATTGCCTCGTGTGTATAAACTATAGGCTGACCACATGTCAACCACAAAGGCAAAAACAAGATTAAACCAACCGTATTTTGAAAGGCTATCAACCAAATAGGATGCACCTGGGCAGAAAGTTTTGTCAAAATCAGTCCATAACCGATAGAAGCTGCAACTGCTATCAGTAAAAACAACAGACCTACCATATCTACTTGCAATTGCATATTTTTGCCCAATATCATCAAAACAATGCCGACAAACGACACCAAAATACCTATCTGATTCAAGCGATTGAGTTTTGTTCTAAAAAAAATGGTTAACACAATGGCAGTAAAAACAGGAATGGTGGAAATGACTAAGGATGCCACTACAGGACTGACACGCTCTATGCCGTAGGTTTCACCCAAGAAATAGACAAATGGTTCACAAAATGCCAATAAAAGCAAGTATTTAATGTCTGATTTTTGAATGCCGCTTTTATGATAGAAAATAGCAATGACAACCCACAACAATACTACCGAAATCACCAAACGGGTAAAAATAATCGTGATAGGGTCAGCATAAGACAAGACAATTTTTGTAAATACATACGAAGTTCCCCAAAAGAACATGGACAACAACAATATGACATAAATACCGATAGAATGATTCTTTTGCATTTATTTTCTACCAAAATCTGCAGGAATTTCGCCCCAAGTCTGGGTTTCCCATTTTAATAATTGATTGGAATAAGTATTTTCCTTCAGCCAATGTTCTGCTCTGGCAATGAGTTCAAACAAGCGTTCATTGCGAGCTGTTTTTTTCATTTTGGTGGCAGCCTTCTTGTCTTTCACCCATTTGATAGCATTACGACTATCGGAATATATGGGCATATTATTTTGATTTTGCTTGCACCATGCCAAAGCATGTACTATAGCAAGAAATTCCATTACATTGTTGGTACCGTCTAAAAAAGGTCCTTGCTTAAAGAGTAAGGTTCCCGTTTCGGTATAGACTCCTTGATATTCTGCTTGTTTTGAAGCACTACTATAGGCTCCGTCTACGGCAATGCTCGGTGTAATAGGACTGCCATACAAAGCATCTAAAATGGGTTTCATGGCAGATTGCCGTTTTTTTATATATAATTCCGGATCTTGTGAAAAGGCGAGTTCTGCTTCTTGTAATGTAGGAAACGATTTATAGACCGATCCTCCTTGCACACCTTCTACATTCCGCTTGCACTCTTCCCAATTGTCAAAAATGCCGGTCTGCACACCTTTCCACACTACATAATATTTTTTAGATTTCGCCATTTTGATAGTATAAAATTTTATTATCTGCTACTATTTCAGTTTTTTGCACTTCGTTTTTAAGGATTGGTGCCTGCAGACCATCGCCAAAAATTTTGTTGCCGACCAACACTCGTGCTTCATCCCACAAGCCTAAACGTATAAAATAATTCAAGGTTTGCTGTCCGCCTTCAATGATAATCGACTGTATTTTCCGCTCATAAAGCACCTTTAGCATATCTTGCCCCCAATGCTCTTCACTGACAGAAAAATATTCTACATTTTTATGATGCGGAATATTTTTTGAAGTAAAAATCCATGAAGGCTGGCTTCCGTCAAAGAAATGTTTATCGTCCGGTATTGAATCGTTCAAATATGTCATTCTTATCGGATTTTTTCCTTCTACCATGCGAACATTTAATTGAGGATTGTCGTTCAACAGTGTGTTGGCACCGCAAAAGATAGCTTGTTCTTCGGCACGCCATTGGTGTACCTTGTAGCGAAGTTCGTCATTGGTAATCCAATACTCATGGCGATGTGTGGCACCTCGTTGATTGCAATCCATATATCCGTCTTGTGTTTGAGCCCATTTAAGAATAATATACGGACGATGTTGTTGGTGATAGGTAAAAAACCTTTTGTTTAAATGCCTTGCTTCTTGCTCCATAAGACCTACTTCCACTTCAATTCCCGCCTCGCGTAGTTTTTTGATACCGTTTCCTGCCACCTTGGGATTAGAATCCAAGACAGCCACCACTACTTTCGGAATCTGCTTTTTGATAATTAAATCCGCACAAGGCGGTGTTTTCCCAAAATGCGAGCAAGGCTCCAAAGTAACATATAAAGTGCTGGTTTTTAGAAGATTTTCATCTTTTACTTGTGCTATGGCATTCACCTCTGCATGAACTTGTCCATAACAATGATGATAACCTTCTCCGATAATTTTTCCATCATTGACAATTACGCAACCTACCATTGGATTAGGGGCAACATACATATTACCGCATACTGCCAACTCCAACGCCCTTTGCATAAATTGTTGATCGGTCATATATTAAAATTTGAAATTCAAACAGATAGGAATTTCACCAATATGGTTTCCGACCTCTGCCATAGTTTCTTTGCTAACATTGGAATAGTATATAAAACGATAGCCGGTGCTGATGGTCATAGAAAACAACGGTGAAAAGATGTAGCCGACTTCAAACGATGGTTGTACGCCGGCAGCAAAACCCATGCCTCCGCAATATCCTCCCAACAAATCCAAACCTACTGCCAATCTGCATCGCCCGAATATCCATTCGTAATGATAATCGGGAATTAACAAACATTGCAGAGCATTTCTATATGCCAATTCAACGCCTCCGGACAATCGGTGACCACCCCAAAAATGTGAATAGCCAATATACATGCCCATTCCTGTAATAGGTGTTGTCCACCCTTTATAGTTGTGAGCCAACACTTGTATATTCAATTGGAAGGTGACTTCGCTATTGCTTAAACCTTCTTGTGTGGTTGTTATTTCGCGTTCTTGTGCAAGAGTCGGTTTTAAAATAGCAAGCAACAAAATGACTATAATAAATATTTGTCTGAAATTCTTCATGTTGGTCTTATTAGTATTGTTCTTTTTCATTTGGAAAGTCTCCGGCTTTTACATCATTAATATAATGTCCTACGGCACCGATTATTTCTTCACCTAAATTGTGATAACGTCTTAAAAATCTTGGTGAAAATTGTTGCGTGATACCCATCATATCATGAAAAACCAGCACTTGTCCGTTTACATGTGGTCCTGCCCCGATGCCGATAGTCGGTATAGTCAACGAATCGGTTACCTGCTGTGCCAATTCTGCGGGAATCTTTTCCAACACTAAGGCAAAACAACCATGTTCTTGCAATAATTTTGCATCTGAAAGCAATTTTTCCGATTCTTCTTTATCGGTGGCACGCACACAATAAGTACCGAATTTATTGATTGATTGAGGCATCAAACCCAAATGCCCCATCACGGGAATGCCTGCACTTAGAATTCTGTCTATCGATTCTACTATTTCTAATCCGCCTTCCAATTTAATGGCATCGGCTCCCGATTCTTTCATAATTCTAATGGCAGAATGCAAGGCTTCTTTGGAATTGCCTTGATAGGTTCCAAACGGCATATCCACCACCACCAAAGCCTTTTCTACCGCACGAACCACCGACGAAGCATGATATATCATTTCATCTAAGGTAATAGGCAAAGTGGTTTTATAACCTGCCATCACATTGGCTGCTGAATCGCCTACCAAAATAACATCTATTTTGGCAGCATCCAACAATTTGGCCATAGAATAATCATACGCCGTTAACATGGCAATCTTTTCATTGCTATCACGCATTCTCTGCAAGACATGCGTAGTTATTTTTCCAACTGTTTGTGAAATAGTCGCTGACATTGTTCCTAAAATTTTAAATCATGCAAAAGTAGCACTTTTTTATTTATCATTTGCACTCCTTCTTTCTTTTAATTTGTAAATTGTTAATAACTTTTTGTAATTTATTGTTGCTTTTTGTAAAATTTATATTACTTTTGCAGCATCATTTATTAATTACTTTGTTTCATTTAAAACTTAAAAACATGGAAACATCAAAAATTTTATTACCCTACAAATTTAAGCTTGTCGGCTGGTGCATACTCATTCCCGCCCTCATTCTCGGCATTGTATCATATGCCGGAGTTGATATTGACTTTAGCATCAACGACATTCGACAACTCTTCCATCTTCCTGCCATACACAATAATCAACCATTTTCATTAAGTTCTTTTAGTTACGATAGTGGAATTTTCATAACCATTATTGGCATACTGCTGATTATAGGAGGCATTTTTGTTGGCTTTTCCAAAAACAAATGCGAAGACGAATTCATTACAAAAATTCGTCTTGAATCGCTCACATTGGCAGTATATATCAACTATTTAATGCTTATTGTCTGCTTTATTTGTTTTTGGGGACTTGAATTCTTAGCCATCCTGCAATTCAATTTATTTACCACTCTTCTTGTATTTATCATTTGTTTTTATATTCGATTGGCTATCAACAAAAGATCTTTGAAAAATGAAAAATAGATTAAAAGTAGAACGAGCGGAACTCAATATCACACAAGGCGAATTGGCGGAAAAAATCGGCATAACACGTCAAGCCATCAACTCTATAGAATTGGGGAAATATATTCCCTCTACACTGCTTGCTATAAAAATTGCCCGTTTTTTCAACAAACATGTAGAAGATATTTTTATCTTAGAAGAAGGAGAATAAAAGTAAAACGATAACAATTTGCAGTCAAACTATTGATTGTACTTGTTAGAATTTGAATTGCACCTGTGCCTTCACATCGGTTTTGTGATTGCCGTCAATCAAGGTTAAACCACTACCGACTTCAGCTTTGTTGCGATAATATGTCTGTGCTATCTTGAATTCTATAGTGGCGAAACGGGTCACATTGTATTTCAACAACAAATACATTCTGCTACCCTTATAATACATGCCCGGAATAGAAAATGTATATAAAATGTCATCTTCGTAAGCATAAATTCTTGTATCGTAGGAATCGGTGTCAAACAAAGCGAAACGGGCAGCAATAGTCAAAGGGAACTTTGCAAATTTATATTTCACATCTTGATAAACGACATATCCTTGTGTAAACGGCATTTGCGGAGCAGAGCGATAATTAATAATTTCCAAATGTGTTTTCAATTGCAGACCAAGCAAAGGCTGCCATGTCAGATGCAGACGATAATTTTGTTTATTATAAGCCGTAATTTGATTATAGTATTCGCTAAACAAATGATTATTTTTGTCTGCCGATTTGTAACGAAAACGTATATAAGCACCAAAACGACTATTCCATTTGAAATCCAATTGTGTTTGCACTTCAAAGCCGTCTGAAGGAGCATCCACTTGATATTTTAACCATGCAAAATGAAAATAATCCACATGGGCATTCCAAGTAAAATGTCGAGAAAGGATGGCATTAAAACCCCAATAAAGTCCATGTTCATTGGCATTGGAAGACATTTCTCCAAATGCCCCACTATTCAAACATTGATATTTGGGTGAATAATAACGATATACCAATGACATTGTAAATCGTGGATCAATATTAAATTGCATGCCGTCAATGGTTGCCAATGCCAAATTTTTGCTCATAGCCACTTCACCAAAAAAACTGACTTTTCTGACTAATAAACGATAATCTATAGAAGCATTCACATTATCTATTCCATTAAAAGTAAACTGATTATACATTTGTAAAGTTCTATTCAAAGAACTTTGAAATCTTGTATAATAAACCGTTGCTCCTATTTCGGCTATTCGGAAAGTTTTAGCAATATTCATTCCCGCCAAATGCTGACCAATGGAATTTTTCTTGCTCATTTCCGATTGTGTACGATGATAGCCGGTTTCATACAATGTTTCTATAAAAGAAATAGTTGCATCTTCGTTAGTATCGGCAGATACCGCTGCATCTATTTTTTTATAAGAATAAAACAATGTCAAATCCAACACTTTGCAATTGATAGTAGTGGCAACACCCCGCATATAATTGTTTTCATTGGCGGATGAATAAGGTCGCAAGCCGCTTGCATGCTTGTAAATACTGACAGAATTTTGTGGTTTCATCATAGCAAATCCCGTATTCATAGCCAAACCCTGACCAAATGACAATTGATAATCTCCGACTGCAATCGCCTTAAACACACTTATATTCTGCAGAAAAATATGTGCCGAATAAAAATCAAATCCATATTTATTGCCTTTGCGGAAAAAGGGCTCTCCGGCATCTTTTTCCATAGTTATACCAAACTGCAACTTGTCGGATGAACGAAATTTGTATTTTATCATATAGGCTTGTGGACTACCCAAATAACGAGCATTTGGATTTTTTTCCAAATCTGCTTCGCTGATGTCCGAATAACCTTTTTGCTTTTCTATCACTTGCCCATATCGGAGTAAAATGGTATTTTTACCATATTTAAATATATCTTTTACAGTTCGTTTTTTCTTTGTTTCAACAGGAATTATAGCTATATAGGGGGCTAATTTTTCGGCTAACTGTCTATCAAAACCTTCTATCAATGCCAACTCATAAATGGTATAGATTTGTCCATACTTCTGCAAATATCTTTGCAAATGATATACTTGATAGTCAGACAATTGAAATACATTTAAAAGTACATCATAATCAGGATTGTTGATATTGATTTTATGTTGTGCATAATACATCAAATCTTCCACCAATTCAGAATAATCACAATCTTCACCATTCGATTCCACCAAACGCTCCACTTCGTCTTCCAAATCTAATTCCACACCCAAAGATACCGTATCAACTTGTGCATATATTGATATGGATATCAGCATAATGAGTACGAAAAAACAAATTTTTCGCATAGCGGTTATTTTATTTGGTAAACAATAGACAATTGCGGACTATAGCCCAACACGGTATGGTAAGAAGAGGAAATATCTATCTGAATTCCTTTCACTTGTGTACCAAGACCCAAACTGAAGGAAAAATCGGGAAATTTTACACCTCCTCGCAACACCAAATAATCGGCAAATCGATATTCTAAACCTGTTGCCACTTGGAAGCGGGTATCTAAATCTTTTATCAAATCAATGCCAAGCAAACATTTTTCTCCGAAACGATAAGAACCTCCTAAACGAAAAACTGTCGGAATATATTCTTTTACATCGTTGTAGGTAATCATTCTCAATCTTGCCGGATTGTAAACATGAAAACCCAATGAAAAATTCTTGGTCACCCGACCATACAAACCTATTTCAAAAGTAAAGCCATTTCTTTTGCCATAATAAGCATCGCCAAAATAATTCAACAAATAATCAAATTGCAGTGAGGCACTTATCACTTTGCCAAAAGAACGACTATAACATAGTCCTACCAGAAAATTTCCATAACCGGTTCCTCCATAAAATTGCATATTACAACTAATTACACCGATTTTTTTGACAGGCACTACCACCCCTACCGAGGCTATGGAAGTATTTTTCAACAAAAATTTATTATCATAACTGGCACCTACCGCTATCCGTTCGTAAAATCCTAATGTCGCCTGATTGTTAGCACATGACCAAAAATCAACAATAGAAACCGATACATCGGACATACCATTGGCTCTTGCTCCGATTATTCTCTTCCCATTGTCTGCATAAACATTTGAAAACAAGAAAATTACAACAAAAGCAATGACAGAAAGTTTAATAAGAAATTTTTCTTTATTCATTATCGCAAAGATACAAAAAAGTTTTGATTTTTTCCATTGCTGACAAAAAAAATCATTTTTTTAATATCCTTCATTAAAAAATATGCATTATTTTAATGCTCTTTTCATTTTTATATTATATCTTTGCTATTTGATAAATTTATTATTATGAAGATAGATTTTTTAGGTGCAATAGGAGAAGTTACAGGAAGTAAATGTTTGATTACCACCGACAAAGGTTTAAAAATTTTGTTGGATTGTGGCATGTATCAAGGTAAAGGTTTGGAAACCGATGCCATGAATAGAGATTTAGGATTTGATCCAAAAGATATAGATATTCTGCTGCTTTCACATGCTCATATAGACCACTCCGGTCTAATTCCTTACATTTGCAAAAATGGTTTTAACGGGAAAATTTACTGCACACATGCAACCAGAGATCTCTGTAGTATCATGTTGCCGGATTCCGGTAACATTCAAGAAAGTGATACCATCGATTTCAACAAAAAACGCGATCGTGCAGGTTTAGAACCCGTTGAGCCCATCTATACCGCAAGAGATGCTTTTGCATCGTTGCGATATTTTGTCAGCATGCCTACTGATTTGGAGATTACTATTGCCGATGGAGTAAGAATTATTTTCACCAACACCGGTCACATTCTCGGTGGATCGGCTATCACTTTGATTATCCATGAAAACGATACTGACAAACATATCTGCTATACAGGAGACATTGGCAGATACAACAAACGCTTACTTTTAGACCCCACTCCATTTCCACAAGCCGATTATATCATCACCGAATCCACTTATGGAAATCGTTTACACGAATCTGTCAATTTAGCAGAAGAAGAATTGGGAATGGTTGTACAAGAAACTTGTATTAAAAAATTGGGAAAATTGCTCATTCCTTCCTTTGCCATCGGTCGTTGTCAAGAAATTATATATGCCCTCAATAGTTTGAAAAAAAGCAAACGTCTACCGGATGTTCCTATCTTTATTGATAGTCCATTGGCAGTGTCGGCAACTGATATATTCCGTTTGCATACAGAATGTTTCAAAGATGACATATTAGATTTGATACGCACCCAAAAAGACCCGTTTGGATTCGACAATTTATTCTATATTAGAACCAAAGAAGATTCTAAAACATTAAATACTTACAATCGACCTTGTATTATTATTGCTGCATCGGGCATGATGGAAGCTGGTCGTATCAAACACCATTTAGCCAACAATATTGAAAACAAGAAAAATACTATTTTAGTAGTCGGATATTGTTCTCCACAAACCTTAGGTAGAAAAATTGCCGACCGCGAACCTGTGGTTTCTATCTATGGCAACAAATACAAAGTCAATGCTGACGTTCGAGAAATTGACGCATTGTCCGGTCACGGCGACTATCAAGAAATGTATCGCTATCTTTCTTGCCAAGATAAAGAAAAAGTGAAAAATATTTTCTTAGTACATGGAGATCCTGAACCTCAAGAATTCTATCGTAACTATCTAATAGACAACGGATTCAAATCTGTTAGCATTCCTAAAAAGAAAGAATCGGTAATTTTATAAAAAAAATTTTTTCAACCACAGGCAACAAAATTGACATTTTTGGTATCATCTTAATGCAATACAAAAGCAAATGTTAGATGAAGCGGATATCATTAACGGATGTATCAAAGGCGACAGCAAGTGCCAATCTCTTCTATATCAAAAATATAGCAGATTGTTGTATGGAGCTGCCCTTCGTTACACCCGTTGTGAAGAAGATGCACAAGATGTCTTGCAAGATGCTTTTCTTAGAATCTTTGATACCATTAAACAATACAAAGGTAATGGCAAACTTGTATCATGGATGACTAAGATAGTTATCAACCAAGCTCTTAAATTGTATCAACAACAAAAGAAATTCGCTATTGAAGACTACGAAGAATATCAAGACAGCATCAAAGATGATTCAATAGTAGATTCAGACGTTCTTTCACACGAAGTGTTGCTGGGTTTTATCCGAGATTTGCCAGAAGGCTATCGTATGGTATTCAACCTCTGCGAAATAGAAGGATACTCTTACGAAGAAGTCGCACAAATGTTAGGATGCTCCAATTCAACATGCCGCTCTCAACTTTTCAAAGCTAAAAAAGTATTGCAGAAAAAAATTATTCAGTTTACGAACAAAGACATGTCAAGATGAAAGAATACAAAGATGTAGGACAACTTTATAAGGACAAATTCTCAGCGTTTACACCGGAACCGCCTGCAGAAATTTGGGACAACATCCATACCCGCTCTACAAAGATACTTAGAAGAAAACGTATCCTTGGAGCAAGTTTGGCTACTGTAGCCGCTGTTGCCGCTATATTCGGCATAGTAGCACTTGTCAATGCCAACCAAGAAAAAACAAAAATAGAAGAAAATCAATGGGTTGCCACTTCTTCTACTACTTCAACAACTATTGACAAAAATACCGATGCAACAACTGCTCAACAACCATCTCAACCAACAAACAACCACGCTAACATTCATTCAACAATAGATATTCCGGTACACACTGCTACTCAAAACAGTAAAAATATTACTCCAAACAACAATAACAATGATATAACACTGTCCAATAACAATGATTCTAATATAGAAACCAACAAAAAAATAGTACCGACAAAAAATAATATCGTCCCCACTACAGAAGCCTCTGCTACAACTACTAATAGCGAAACTTTTGCCAATAAAACAAGCAGAACCACCTTCAGCAACGATACGACCATTTGTGCAGGCTCTAATATATCATTGTTTGTTGACTATGCCAGCAATGTAGTTTGGAGCACCGGAGACAGAGGCAATATTATCAATATTAGTCCTGACTACGACGAAGACATTAGCGTTTCCTTTACCAACGACCTTAACAAAGATACTTCTATCTCTATTCATATTAAATGTATTGAATGCACCCGACTCTACATTCCGAATGCATTCACGCCCAACGGAGATGGCTTAAACGATGTTTTTGAAATACAAGCATCAGAAGAATTGACCTACTTTGCTATCAATATCTACGATGCCAACAAGCAACTCATCTTCAAGAGTGACAATATCAACAAATGTTGGGATGGCACTTATCGAGGACAAACTCTTCCGCAAGGAAACTACTTATACACTATTCAATACAAAGACAATCTAGGTAAAACTATTACGAAAAGAGGTAACATACTTTTGATAAAATAAAATGACAATAGATAGAAGCAAACGTCCACAAATACCTGATTTTTATCAAATTCCTTCTTTAAGCGTAATAAAAGACACCTTAGTCAACGGAATAAAAACTTATAGAATCGTCAATCCTGACATAAATATTGTTCGTCTTTATTTTTTGATTGATGGTGGACAAACCCTTCAAAACAAAACCTCTGTAGCAAGAGCTTGCATTCAATTACTACATGAAGGAACCGCCACCATGACAGCAGAAGAAATAGCAGAAAAGCTTGATTTTTTAGGAGCTCATTATGAATATGTAAGTGCAAAAGAATATTCCTCCATTTGTGTACATTTTCCAAGAAATGCCGGTAAGACGATTATGGAAATTTTTGCTGACATGCTGTCTCATGCGACATTTCCACAACAAAGAGTAGAACTCTACCAACAAAAAATCAAAAATCAATTAGCTATTGATTTACAAAACAATGCCTATTTCGGTTATTGCAAATTGATGGAATCGCTATTCGGCTACAATCACCCTTATGGACATTATTCTTCTTTGGACAATGTTGACCAATTCACTCGCGAAGATATTGTAGAATATTACCATCAATACATTCACGCCGGTAATATTTCTGTACTTGCTGCAGGCAATGTGGACGAAACTTTTATTGAAGAATTGAATCAAACAATCGGCCAATTGCCATATATGGCAACTAATAAACCTATCATTACCATTCCACAACTGCCTCCTCAAAAAATCTATATTGAAAAAGAAAAATCGGTTCAATCCAGCATTTTAATCGGCAAGCGAACTTGTACGGTTGCCGACCCTCAATTTGCAGCATTTAGTTTATTAAACACTTTTTTAGGCGGATATTTCGGTTCCCGTCTCATGACAAATATTCGAGAGAAAAAAGGATTGACCTATGGCATCTATTCCGCCTTGCGTCCTTATCGTTCATGTAGCACATTCTATATCAAAGCAGATGTAAACAAACTTCAAAGACAATTGGTGATAGACGAAATTTATAAAGAAATGCAACTATTGCAACAACAATTAGTAGAGGAAGAAGAATTATCTGTCATGAAAAAATACATCTATGGAGATTTACTCAAAATTTTTGACGGTGTATTTGAGCAATTAGACGGCTACCTGAGTTTGCTACTGCTCAATTTGCCGGAAGACCATTTTCAGAAAAAATTAGAAATTGCGTTATCTGCCGATAAACAAATGATTATGGATGCTGCCAAGCAGCTATTTACCAAAGATGACTTTTCTGAAATTGTTATCGGTTAAGTCCTTTTATCCAATTGACTATCATATCCACAATTTCTTCTGATATTGTTTCGGAAATATAGCCATATTCACGTGGACTGCCGATTTCACACGTTTGAAAAAGATGATTTTTGCCGGCACAGATTGCTGTTGTCAACTTATTTTTTGGGGCAACTTCTTTCATCATTTCTATGTTGAAAGGAGGCACCTGTACATCTTTATCTCCATTCAATGCCAACACATCACACTGCAAACGGGCAAAATAGGAATGTGGATTCAAAGATATAAATGTCAGCAACCACGGACTAAGTGATGAAGATAATTGCAGTGGTGTATAATTTTGCCACAAATACAATTCTATATCCATGGTATCCAATGATTTCACATGTTTGTCAATTTCTTGCTGAGCATATTTCAAAGTATTTTCTTTGTATTTCAACAACAAGTTCTCAATAAACTGTTGCTGATTGACAAATGCTTGTATGGTATCTTCTCCAATTTGTTCTGCTCGCAATAGGGCTTCCACCTGACTTACCAACAAATCGCTGCCTTGTTGGACCGGTGCCGCCATCAGAATTGCATACGATAAATTCATCCTTTTGTTGGCAGCCATCATAGTGGCAATTTCACCTCCTTCGCTATGACCAACAACTCCTATCTTATTACTTGCAAATCGTTTATCTTTTTGTAAATATTTCACCAAACGACAAGCATCATCATAAAAATCAAAAGTTGTAGCCGACATATAATCTCCTTCGGAATCTCCTATTCCCCGCTTGTCGTAATACAAGACGGCAATTCCTTTTCGCGACAACAAATCCGCCAATACTGCATAATAATCATGTCCACTGATTTTTGTTGTTCTGCCATTAGGTCCGGAACCGGGTATTAAAACCACTACATAAGGATTGTCTTCTTGTGGAATAGTCAATGTAGCCGCTATTTGAGGATCTTTTTTCTTCCCGCCAATTTTCAGTTCTTCCCGCTTATAAGGATATGGAGCTTGTGGCGTTTGCGGACGTTTCAAAACAGGCACCTCGCTCACTCTTGTCATTGACAAAGGAAAAGTTGTTCCTTGTTTGAATTCTCCTTGCAGTCTGTCTTCCTTCGCTTGATAAACCAATTTACATTTAGCATTTATCGACTTGAAACCAACAAGAATAGTATCTTGTTGTAGTTTCACACTACTTGCCGGAATGGCCTGTTGAGTTTGGTCGATACTATACATATTGACATGGAGAATGCTATCCTTCGTTTCTATTTGCAATACCAAACGTAAATCAAAAGACTGCAAATGAACGGTATCCAACCAATATCCGTCTACAACATTTTGACAATAAATTTGTTGTGACAAAAACACCAATAAAAGCAATATTATTTTCTTCATCTTTTTTTCGTTAAAAAAAACAGTCAGACATTTGTTGCTGACTGTTCATTTGTGTTGTGTTCCAGCTGGGATTCGAACCCAGGACCCCATCCTTAAAAGGGATGTGCTCTACCTGCTGAGCTACTGAAACGCCCTTTTGAATTTTGAAATGCAAAGGTACAATTTTTTTTTATATGAAATCTATTTTAATACAAAATTTTTTTATATTATTTAATAATTTGATTTTCAATATTTTATTTTGTATCTTGGGTGATATGTCATGATTGTTTCCTTCAAATATTGAACATCAATATGCGTATAAATTTCAGTTGTTGTAATAGATTCGTGTCCTAACATGACCTGAATAGACCGTAAATCAGCACCGCCTTGCAGAAGATGTGTGGCAAAACTATGTCGCAAAGTATGCGGACTAATCGTTTTTTTCACGCCGGCAGCTGCAGCTGCTTTTTTTATCATTTGGTACACAAAAATTCTTGTAAGATGCTTTCCGCTTCGGTTTAAAAAGATATAAGGTTCTTCGCCTGCCTGTACTTGTATATGAGATCTTACATCACGAAGGTATTCATTTACCTTGTCTTGTGCTTTTGTGCCTATCGGGACAATTCTTTCTTTGTTGCCTTTGCCTTTCACCACAATGTACGATTGCTTGAAAAATAAATTTTCTTTTTTTAAATTCACCAATTCACTGACACGCAAGCCACAAGAATACATTAATTCTATCATACAACGATTTCGCTTCTGGTCTGGTTTATTGTCAATGTCAAAAGTTGCTTCCATGTTGTCAATTTCCTCCAAAGTTAGCACTTCCGGAATTTTTCTTGACAATTTAGGGGCTTCCACCAATTCTAAAGAATTTTCATTTATTTGACCGTTGTAAATCAAAAATTTACAAAATGTTTTCAAACCGGACAACACTCTTGCCTGTGTGGCTTCTGATATATAATCCAAGGTTGCCAAATAGGCTAAAAACCGTCTGACTTCTTTTTCGTTTAAATCTTCAATACCAACAGTTTTCGTTTCATCTTGGCAAAGAAAATCACTAAACATCTTTATATCATGCTCGTAGGCATATATAGTATTGTTTGACAATGATTTATCAATTTTCAAAAATACGCGAAAATCACTTATCGCATCTTGCCATACTTGAGAAATTTGTCCCACTTTAGAATCCTATGATAGTAAATTCTGTTCTTCTATTCAAGGCACGTCCTTCTTCGGTGGCATTGTCGGCAACCGGCTTATCGTATGCATAACCTTTATAGGTCATCCTAGACGCATCTATGCCTGCCTTCACCAAATAATCATATATCGCTTTTGCCCTGCCGTTTGACAGTTTTTGGTTGTATTCGTATGTGCCTACATTGTCGGTATGGCCGGCAATTTCTATCCGCATTCTCGGATTTTCCTTCATCAATTTAACCAATCTTTGCAATTCCGGTTCCGATTCTTTTTTTAGCCACCATTCATCCGTGTCAAAAAATACATTTCTAAGCACCACACTTTCACCAATTTCCATTCTCTTCAAGGCAATATCTTTTTCGTATGGTTTCCACTGAGAGAAAGATGTATCTATATGAAAATTTTCAGAATAGAACAAATAATTTTCTTTTGTCGCATTCAAAGCATATTGATTGTTGGTAGGAATACAAACCAAAAATTCTCCGCTGACAGGGTCGGAAGTGGAACTGACAACTACCGAACCCGTTTTTACATCTACCACTTCGAACAAAACCTGCAAAGGTCTATTATCTTGAGCATCATAGATTTTACCTTTAAAATAAGTAACCGGACTCGGGCGAAATGCTTCCGGTAATTCAAACCAGTATAAATCCAAATTGCCAAATCCGCCTTCTTTGTCAGAAGAAAAATAGGCTTTATCTCCATGGGCATTCACTATCAAGCTGAATTCTTCTGCATGGGTATTGATGGGATAACCCATATTGACCGGCTCAGCAAAAACGCCATCTTCTCCTAAAGTGGTATAAAATATATCTGCATCTCCCATACCCTTGTGACCATAGGAAACAAAATACATGGTTTTTCCATCCGGATGAATATATGCCGACACTTCATCGTCAATCGTGTTGATAGGTTTGCCGACATTTTTCGGCTCTGTAAATACACCTTCTTCCACCATGGTGGTTTGCCAAATATCTTTTTTACCCACTCCTCCGGGTCGATTGCTGATATAATAGATAGTTTTGCCGTCTGCGGCAAAGGTCGGTTGCGATTCCCAATATTTTGTATTGACAGGTTGACCGCAATTTTGTGGTTTTGACCATTTATTGCCAACACGTTTCGACCAATACAAATCGCAACTGCCGAAACCTTCATCTCTATCGCAGGCAGTAAAAATCATATACTTTCCATCAGGAGAAATACATTGTCCGCCTTCGTTATAATGTGAATTGATATTGGTTAAAAATTCTCTTTCTTTCCAGACTCCGTCCACTTGCTCTGAATAATAAAAATCTTCTTCCGAAAGACATTTAGGACACTTCGTTTCTTTGTCTCGCGGTCGTTGCACCGTAAAAATCAACATGGACTCATCTGCGGTGATAGCCGGCAAATATTCTTCCCACTCGGAATTAATGGCAGGTCCCATATTCATCAAAGCAATATCCAAAGGATGCTCCATCTGCTCTATTCTCCACTTACACAATTCGTTGTCATTTCTAATTTTGGGAGATATACTATTTGGATTGGGGTGACGAAGAAAATATTGCTCAAAATATTTCACTGCTGTATCGGGTTTGCCACACTGCATATAGTTATAGGCAGCATATAAATAGTTTTTATAGTATTTGGCTGTGTCAATGTTGATGGCAGTTGTATAATAATTACACGACTTATCATAATTGCCGATAACTGATGCCATTTCTGCCGCCAAAACATAGGCCTCCACAAAATTAGGATCTTTTTTGATAGCTTTTTCTGCATATTCCAAAGAGGTGTAAAACTCTTTGTTTTTCATCGATTTATACGATTTTTTAAAATATTTTATGGCCACGGCATCTTTAGATGTTTTTATCTCCTGTGAATGAACAACATTCACCAACATCAAACATGCTAAGAAGCATACTACATAAGTGCTTAATCTTGACATTCGATTATTTTTGAATAATTAATTTTTGATTTTTCACCAACTTATTATTGGTCATTAACTTAATAAAATAGAACCCGTTGGGCAAATCGGCAACATCGATAACATTGTTTTCGGCAATATTTCTGCCTTGCTGCAAAATTTGTCCATTGATATTGTAGATAATATAATCATAAGTTTCTCCATTGGTATTCAACAATCTAACTTGTGTATTAGCTGGATTTGGAAAGACTTCCACCTTGCTTTCCAATGTATAATTTTCTACAGAAACATCATCAATAGTATCTCTAAATGGGTCATAACCCGGCAATGTCTTCATTCCTGTTTGAATAGGATCTAACCAATAATCCAGTCTTTGACTGCTATCGCTCGCGTTGTTATTGGTCCATGAATAAAACAATCTTCCATAAAGATCCATCCCGTTGGGAGTATTACACGAAGCATAACCTCCTTCCAATTGTCCTATTATCAAATTGTTTTCATTAAATAAAGCCGAACCGGACGAGCCACCTTCGGTGGTACCCGTTTTCCACACCAAACCTATGTGAGTACTATCGGGAAATTCATCATCTTCGTCTTCATATTTATAAATATAGAAAGGACCTTTTGATGTTGACAATTTTTTTCTGTCTCCGTTAGGATGGTGTATGCCCGATACAGATTGTGGCAGTGCAGGGCCGGCATACCATCCCGCATAATAAGGTTGCATGGCTTGGGTTGGCGTACTATTCAACAATAACAAACAAAAATCAGAATGGGCATATCTTGCCTTTAAAGTAGCACCATTAATAGAATACATCGTTCTTTCTACATTCGAACCGCAATATTCTGTTTCATAATTGAATACAAAAACAAAATTACGCACTTGTGATAAATAGCCATCAACGCAATGATTGGCGGTTAGAAAATAAGGTTTTGCATCATAACTGGTATTATTAATCAATGTGCCTGTACAATGAGCACTTCCATATCTTAAAATAATGGCTACTGCTCGTTTTATATCGCGATAGACTGCCGTATCGCCACAATTGATATCTATATTGCAAGAACCTGAACTCCCATAAGTTCCACGTTTTTGTAGCATATTTTTGTAAGCATGCACCACGGTTGACAATTCTATTTCGGTACTATCTCTATCCGTAGCGGCCTCATAATATTCTATCACAATTTCGTCTCCCGGATACAAGGCTGTTGCAAAAGTTCGCTCTTTGTTGTTGTTTTCATTAGTGAAAGAACCTGTAACATATTCTTTATCAGCCGTGTAGATAAACATTGACGATGAAGACGGAATATAAAATTTATCAAACACCAAATTCAAAGAATAGGCTCCGATTGATTTTACTGCCACTCTCCACAAGCGATCTCCGTTAGGCAGTTCTTCCCATATACCATTATTGTCGGGAGTAATTTTCACCGATATGCTGGTACCGAAAATATAGCCCTCTGTCTTGTCATTCGGCTCTTCTTTAGCCAACAACTGAGCATTGTCTTGATAGGGCATCAATTCTGTCGGAACGGCAGTGAGTTGCAAATTGTATTTTTTAAAACTATATGGCCTGCCGCCATGACCAATTTGTGCATAACTGCAAACACTTATGCATAACAATGTGAACACAAATAATATTCTTTTCATCTTCTTACTATTATAACCATTTTCTTTTATCCTCTCCCCACATCAATTTTTCATTGATGATGGTAAAAAAATCTCTTCCTTTCAATTTTACCACTTTGACAGAAAAATCCGCTTTTTTAATCGTCAACGTGATGGAAGTATCCATTTCTTGTGTATCGGAATCTTTTGACAGCCAAAATTTCCCCGTACGAGCATTTACAGACAATTCCAATTGTGAAGGTTGAATCACCACAGGACTGACTGTCAAAGCATGTGACGCTATGGGCGTAATAATCATCGCTTCCATATTCGGGACAACGATAGGTCCGCCACAACTCAACGAATATGCCGTAGAGCCTGTCGGTGTGGAAATTATCAAACCATCACTCCAATATGTATTCAAAAACTTTCCATCAACTTTTACCTCTACATTTATCATGCCGGAAGGATAAGTTCTGTGAATGCAAACATCGTTTAAAGCATACGAAGTAGTACCATCAGGATAACTTATTTCCAACAGCATCCTATCTTCCAACTCATAATTTTCATGTTTCAAATCTTGCAATACTTCGGCTAAGTTGTCTATATTCAAATTAGACAAAAAACCCAATTTTCCCATGTTGATACCCAAGATAGGCACATTCATCTGACTGGTAGCCACTGCATTTAAAAAAGTACCGTCTCCGCCAATACTCATTAAAAAATCAACCTTTTTTGCTTTCAAATCCGCTTGGCTGACCAAAGTTATCTGATGAGGAAATGTTTTCTGACTGCCAACCATTTCTTGATAAAAATTGTCATATACCAACACTTCCTCACAATATTGACAACACAAATCTACAATGTGCTCAAATATTTCGTATGTCAGTTGACGAGTTTTATTCCCGTATAGTACTACTCTCATCTTCTTGATATTCTAACATTAAGTCAACTATTATTTCTTCATCTTCTCCTTTTGTTGTAACAACGTTGGAAACGGCTTCATATTTTAAGGTATCCACATATAAATATGCTTTGATTATCCAATCGCCTTTTGTCACATAGTCCAATTGATAATTTCCTGCAGAATCACACATGACAATCGACATTTTTGTCGTATCATCATGCAACAATTGGTATTTTTCCACATACGCATTGACAGCCGGAGAGATATTTTCTTGTGCATCTTTTATGGTTACCTGCCCTTTTATGATGCTGTCATATTTTTGACAGGCGGCAACTAACAAAAGAATTCCAATACAACATAGCAATAGCTTTCTCATTTTTTTGCAATTTTCCTATCTTGTTTATAAATGGCAAAAATACAAAAAAACGACATACCTTTGAAGAAAAAAACAAACTTTTTCTCACACAAGACGCTTTCATACAATAAAACCCGCAAATATTAGTTTATATTACAGCGTATTTGCACCGGAAATATATGGACAATTATCAAATTTTAACATCGGCAACCTCTACCAATAGTGTATTAAAGACTATGAATATTGACGAATTGCCGCCGTTTTTTATGCTGATAGCACAACAGCAGACCGCCGGACGCGGACGAGGAAACAATACTTGGGAAAGCGAACCCGATAAAAATCTTTTGGCAAGCATTTTGCTAAAACCGCAAATAGCTCCTTGCCAACAATTTAATATTTGCCGTATGGTCAGCCTCGCCGTTTGTAAAACCCTCACCGACTACTGCCGTATTGAACATGTGAAAATTAAATGGCCTAACGATATTTATGTCAATGACAAAAAAATTGCCGGCATCCTGATTGAACACCAAATTTGCGGCAACACTATCAAATACAGCATTATCGGTATTGGCTTGAATGTTAATCAAACAAGTTTTTCTCCGGCAATTCCCAACCCGACTTCTATTGTCTTGGAAACCTGTCACGAATTCGACACCTTGTTGATTGGCAAACAAATTGTTGACAATATCAAATTCTACAACAATATGGCACAAGACCGCTTGGAAGAAGAATATCTCCGCCTTATCTATCGTTTGAACGAGACTTCTCATTTTATCATCAAGCAATCCGGAGCATGTATTGCCGCCACCATTCAAGGAGTGAGTTCCAATGGTTGCCTCACCTTGCTGATGCCCGACAACAGCTTACAAAATTTTGAATTGAACGAATTGAAATACGTGCTGTAATCCGACTATTATTTATTGTCGCATTCTCCCGTTTTAGCAAAAAATCTTGTTTTTTTATAAAAAAACATCCCCTAAAAGAATCTTCCTTTAGGGGGATGTAAACATTTTTACCTTTTAGCGTTGATTTTGCTGCAAAGCGTTTTGATAGTCTTCTTCGGTAAGCGTATAATAATAATAGTATACGTGATTATACTTTGTATCCACTCTTTTTTCTATCTCATAATTTCTATAGATATTTTTGGCAAACGTATCGTTCACAGAATATTTTAAAGTCAGTGTATCATCGAATATAAAACTTCCGAAAATAGGAGGAATACCCTCTCCTGGCTGGTCTGATTCATCAATTTGCGTTTTTTGACCGTAAGGAAGCTCAATATTAATATTATAGTCGCTACTATATGAATTTTTTATATATTTTACATTGTGCGAGGTTTCATTTGTAACATAAACAACATCCGACCAAAATGAGTCATAATGACATCCTATACAAACAAACATTAAAATTAGACTTACTACTGATAACTTTTTCATATCCTTCCTCTTTTTTAATTTTATATATGTTAACCTCTAATTTATACTTTATTTTATTTTGCAAAAATAATCAAATTTCTAATACGATTCTCTTTTTTCCAAAAATATTTTCGCCAATATATATGATTATCAATTTATTACAAATATTCTAATTGAGATAATCCTCTCCGCATTATCTATCGTTTGAACAAAACTTCTCATTTTATCATCAAGCAATCCGAAACTTGTATTGCCGCCACCATTCAGGGAGTGAGTTCCAATGGCTGCCTCACCTTGCTGATGCCCGACAACAGCTTACAAAATTTTGAATTGAACGAATTGAAATACGTGCTGTAATCCGACTATTACTTATTGTCGCATTCTCCCGTTTTAGCAAAAAATCTTGTTTTTGCTACATTCAAGTCACAAATGCAACTTTTGTTAAACAATTATTTTTTGCAAAAGATAAAAATAGCCTTTATATTGATACCTATGCTTAACTTATACCCAACCTACTTTTTGAATAATAAACCAACATTTAAATTATTATTTTAATTATTTATGATTTAATTTATTGGTTTTATTTCTTTTCTTGATGCATATCCTTCATATAAATGCCATTCATATAATGGACTATTATCTAAATTATATTGTCCGCATTGAACTACATATTTTTTATCATTATTAATTGTTACAATTCCTTCTCTAAATTTTGCTTTGTCTAATGTTTCAAATAATATTTTAGTTTTTTTTG
>JAEEGK010009853.1_pt1 | contig 22166 bp, 14 predicted proteins | sample 8958771 | NCBI WGS metagenome assembly JAEEGK01 (sample SAMN16246547, study PRJNA631951) | gut metagenome | biome: gut microbiome; feature: rumen; material: SC-attached | host: Bos | place: Iran: Karaj | collected 2018-10 | reverse complement strand
CAGGAATGCCTCTCCGAAAGAAGGATTCTCCGTCCCGTTTGGGAATATGTATCCACCTATTCCGGCACCCAGGTAAACATTACGATTGAACATATAGCCGTGGGATGTCTCTGCTCCCACAAAGACCCCAAAGTGATCTGTGATAGAGACACTTCCTTTGTAACCTTGAGACCTGTAGTCATTCTGGGCCGAAGCGCAAATGAACGATGCTAAAATCAAAACTCCTGCAAGCAGGACTTTGCTAAACTGATTCATAAAAATCAAGTTAATTAAAACAATAATTTCTGATGTGCCGGCAGGCACACGGCAGATACTTAATACACATTCCATGCCGCTGCAAGGCACATTTTTCGTCTCAAGCCTTGGCCAGCCTGATCATATTGTTAATAGTTAAAAGCTTACCTTGAGTTTCCTGAACTCACATTATTTCAGGAAGGTCAAGAGACTTACGGGGCCAAGGAGGCCGGAGGTCGGGAGCGGGTCGTCGGGAGAGTAAAAGTCCCAGGAGGTCATGGTGGAACGATCCTCCACTGGAAGGGCGGAATCGCCGATGAGCCTGTTGCCCCAAGAGTTTGTGACCTTGATTTCCAGCGTGTTATCCCCTTCAACAAAAGCCTCGGATATGTCAATCTTGAACGGTTCCTTCCACAGAAGGCCTAGGTCCTTGCCATTGACGTAAACGTGTGCCATGTTGAATACCTGACCAAGATCCAGCACAACTCCCGATGTGACCTGATCCGCGTTCCACTGGAAGTATGTCTTATAGGTGGCTGTGCCGGAGAAGAAACGGAGGAATGGATCCTGTGATTCATTCCAAGCGCACAAGCTGTCGAAGTGATAGTCCACTCCCCTTTCGGGCTCAATGGCCGGAACAAAGTGGACATCCCAGGAGGATAAAGACATAATCTCTTCAGCCACAGGTATTTCCTCACGAATATATTCCTTCTTTGCCTTGCCACTCAGCACAACGAACACGGCATCATCCCTTTCCAGATTGAGATCAACAAACAGGCGTCCATCCTCAACTCTATAGGAAACATCCTCGATGGTGCCACGATCAGCTCTCCAAACCTTTGGTTCCAGAACCTTCCGCCCCGAGACGCCAGAAACACAATCCCTCATGCCCAAAGTCATATTCCGTGGCTTTGAGCAAATGTTCGCTATCCAGTAGATTTCCCCGTCAGAATGTTTCCGGTGGACAAAGGCCACGCTGTCCGGAACATTCAGAACATCGGCACTGATTCCAGCATTGTCAAGAGCGGCCCCTATATCCCCTCCTTCACGGAGGTCGCAGACTGGTATTCCCGCCTCACGAACAGCCTCAATGCGAGCGGCAACCGCATCGGACATCCTCTCTATCTGGCTATCAATCACCAGCATACGGTAGCTTGCTCCAGACTTGGAAACAATGCGCCCATCCTTTACCTCAAGAGCGTTCACGAGAGCATCCCCATTCACGAAATCATAGTTCCATCCAGCGGGAATCGCCGGCCTCTCCTGACTGAACCTTGCCGTCGGATTGGTGTCTTCGCCGTACAAATAGGCGATGTCTGCGACAAAGAGGCCTTGGCTGAGCATAAAGCAGCTCCGGCTGATATAGTCTATCCAAGGACGAGCCTCGGAAGCCCAGGTGTCGAACCTGTTGAACCACTGGCCATACGGGCCAAGACCGAGTCCTGGTTTGAACCCTTCTGATGGCTGATGGACGGATGTGTGGATCACAAACCTGTTAAGCCCCTCTGCCATAGCCGCATCGGCGACAGGCTTTAGCTTTCCGGGATGGCACTGATATGCCCACCATCCATCCCATTTCCCTGGACGGCCGTTGGTGGTGAACGCTTCGGCGGCGCAGATGTTCTGGCCATAGATATGGGCCACAGACGAAGACTCACGAAGGTCCGCCTCCATGTGCGGCATAGTGGCATATACTCCCGCCCTGAAACGAACCCAGAACGCACCCTGAGGCACATCCGCGGTCCTTTTCACCATCATTCCATCCCCGATGAAGGCACGCCTTTCCTCATGGGATTCGCTGTAGCGCTTGATGCCATGGGAATGGAAAATCTCGGTAGCGAGGTCGTAGTGATTCTCAGCAAGCAACTCTCCAAGAGTCTGACGCCAGTCGAAGAGGAAACGCTCACGTTCCTCATCGGTGCCAATTTTCTCACCGGCAAAGGCTGGAAGCCATAGGGCCATCGAATATCCCCTCCTCTTCTCAAACTCTTCCTCCATACGCGAGGTCCACGTCCCCTTTCCGGACTCGTAACTGTCAATGTCGATATTGCTTATAGTCCCGGGTCCAAGTTTGCGTCCAAGCGCCTCCTCGTACAGACCCAGGTAGTTTTCCCAATACCGTCTCACGGCTCCCGCATCCAACTTATCCACTTCAAGGCCAGTGGCTTCCGGTGGAGCGGGCCCATTCGTGGTTCCTATCAAGGTGTAGGCAAACCGGTAGACTGTCCATTCTCCTTCCGGAGCGGTCCAGTCAAGTATTCCATTGATATAAGAGTTAGTAATATCCTCGACAATCGGATCCGTCCCCTGTTTGACAGCCAGAACCCGTATTTCCTTAAGGTAGTCACGGACAATTCCTTCCTGCGCCGGAACAGCGTGGAAAAGGCCTGTCGAAACAGTCTTTACAGGCAACGGCAGGTCCCCATGGAAATGGCCATGGACAGTGGTCGTGCTCCAGACCAGTTTCTTCTGGGCATCATCCTCGCTCACCCAAGGGCCTCCGGTCAGGCTCCATCCAGGAGAACTGGCGATGCCGACTTCAAGGCCGAGGGAATCAGCGAGAGCCACCGCATAGCGGAAGGCATCCTTCCAACCTTCGCTCATATAAGGAAGAAGAGTGTCAACCACCTGAGGTGTTGAATATGCCGCATCGAACAGGAAGAAGCCTGAAAGGCCGATGTCATGCATCCATTGAAGATCCTTCTTTATTCCATCTTTCGTCACATTGCCGTTCATCCAATGCCACAAAACCATAGGCCGGCTTTCGTGAGGCGGATTCATGAAACCAGCTTCAAGTTCTTGGCATTCTTTCCTGCCACTACAAGAAAGCGCCAGTAAAGCAGCGGCAATGTAGAGGACAATTCTCTTCATGACATAGACTCCTTTTCGCCAAGGATTAATAAGCGTAGGATGCGGGTCTTACGGAGCAGGCGGACGAGGTTGTAGCATATCGTCAACTCGGCGACCGCCAGGAGCGGGGCGACCCAATACGAGTGAGGGATCGGGACATAAACCTGCAGTCTGTTGACCAGGATCTCAAGCAGGAAGGTTTGCAAGAAATAAATGCCCAGTGTCGCGGCACCGATCCGGCATAGGGTCCCGCTCCATTTCCAACGCTGGATTGCCTCGTGGACCGGCTTTGACAGTAGATAGAAAGTCAAGCTCCCTGCCATGCCCAACGCCAGCCGATATAGGGTCAGACCGAGGTTGCCCCAATCGAAGGATCCCGTAGCGAGGTCAATCACATGTGTGGGCTTTTCGTACACGGTCAGATGTCCGGACCAGAAGCAGAGCAGCACCCCGAACACTACCGCGGACAGCACCAGCCAAATGACGCGGTGCCTCTCGACCTCATCTCTGCGGTTGCCGATTAGTATACCCATACAAAAAATCGGCAGCATGAAGTTGAGATTGACAATCTCAGTTCCGGGAATCAGGATGACCAGGACCGAGGCCACAATCGCGGCGATCCAGTCTTTCCGCAGCCAACGGCACAGCGGATGCATCAGCAGGTAGCAGAACAAGAGGCACTTCAAGAACCACACGCAATTCATGAAGCCGGCGAAAGACCATTCACACAGATCCGCAATGGCCGTCACCCCCGCTGCGAGCATTATGAGGCAGGCGATAGCATAAGCAGTGAGCGAAGGAATACCCAATTGCCGGAGTTTGCCCATGGCCATTTCCCCATAGCCACGCCTCAAGGAAGAAGGGAAAAAGAAGCCACAGACGAACATGAATAGCGGCATGTGATAGGAATATATGAATTCCCAGACCGGATGATCCCAGAACAGCCCACCGGACAACTGCTCTGTCGAATGCCCCAGCAGCACGGAAAAGATCGCGAAGCACTTCAGCAGATCCATGTATTCCAGTCTCTGTCTCATACTGCGAAAATAGGGTGGCTTATTTGGCTACGCATTTCCATAAAATACTAATAATAAATCGCTTACAACAAACGCTCCTACTGTCAATAAGTGAATATCGTATTCACGGCGGCATGGTCTGAGGCCCAGACGTCATCGATATCCGGCGCCGTGCGTATTATCTTGGAGTGCAGCGCTTTAAGTTTCGGGCCTTTATAGTAAATGAAATCTATCCTGTTATGCTGGAGATGGCCGAAAGTGACAGCCCAAGTACCCTCACTGCGGCTAACCTCGTCGGGATTCATCTCACGGAAACTGTCTTTGAAACCAAGTTCCTTCATATAGATGGAAACCGGGAACTTGATATTGCCATAACCGTAGTGGATGGAAGGGTCCGTCCAGTCAAGGTGGCTGCTTGAGTTGAAGTCTCCGGCGAGAATGATGTCAGTATCAGGAGTCACATAAGGCTTGGTATCATTGTTAACAATAGCGGTGATATCCACGAGTGCTCGGGTCCTATCCTCCTCAATCCATTTTCCGGTATCCTGACCGGGAGCCATATAATCTCCAGCATATGTGGGATTTACCGCATATCTGATCCAAAGGCCATTAACGAAGAGCCTGTTTCCACCAGGAAGCTGAATAAAAGCAGGATTGGATTTGAAAACATCGCTGGTTGGAATGGGCTCCATCGGATATCTGCAGAGCAGCGCCAGGTTAGTATTGTCCACACGTGTCAGCAGATTCATCCCGAGAGCCTCGGAGATTGTTCTTTGACTTCCGTACCCTTCCTGAAGGGTAACCAGATCAGCTCCTGATGCTTTAAGCAGCTCGGTTATACGGGAGACTCCCTCATTGCCAACATGCTTTCCTCCTTGATAAATATTCCATTGTACAACGTTAAGGATGCCGGGGCCGCTTTTCCTGATAATCTCCTTCGGGAGAGTCTCATCCGTGGTCACCGGTCTCACTGTCCGGTGGCCCAATTTGAAAGACGGGATGCCGTAGCGGATTGTGTTCCCGACTTCAGCGTCCGGAGCAATGTCTGCCGTCAGAAGAATATAGTTCACGCCGCTTTTGAGCTCAAGTCCCTTGCCCGGGAGTACCACTTTATTGGACTTTGAGGGATTGTCAACCGTACATAGAAGCTTCTTCTCTTTGCATCTTGGAGCTTGCCCCGCATCCCAGATCTGAAGCCTGGAAATGTCCTTCAGATTCACGTCCCGAGCATCCAACTTGATGGATTTTATCTTGAGAGGATGGGATGATCCCGTAACAAACACTCTCAACTTGAGAATCTGATCCTGCAGCGCTCCTCTCTCCGTATCCCACTCACTCTCTACGACCACTGCATTGAACAATTTCTGCCGGTCCGCACAACGGCTCTTAAAGGCGGGATTGTCATTCTGGACTGAATATGCGATGGGCAGTGTCTCGTTGTAGACATCTATCCTTCCGCTGCGAAGGTGATATGGTTGATGGCCTGTGCCTGCAGGATTGACCGCATGATCGACCAGTTCAGAATCAAAATTGAAATATATGACTAGGTCATCGAAGGAAGGATGCCTCGGGGTGATGTCCCGGTCTTTCCACTTCCTGAGCGTCTTTTCCGGTATAGCATCGTTCCATATGCGGAACTCGTCGACCTGGCCGGCAAACAAAGTCTTTTTCTTCCCGTTATATTGATATCCTATGTCACAGGGAAGAATGGAAATGAGTGTATCTTTCTTTGCGGCCAGATTCCCGTCATAGTAAAGCAGGGTTGAACTCCCGTCGCAGACAAGGGCCGCGTGATGCCACTCCGGCGTCGATACCTCTCCGGATGAAAGGCCGGTGAGAGGATTGGTAAGAACGCCTTTTTCCAGAGTCAGAGGGAATATGTCAACATAATGCAATCCTTTACCGCCTACGAGGACCTCCCTTTCCTTGAACTCGGAGTCATCAGGCTTATACCACATCTCGAGTGTGAAAGGAGGCTCAATTATCTTGCAGCCTATACTCATCACATTATCAATACCATCCAAGTAGACAGCCTTATTGACAGGCTGGACAGGATTTGATTGCAGGCCGACCGAAAACAGCATGGCCATAAGTATTGAGAGCATAGACATGGTTATGTGGAGTGTTTACTACAAATTTATAAAAAAGATATATAACCCCCTCTTGGATGGGCAACTGCCGAATACGATAGTGTCTGCGAAGTATCAAAAATCGACCTCCTAAGTGAGCGATAAAGTAACTATGTTTGTAATCCAAATGAAGAACGCTCTCAGGGGCTTGTCGGCCCCTGCCGCTTGGCAGACCCCCGAGAAGTTTTTCATATGATATAAAAGCTACTGATATTTTTGGCTACATTTATAAAGCACAACATGTAATCAAAAACACAGTAGCTATGAGTACACAAAGTAAACCTTTTTCCTTCAAAGGTCAAAAGATTTTTGTCGGATTAGACGTACATCTAAGGAGTTGGTCGGTAACTGTCCTGTCAGAGCAGGCTGTTTTAAAGAAGTTCACGCAGGATCCCAGCCCTGCTGCATTGAACAAGTTTCTGACCAACACCTATCCGGACGCGGAGTATTACTCGGTCTACGAGGCCGGTTTCTGCGGTTTCTGGATACACTGGGAACTGCACAATCTGGGGATAAGCAACATAGTTGTGAACCCTGCAGATGTTCCAACAATGGCTGGTGAGAGGCTGAGGAAGACTGACGCTATAGATAGTGGCAAGCTCGCCAGAAGTTTACGTTCTGGTGAACTGAAAGGGATATATGTTCCTGACAGTCTTGCGACAGAGATACGCTCTTTGATAAGATTGAGAGACTCATTGACGAAGGATCAGACGCGTCACAAGAACAGGATAAAAGCCCATCTAAGATACTTGGGAATTGACATTCCTAAAGAGTTCTGCAGGCCAGGCCGCACATGGACGAACCGGTTTGTACTGTGGCTGAAAGGGTTAGAGTTGGAGACTGAGTATGGGAAAAAGACATTGGACCTGCTCATAGCGCAATACGAAGACCTCCGTGGCCAACAGCTTAAGATGATGAAGGAACTGCGTGTTTTATCTCAGACAGAGCGCTTCGATAAGCCTCTTCAGATTCTTATGAGCATACCTGGTATTGGCCAACTGGCCGGATTGACCATCCTATCAGAAGTGGACGACATTTCAAGATTCAAGGATGCTGCCCACTTTGCTTCGTTCATCGGGATGGTTCCCATGTGCTACTCAAGCGGAGAGCATGATGGGACCGGCAATATAACTGTCAGGCGGCATGCCAAGTTGCGCTGGCTTATTGTCGAAGCAGCGTGGATAGCATCACGAAAGGACCCGGTTTTGTCTGCTGCGTATGTGGAATACTGCAGAACCATGAAGCCGAGCAAGGCAATCATCAAGATTGCCCGCCGTCTGGTCAATCGTATTTACTTCGTCATGAAGCATCAGCAGCCCTATGTCAACTGCTATGTTTCGTAAAGAGAAAGAAATCCTGTCTGGTAAACAGACTTCCTTTGGGAGAGAGTACTTAAATCGGAATGCGGCTTTGTAGTCCGCTCAGTTAAAGTTTGTACCTCCCGCCTCAGTAATCTAATGCAGATACTTGCGGCACTGACTACAGATGTCCGCTTTGGGAAGTTTGTTTACCGAGGATTTTTATGAGTCTCACAAGCATCGATCTCTACGAGACCGATGGATTGTTATTGTTTAACTCTAAATCAATCATTTTTCAAGCGACTGATTTAGAGCGAGTTATTGAAAAAGCTGAAAATATTTTCAACTTTTATTTGGATTTCAACTGGGAAATTCGATTTATCGGTGTAAATATAAGACAATCAGCCGAAAAGAAAAAGGGCATAGGCCCTTTTTCCAATAGCGTTATTTCACAATCTCATATTCATCGACCCCCGGAATCAATGCAAGTCCGGTTTCTTCCAGGTGAATCTGTCCGGCGGAGTCTATGAAGCGCACGGTGAAGACTTTTCCTTCGAGTCGTTTAGCCTGCCAGTCCATCCCGCCGGCGGGTTTTTTCAGGACGATACACACAGGTTTGGCACGCGAGGATTCTTAAGTGGTTGATTAATAGCCGGTTGCTCGGGGTATGGTTCCCAACCCCTTTGCAAATAATGAGGTTGGGAACTAGACACACTGGATGTGTCTGATTATCAATAACATACATGGCGATCGGTTCCCAACCTCCCTAAGATCTCCCGCACCGGCCCCCAAACAAAAACGCCCCGCATTGCTGCGAGGCGTTTGGAGCGGAAAACGAGACTCGAACTATCTCTTGTAATATGTTGATAATCAGCGATTTAAAAGAAACCGAAAAGACATCAGGTGAAACATAGGTGAAACTTTCGTGGCTTTTCAGGACGTATAGGGAAAGCGACTTGAACGGCCATCTTTATCTATTAAGACGACTTCTGTGGACTTCAAACGCCCGTTATTTCTCTCGACGCATTAAATGGATGACGACACTGGTGCTACGGAGGACTTGGCAATTATCGTTGTTGAGAGAGCCAGCTGAGTAATAGAATCACTCTTCCTTTCTATGTAATCAAACAGTAGTTTGGAGGCCAGGCGCCCCATTTCCTCCACTGGCTGGCTTACGCGGGTCATGGGGGGAATCATATAGTCGAGGCTCACCTGGTCATCAAATGACAGGATGGAAATGTCCTCGGGAATGGAAAGCCGGGAGTCCCGGATCGCCTTCAGCACGCCGAGCAGGATGGTGAAGCTGAGGGCGAAGATCGCCGTCGGCCGTTGCGCGCGGCTGAGAAGGAGCTTGGTCTCCAGGTAACCGTTCTGGATGGAGAATGATTCACCGACCACGATGGCATTTTCGTCGAGCCCGTATTTCTTCAGGGCGTCCCGATACCCTTTGACGCGTGCCTTGTTGGGAACGGAGTCGATGTCTCCCTGGATACATGCGATGTTGCGATGCCCGTTCTGGGCGAGCAATTCCGTCGCCTCGAAGGCGCCCCTGTAGTTGTTGGCTGACACATAAGGAATCCTTGAATTCTCGAAATACCGGTCGACGAGTACAAGCGGCACCGATTTCCGTATTTCTTCGAAAAACCGCGGATCTGATCCGCATGGGGCGGCGATGATACCATCGACCTTACGCGCCAGAAGAGTGGTAAGCGCTTGACGTTGATTGACTTCATCCTCCATTGAGTCCACGATGATCGTCGTGTAATTCTTCTCCCTCGCTTCGGAAATGATTGCCGATGCCATGTCGGCAAAGTACGGATTGGCAATGGTCGGAAGTACCAGCCCGATAGTATAGGTCTTGTTTTTGCGCAAGGATTGCGCAAGGGCGCTCGGGGTATAGTTGCATTTTTGTACTTCTACAAGAACCCGCTCAGCCGTTGCAGGGCTGATTCTGTATTTTTCCGTTTTTCCGCTCAATACGCGCGAGATTGTAGTTGCTGATACGCCGATTCTGGCTGCGATGCTAGCGAGGGTCTCCTTCATGTGAAAAAATGGATTGGTTTGCGCAACAAATATATGAAATCTATGCGCAAGAAACAAAGATTTGTGCAAAGAATCTTGATAAAACGAGCAAAAAAATGAAAAATCGCGTATTGATGTTTAAAGAATTGCTCCTATTTTTGCACAAACGATTGCGCTATCTAACATACCAACACAATACACGTTATGAAAAACATTTTGAAAAAAGGAGCATTCCTGCTCGCTATGCTGCTGTCATTTAATCTGGCGGCGCAGCAGCGGGTAAGGGGTGTGGTCACTGGTGAAAACGGTGAACCGCTGGCAGGAGTCGTCGTTGTCGAACAGGGCTCCAGCAATGCCGCATCCACTGGACTGGACGGGCAGTATTCCATTGATGTCGGGAAGGATGCTGTCCTGGCTTTCATGTTGATCGGCTATCAGTCCCAGGAGATTCCCATCGATGGCCGTTCGACCGTCAATGTCGTCATGGCAGAGGACATTACGATTCTGGAGGATGTGGTCGTGATCGGCTACGGACAAACTACCCGGAAGGAAGTGACCGGTTCGGTGGCCAGCCTTAAGTCCGATGACTTTGTCAAGGGAAGCAACTCCAGCCCCTACGACCTGATTAACGGAAAGATTGCCGGCCTGAGCATCATCCGCGGGGACGGCGGTGACCCGAACGGCAGCATCAGCATCCAGCTCCGCGGCACGACCTCCATGTCGGCTGGCGCGACACCGCTGGTCATCGTAGACAATGTCGCCGGTGGTAACCTGGAGAGCATCAACCCGGAAGAGATTGAATCTATCGACGTCCTGAAAGACGGTTCCGCTGCTGCTATATATGGTACGCGCGGAACTAACGGCGTGATTCTGATCACCACAAAGAAGGGAGCGCAGAACAACCAGGCCCATGTCGATTTCTCCTCCTATCTGGGCGTACAGACCGTGAACCGCAAGCTGGAAATGCTTTCGGCCGATGAGTTCCGTCAGGTTATCAAGGACGGGCATACCGGTTTTGACGGCGGCTCCGATACGGACTGGCTGGACGCTATCTCCCGCAAGGCTCCTTTGACCCAGTATTACAATCTGGGAATAAGCGGCGGCATGAAGAATCTCTCGTACCGGGCTGCGGTTTCATATCAGGATGAGAAAGGATTAATCCTGAATAGCGACCGAAAGGACCTGAGAGCCCGGCTGAACATCACCCAGACGGCCATCCGGGACCGCCTGACGTTGAATTATAATTTCAATTATTCCAACCGGGTGGGACATCCTACCGACCAGTATGCCGTCCAGCAGGCGGTCCGCCGGAATCCTACGGAGCCGATCTACGACGAGACGGATACGGCTCATGGCGGATACTACACCAATTCCGCTCCTTTCCAGTATTACAACCCGGTTGCCATGCTGAATGAAACGCAGCAGGAAGACCGCAACCGCTTCTTCATGGGCAGTCTTCGGGCGACCCTCAAACTGTCAGAACTGTTTTCCGTTTCTGCGACGGGCTCCATCAACCAGTATTCCGGCAGCAACAGCAAGTACTGGACGAAATACTATCCGCAGGATGCCGTGGTGAACGGATCCGCCAGCGTCAACAACTATTGGAATCAGACCCGCATGCTGGATCTTGAGGGAAACTACAGGCAGCACGTGGGGGACCATTCTATCCAGGCCGTCGCTGGCTATTCCTACACCGACAATGCCTATGAGACGGCCTACATGTGGAACAAGGACTTTGATACGGACTATTTCCTGTGGCACAACATGGCGAACGGTTCCGGACTGATGAACGGACAGGCCACGATGCGTTCTGCAAAGGAAAGCAGCCGGCTGATCGCCTTCTTCGGCCGTGTGATGTACAATTACCGTGAGAAGTACCTGCTGTCCGTATCCGCCCGTTACGAGGGATCCTCCCGCTTCGGCGCCAACTATAAATGGGGTCTCTTCCCGGCCGTCAGCGTGGGCTGGCGTATAGACCAGGAGGAATTCATGAAAGGGGTCAAATGGCTGGACGAATTGAAACTCCGTGTCGGTTACGGTGTTACCGGTAATCAGGAGATTGCCAACTATCAGTCGATGGCGCGACTGACCACCAGCGGAAAGTTCTATTATAACGGGGCCTGGCTGAATTCCTACGGGCCGGCCAGCAACAAGAATGACGACCTCAAATGGGAGCGGAAAGGCGAGTTCAACGCAGGTATCGATTTCACGGTCCTGAAAGGCCGCCTGAGCGGAACGCTGGATTACTACAACCGGACAACGAGCGACCTCCTGTACACCTATTCCGTCCCGGTTCCTCCGAACCTTTACAGCCAGAAGTTTACCAATGTCGGTGTGATCAAGAACACGGGTATTGAGTTGACGCTCAATGCGATTCCTGTCCGGACCAAGGATTTCCAGTGGAATACGACCTTGACGATGGCCCACAACAATAACCTGCTCAAGAGCTTCTCCAATGCCGATTATGCCATGCAGTATCTCGATGAGGGATATATCGCAACGGACTTCAAGCAGTATGTGGAGCGGATCTATGAAGGGGAGCCGATTGGCAATTTCTACGGCCCGAAGTTCACGGGGATGGATGCTGCCGGCAATGCAACCTACGAGGGTGTCGCTCCGGGCGAGGCCGTCTCCAGCGCCGTGTACCAGGTGATCGGCAATGCCTTCCCGGACCTGACCTTTGGCTGGTCCAACAACCTCCATTACGGCCATTGGGACCTGTCCATGCTGCTGCGCGGTTCCATCGGCAACCAGGTGGCCAATATCCAGCGCCTGTTCTATGAAGGTTACTATTATTTCGGCGGAAAGAACATCCTGAGGTCTACCTTCAACTCTCCGGACAATACGGGTCAGTCGACTTGGTCGTCCCACTTCGTGGAGGACGGCTCCTTCCTCAAGCTTTCCAATGTGACCCTCTCTTACACCTTAAATCCGAAGGCGGACTGGATCCAGACCCTGAAAGTATATGTCACGGGACAGAACCTCCTGACGCTGACCAAATATACGGGCGTCGATCCTGAGGTTAGCCTGAACGGACTGGCGCCCGGCATCGCCTGGGACGAGTTCTATCCTTCCACCCGGACTTTCGTCCTGGGCATCAACCTGACCTTTTAATTGCTCTGGAATATGAAAAAGTTATTATATACGGTTTTGTCGCTGGGCATGCTGATGGGAGCATCCGCCTGTACCAACCTGGACGAGGAGATTTACTCCCAGCTGCCGGCCGAAGGGTTCTTCACCAATGAAGAAGCCATGCTGAAAAATGTCGGAAGAGCCTATGCCTGGCTTTCTTCCAGTTCCTGGTCCAACGGCTATCTCCAGCACATGGGCGTTTGGATGAACGATATGGTCACGACGGACGAGTGCATCATCCCTTACCGTGAAGGCGGACTTTGGTGGGATGACGGCGTATGGATCCAGGACCATCAGCACAGTTGGGACTATACCCATGACGGGGTCTGGAGGACCTATAGCTTTGTGATGGACGGCGTTACCCGCTGCAACCAGATCCTCTACCAGATGGATGAGGCCAATGTGGAATTCGACGGCAGCGAAAAGCTGGTGGCGGAAGTCAAGATGGTCCGCGCCTGGCTTTACCTGAAAGGCATCGACTGGTTCCGAAACCTCCCGCTCGTGACCGATTTCACTGATACGGACCTTCCGTCCCAGGTCTCCCCTGAAACCTTGTTCAAGTTCATTGAGAGCGAAATCAATGAGAATGTCGGCTTCTTGGAGGATGCCCCGACGACGGCGAACTACGGCCGCGTGACCAAGGCGGCCGCCTACACCATGCTCGCCAAGCTGTACATGAATGCGGAAGTGTGGATCGGCAAATCCATGTGGGCGGAAGCCTCCGCGGCCTGCGACAAGGTCATGGCGTACGGCTCCCTGCAACTGGAGAGTGACTACTTCAAGAATTTCGCCCTGGATAACGAGACTTCCACGGAAACCATCTGGGCGATTCCGCTGGAGGCCAGCGTGACGAGTACTTTCCCGCTGCATAATATCACGCTGCAGACCCTCAGCCAGCAGACATTCAATATCAAGAACTTCTGCTGGGACGGTGCCTGTGCGCTCGAGTGGCTGTGGAACGCGTACGAGGCCGGTGACAAGCGCCGGGATTCCTGGCTGCAGGGCCCGCAGTACGACAAATCGGGCAATCCCTTGATGGTAAGCCCGGGACGTCAGCTGACCTACACCCCTTACGTCGGCCCCATCTACGACCAGTCCAATCCTGCCCTGCTGGACGCCGGCGTGCGGATGTGCAAATGGGAGTATGAGGACGGCCTTAGCTATATGGCGATGAGCAACGATTTCCCCATCTACCGCCTGGCCGACATCTACCTCCTGAAAGCGGAGTCCTTGATGCGCCAGAATGGCGGCAATGCCAATGCGGAGGCGGTCCGGTATGCCAACCTGGTCCGTGAACGTTCCGGGGCGTCTGATTATACGACGGCGACCCTTACGTTGGACGAACTGCTCAAGGAACGTGCGCGTGAACTCTGCTGGGAAGGCCATCGCCGCCAGGACCAGGTCCGGTTCGGAACCTTCAGCAAGCCTTGGGACAACAAGACCAATACGGATGCCTATCGGGACATCTATCCAATCCCGCAGAGGGCGATGACGACCAATGCGAACCTAAAGCAGAATCCTGGTTATTGATTGTGAGGGAGGCAGAATTATGTGTGTTTTAGTAATTGGAAGTACCAATACGGATTTGGTGGTTCGTTCGAAACGGCTGCCAAAACCGGGAGAGACTGTGCTGGGAGGCACCTTCTATCTCAATCCGGGAGGAAAAGGTGCCAACCAGGCGGTAGCTGCTGCGCGGCTGGGAAAGGATATCACTTTCTGCTGCAAGACTGGAGAGGACAGTTATGGCGAACAGGCCCGACGTCTGTTCGAAGAGGAAGGGCTTGATACCCGTTATGTTTTCACCTCCCAGGAGGTTCCTTCCGGGGTGGCCCTGATTACGGTGGATGAGCATGCGGAGAACTGTATTGTCGTGGCGAGCGGCGCCAATCAGTGCATCACGGCTGAGGATATCGACCGGATCGAGGATATCGACCGGTTCAGCCTCATCCTGGTCCAGTTGGAAATACCCATGGAGACGGTCGAGCATATTGCTGCCCTGGCGAGGCAGCATGGAATCCCCCTGATCCTGAATCCTGCACCGGCCCAGTCGCTGTCCAAGGAGTTGATGCATTCGGTTAGCATCATCACCCCGAACGAAACGGAGGCCGAACTGCTGACCGGAGTCAAGATCGTGGATGAAGCTTCCGCCGTTGCGGCAGCGAAAGCGCTGAGAGACCAGGGGGTTGAGACTGCCATTATCACCTTGGGCGCCAAAGGGGCATTGATCCATAATGGAAATATGACGAAATTAGTGCCCGCATTCCCGACGGAAGCGGTGGATACTACGGCAGCCGGGGACGTGTTCAACGGTGCACTGGCGGTCGGCCTGGATGAAGGAAAGGACCTTTGGGATGCGGCCGTGTTTGCCGCTGCCGCCTCTTCGATCGCCGTGTCCAGGATGGGCGCCCAGTCTTCGGCTCCCTCCCGTGAAGAAGTAGAATTGAAACTCAAAGAATATAAGATATGAAAAAAGTTCTGTTGCTTTTGACGATGGCGGGAGCTCTTCTGTCCTGCCAGACAACCAAGGTGGCCCTTCCGGCCCAGGTCGAGATGTCCAAGGAAACCCTGATGGACAAGATAAAAGGTGGCTGGGCCGGCCAGACGATTGGTTGCACCTATGGCGGTCCCACGGAATTCCGCTACTCCGGGACGATGATCAACGACCGGATCAACATCAAGTATCCGGAGCATTACATCAAATGGTGGTATGATAATGTCCCCGGGCTTTATGATGACATCTATATGGACCTGACTTTCGTTGATGTCTTTGAAAAACAGGGACTTGACGCTCCCATTGAGGAGTTTGCGAAAGCGTTTGCCGGAGCTGAGTATCCGCTTTGGCACGCCAATCAGCAGGCCCGATACAACATCCGGCAGGGAATCATGCCGCCCGACTGCGGATACTGGGAGAACAACCCGCATGCCGATGACATCGATTTCCAGATCGAAGCCGACTATGCCGGTATCATGTCTCCGGGCATGGTCAATGCCGCCGTCCATTTCACGGATGAGATCGGTCATTTGATGAATTACGGAGATGGTTGGTACGGCGGTGTCTACGTGGCCGCGATGTATGCGCTGGCCTTTGTCAGCGACGATATCGACTTCATCGTCAAGGAGGCGCTGAAGACCATCCCGTCGGAGAGCAAGTATTATAAGTGCATGGCCGATGTCATCCGCTGGCATGAGCAGTATCCGGATAACTGGGAGATTACCTGGGCCCGCTGCATGAAGGAGTGGTCGTTCGACATCGGCTGCCCGGACGGCGTGTACCAGCAGTTCAACATCGATGCGGTCATCAATAGCGCCTACATCCTGATCGGTCTGCTGTATGGAGAGAAGGATTTCTACAAGACCATCGACATCGCGACCCGCTGCGGGTACGATTCCGACTGCAACCCGGCTTCCGCCGGCGGCATCCTGGGTGTCATCTTGGGTTATAATGGAATCCCTGAATATTGGAAATCAAACCTCTACGAAGTTGAGGATCGTAACTTTGCCTATACGGACATTTCGTTGAACAAGGTCTACCAGATGTCCTTCAACCAGGCGCAGAAAGTCATTGAGCAGTATGGCGGAAGAGTCGGGGATGACTCGGTCACCATCGTGTGCCAGACCCCGGAGACTGTCCGGTTCGAAGAGTCCTTCCCGGGTCACTGGCCGGTCTCCCTGAACCAGATCGACAAAGAAATCGCCGAAGTCGAACCTGTCTCTTTCACCGGGAATGGCGTTGTCGTCCAATATTCCTATACCCGGGAACGGTACGGAAGCATGGACAATACGTCGGATTATGTCGGTGAAGTGGAGGTTTACCTGGACGGAAGCCTTTCCGAAACGGTGAAACTCCCTGCCGCCTCCAACTCCCGCAAGCAGGAACTGTACTACCGCTACGGTCTTCCGGAAGGGGAGCATACCCTGTCCTTCAAGTGGCTGAATCCGGACGGAAAGCGTCCACTGATTATCCGTTCTTACGTGGTATATGCCAGCCAACCCCAAACCATCCAACATCAATAGGCCATGTTTATCGTCAACAGTTATACGCTGGCAGTCGTTTTCTGCTTCATCACGATGCTCTGCTGGGGCTCCTGGGGAAACACCCAGAAGCTCGCGGCCAAGAGCTGGCGTTATGAACTCTTCTACTGGGACTATGTGATCGGAATGGTCCTTTTCGCCCTGGTGCTCGCGTTCACGATGGGCTCCATTGGCAGCGAAGGCCGTCCTTTCCTGCAGGATATTGCGCAGGTAAGTGCCGCTTCTTTCTGGAGCATCATCCTCGGAGGGGTTATCTTCAACGCCTCCAACATCCTTCTGTCGGCATCGACCTCCATTGCCGGCATGTCCGTGGCGTTCCCGCTGGGAGTGGGCATTTCACTTGTGCTGGGGACCATCGTCAACTACATCGGCGCCCCGAAAGGCAATCCGGTGATTCTGTTCCTGGGCATTGCCTTGATCGCTGTTGCCATCGCCTTCAATGGTATCGCTTCCGGGAAGACGCAGACGGAGAAAAAGGAAGGCTCTTCCAAGGGAATCTGGCTTGCCGTCCTGGCCGGTACCCTGATGGCCTTCTTCTACCGGTTTGTCGCTCGGGCGATGGACCTGGACAATTTCGCGGCTCCGGCGGCTGGTATGGCAACCCCTTACACAGCCATCGTGATTTTCAGCCTGGGCGTCCTGTTGAGCAACTTCCTGTTTAACTCGCTGGTGATGCGGTATCCTTTTGTAGGTGAACGGGTGTACTATCGAGAGTACTTCAAGGGCAATGCGAAAACACATTTGGTTGGCATGCTTGGCGGTGCGATCTGGTGTCTGGGAACGGCGTTCAGTTATATTGCTTCCGGCAAGGCCGGAGCGGCCATATCCTACGCCCTGGGGCAGGGTGCACCAATGATTGCGGCTATCTGGGGCGTGTTCGTCTGGAAAGAGTTCAAGGGGGCAGGAAAGAAGGTTTATGCCCTCCTTGGAGGAATGTTCCTGCTGTTTGTATGCGGATTGGCCTTGATTATTCTTTCAGGCAACTGATTTCCTGCCGCTTGAATTGTATGGTTGGTTACACGAGCCCCCTTGGTCATAACGGCCAGGGGGCTCTTTTAAACTAAAAGATACGCCATCAAAGGGCTTCAATTGAGGGTGCGGATAAGAGTTGCGACTTGAACGGACGACCCCGGAAACTGTCGTGTCATGAACAGCCATATGCGGCCAGTGTTTCGTCACCAATTTACAGTTGTTTTCGCCCTATCGCCGTATATTGCGCCACCACCTTCCCGTCACGATACACAGCAAATCCCCTTCGGCCGCTCTTAAGGGTTATACCGCCGAAGTAACAACCAGGTCTTTTCCCGGCTTTCTTGGCACGGCGGAGCGCTTCTTCCATGTTCGGGCAGTAATAGATTGTCATATCGGCGGTAAAGGTAGACGAAGATATGGCCAAAGGGTAGCACAAGGGCGCCGTCCGTTTTGACGGTATTTCGAAATAAAACCTTACCTTTGATGCAAGAAAACGGTATCTCCTTGATTTAATGGATAGAACCTGTCGCATAGACCTTATGAAAAAAACCATACTTCCCATCCTTTTCGCCCTTGCCGTGCTGGCAGGGTGTTCCAAATCGAACGTGGAGCATTCCAAGGATTTCACGCATACCGGTTGTGGCGGAACGAGAGCGGACTATTCCGATGATGACGAACCGTCCCTGGTCATCCTTCAATACGAAGACGGCAATTTGCGGGTGACCCGCACGAATGCGACCGTCAATTGCTCCGTCAATGAGCGCGGCCTCACTTGCTGGGTGCAGGTCGATGGAGACGTCATCCAGTATGTGATGAACTATGAAAAAGACGGCCCGGATGCCAGGTGCATGTGCAAGGTCAAAAACATGACTTCCCTCGTAACGGGCCTGAAAGAGGGCAAGAGATACACCTTCAAGTATCGGGGGATGGACAGCGACTTCGCCGATTATTCCTTTACCTTCGACAAGGGCCTGCACCAAATCATCGAACTCGATTCCCTCGATCCCCTGGGAGAATAAGTCCACATTATTGACAGCATTGACGGCGGGTTATGTTGGACTACGGATTACAAGACAGGGTGGCTCTCATAACAGGGGCCAATAACCCGCAGGGAATTGGCGCTACGACAGCCCTGGCTTTTGCCCGGCAAGGGGCGAAGGTGGCGCTGGTGTATAAGAGAATGCCAAGGCCTTTCGACAAGACCAGGACCGACCGGAACGGGGTTGACCGCTATTTCGCCGCAAATGCAGGGAATGCCGATATCGTGGAGGGCCGGCTTAAGGAACTCAAGGCCGACTATCTGATCCTGGAGCGTGACATTTCCGATGAGAACTCCGTGAAAGAGATCTATTCGACCGTATTGGATCGATTCGGGAACGTTGACATCCTGGTCAACAATGCGGCCGACGGAGACATGGACGGCATCGATACCATCGAAAAGGTTACGCAACGTGTGATTGACGACACCTTTGCGGTCAATGTCCGCGGCAGTATCCTGATGACCCGGGAGTTCATCAATCACCGGGGTGATTACGGCAGGGTGATCAATATCTCAACCGACGCGGCGCAGGTATTTGCCGGTCAGATTACCTATGGCGCCAGCAAAGCGACGCTGGAAGCGCTGACCCGCAGCATCGCCATCGAAGTGGCGAAGTACGGGATTACCGTGAATTGCGTAGCCCCGGGTCCGACGCAAACGGGATGGATCGATGAAGAATTGGAAAAAGCCGTCCTTCCGCTCATCCCCATGGGCAAACTCATCCAACCGGAAGACATTGCCGAGACCATCCTGTTTCTGTCCAGTGAGCAGGCAAAGATGCTTACGGGGCAGGTCATCAAAGTCTCCGGCGGTCACGCCCTTTAGGGGGATGACGAAGATTGAAGATTTCCTCGGTGGCCATCCTGACCTTTGCCACGACATCCCGCTGCCGGGGGAAGCAGTAGAAGAGCTTGTCGCGGTCACCGATGCAGATGACATCCCCGATTTCATACCAGAAGTAGTCGGAATAGACGCTGTAACTCTCCAGCGGGGAACGCTCGTAGTGAAGCTGTCCTTCGCATCCTTCCAGAACGAATCCGTTCCCGTCATGGTGCAAGGTCCCGGAGCCGACACGGTAGATGGCTTTGAAATCCACCATCATGCAGATATCGACGTCCAGGTCCAGCGAATAGGTCCCATCGAGTACTTCCTTCCGGATGCATTCCCTTTCCCAGGCGTACCAGTCAGGGATATGGGGAAACTCCGTGACCCCGTCCGTTGCCGCCAGGCGACCATATTCGTCCATCGCGTACTCCTTGCCGCAGTGCAGGCAGGTCAGGGTGACGCCCTTCCCTTCGGTTTCGCCTTCGACCCCGCAGGCGGGACAGCGGAACAGGATTCGGTTCAATCCGTCGGCCCGGAACGGTTCATCCGTCCGGACGTGATTGTCCGCCTGCCATTGGAAATAGTCCAGTTTGAAGGCCTCCTCCAGTCGCAGGTCCATTGACTCCACGGAGGAGGAGGCAATCTCTTCCGGCGAGAACAGGCACTCGACGCGGGCGCTGACCTTTACTTTCCGCTTCTGGAGGTTGTTGTAGAGCGGGTCCCGCGTGAAAGAACCGAAGGTGGTGACCATCACGACGGGAACCTTCAGGGATTGGAAAAGCCGGCTCAGCCGTTTGGGAAGGGGTGTCGTCGTTCCGTCAAAAGAATAACTGGCCTCGGGATACAGGACGACGCTGGTCCTGTTGTTCCACAGCGCGTGCTTCATATCGGCGATGAGCTGGGGATCCCGGACGAACTTCTGCGTGGGGATGCAGCCGAGCGAGCGCATCAGCCATTCCTTGCCCACGAACCCGTCCGAGGTGGCCACGATATGGTATGGCCTCGGGAAGAGGATTCGGGAGACAATCTCGAAGTCCAGGAAACTGGAATGGTTCATCAGCACCAGCCAAGGGCCCTTCCCGGCACGCTCCATCCCGATGGACTCGTAAGTGAACCCCACGTCCCTGAGGTCCGGGATGGAGGCAATCCGCATGACGGCATGCATGAGCCGGGATGGCTTCCGGGGGTACTTGTGAGGGGCGCGTGGCAGGGCCATCACCTCCTGATAGGGTTTGTCGATGACTTTGATTTTCATGGGCAGCGTCGCTTTTACTTCCCGGCACCCTTTTTCACCCGCAGCAGGCTGTCGACCTGGCGGGCGATGGGAAGGTTCGCGTTCAGGGAATCAACCTCGATGGCAGGACTGTCGAAATCATTTGGATTCAAGATCTCATTTTCGTAGTCATCGGTAGCGCCCAGGTTGTCCGTAAAGGCCATGACTTCCTTTTCAGAAATGCCGATGAGACGCATGTTGTTGCGGTTTTCCATACGTATGTTGGCAATTTGATAGCGGAGCGTTCTTCTCAAATAGTGGATATTTTTGAGACAACTTCTTACTTCATCATTGCGCAGAAACTTCTCTACCTTTGAGTTGCCGGGATAGTTGGCCGGATGGACTTTAATATCTTCTGACGAAAACGCAATCTTCAGCACTCTTTGATTATAATCCTCTTCCAGAGAATTCATGGAGGAGAAACACCATCCCACATTGTCGATGAATTTGAAATTCCCCATGTTTTTCCAGGTGTCGATATGGCTGCTGAAAATCGTTTCTGCGGTTCTGTCGTGGTTGAGGACGCCCAGTTCGAAAACATCATTAAATGTATCGATCAATGGTTCGTCGCCTAATCTGGCCACATCTTCAATGGGAAGATTCAGCAGCCAGGAAGCGACACTGTCATGCTGAGCCGTGAATTCTTCAAGCTGTTCAAGGTCGCGAGCAAACGCCTCGATGCTGCCCATCACCATCAGCGCCGTGAGCTTGCGCTCTTGCTTTTGCTTGACGCGGTTGATAACTCCGGTCGTTCCGAAGGTCAGGATAATGGACAAGGTCGTGGCGGCGAAGGCAACCAGCAGGTCCTTCACCCAGGATTTCTTTTCAGTGGACATATTGAGTTGTGTTTTATCGTCGGTTGGTTCTGGAGCGAATGGAGACGGTCTGGTGATTGGCAAGTTTCAGACATACAAAAATAACGATAATTCTCGCAGGAACAAACACTTTCGGGGAGAGAGGATTAAGGTTTCTAAGAGCTGGACCGCCGGGAGATACAACCGGCCTCACGCCCGCCTCCCCGCATATTTTCACTCAGAGCAGGGTTATGGGCGGAAGGGAATAGGTTGGTATGTCGGCGGAAAAGGTAGGCCGTCGATGTGCTAAGGTGAGGTACAGATGAGAGGCGCCGTTATAGATTCCGCCCGTGAATGGATTGGGGTGGAGGGCGTTACCAGGACAGGCTGCTTCCGTCCAGCGGGTTCTTGTCCTTGATGTTTGAAAACTCGCCGGAATTCCACCAGGCGCGGTAGGCATCGGCCGCCTTTCTTTGGGTGGCCGGATAAGCCTCTGTTCCATAATAGACAAGAACGTTCGTCTGCTTGTCGAAGAGGAGCGGGTTCAGGG
>JAEEGK010009850.1_pt1 | contig 22167 bp, 22 predicted proteins | sample 8958771 | NCBI WGS metagenome assembly JAEEGK01 (sample SAMN16246547, study PRJNA631951) | gut metagenome | biome: gut microbiome; feature: rumen; material: SC-attached | host: Bos | place: Iran: Karaj | collected 2018-10 | reverse complement strand
TCTGATTAAAAACATATAAAAAAATTATATAGTTGATTGTTTCCTTCCCTGATTTGTCAAAGACCGCGTCGCTCTCTTGCGACGGTGAAAAGTAATATATACCCTTATATTCTTTTTGTCAATAGTTATTTTTATTTTTTTTTTAATTTTTTTTATTTTTTCTTGCTGAATATTCTGTAATTCATCCAAGGAAATAAATCATCCTTTTCTTCTAATTTTGTAAGCCATTCAGTGCTGACTGTATTAGAACCGAGAGAATCAAAAACAACTGTAAAGGCTGAAATAGATTCCTTAAAACGCTTTTCAGCATATTCAGGGAACTCTTCATTTTCAATCATTTTTGCCAGGAGTGATGACTGTGCAATCATCAATTCTTTTGCCCCAAGATTTAGCAGCCTTGTTTTTAATCCAGTGTCATTTGGGAAACGATCGGATAAATCAATCATTCTTTCACTTGCTTTACGAACATAACGCATCATCCAGCAGTTTTTACTTGAAAGAAGATTTTCGCCATAACCATCCCCTGCTTCAGAAGAATAATATGGATTTATTTTTTCCAGAGTAAAGGCCTTTTCAAGCATTTCATTACATTTTACCATGGAGATTTCATATTCTTTTGATTTTCGCATAATCTGCTCAAACCATACAATCCATTCAGACCAGGACTGCTTTAATAAATCAGCATCAAGAGTACAAACTGATTCTACATAATTAGAGTCTGGGAGACACTTGCTGGCTCTTGAAAGAATCTTGTCTTTTGCTTCAAGAAAAGTTTTTGCATCTTTTTTTGCCTGTTTTACAGCTTCTTTATAATCGTAAATACCATCTTGAGAATCTGACAGAGACTTATTCCAGTATTTATATCCGGTTGAATATCTGACACTTCCTGACTGCAATACCGGTGAAAGAACTTTTAAAGGTAACTCAAATCCTATATCATGATTTTCATTTCTATAAACAGGATTTGAAGCAAAACCGGAATCTCCAAAAATCATTTCTTTAGTTTCTGGCTCTGCAACAAAAACGGTCAGGGAATTAGAAGCCCTCAAAGGATAAAACAATCCAGTTGAAGGAAGTTCTTCCGATAAAAGCACACTTCTTGCATCAAGAATTGTATAGGAATAACCGTAAGCACGGATAAGATTTTCTACGCCAGAAGCATATCCCAATTCAGGAAGCCAGAATCCGTCTGGAAAAACGCCAAAAGTCTGTCTGTAAGACTGAAGACCTGTTTCAATTTGAGCAGAGACAACTTCCGGCAAATCCATATAATGAGGAATAAAAATATCTGTACCACAGGTTGCAATAAGTTCTATAAAACCTTTTTGATGATATTCTGCAAATTTCTGAAGAATCTGCATATTATAATCATCCTTAAAAACCTGCTCTACTTTCTTTAATTGTTTTATATCGTTTCTGATAATTTCCAGAACAGATTCATTGCCAGCGTTGCGTTCAAGTTCACTCTGTCCTAACTGCATTTTATTATCCAGCCAGGTAAGATACTGATTCTGAACATTTTCATCATCCATAAGAGAACAGAAAACTGGAGAAATTACCAGAGAAAAACGGCATTCAATATTTTCTTTTTCGAGATTTTCTACCATTTCCAATAAAGGAATATAAGTATAGGTCAAATCCTCAAAAAGAGAATTGTATTGAGGCATGTAGTTCTTTAAATCTGATTGTGAATGTCGTATAAAGGCCTGACTTGTCTTAATTACAAAGGCTATTTTTTTTGTCATGATGCATTACCCTCTCTCAAGAAAATGAATGTCTGTGGTTTTTGTACTGTGCCATCAAGACAGTATTGATTCCCGAAAGTTTAATAATTTCAGGAAAATCTTCCTGTTTGCCAGGCTGAAGTTCATTGATAAACTTAGCTCCCTGAGGAATTTCTACAACAGGTGAAAAAGCAAGAACTTTTCGAACATTACCTGAAGTATAAACCAGTTCAAGCCTTATAAAACGCTCTCCGGCAGGAAGAAGAATATACTGTTCCTGACTATCTGTAGTTATATTTATTTCAAAGGCTTCAACAGGGGTAAAATCGAGAGCAGAAGGTAAAGCACAAACTCTTAACATCAAAGTGTAGTCTGACAAACCTTTTAACAAATAATTATCATTATCACTGATATTCCAAAATACAAAAGCCCAGGCTGGATTTCGTAATACACAGGAAATCTGAGTTTCATTGTAACTTTGAGGCAGCAAATCAGAATCTTCGATTGATTTGTCGGTTGACACAATCATATCTTCGCCGGAAATATTAACCTCTTCAACCAGATCTAGTAATTCGGCAATTAAAAAACGTCGGTCAAGATTTTCTGGAACATCGACTCCATACTCATCTGCAAGTTTGCTTAAATCTGAAAAAGACAAGCTCTCCAAATATGTTCTGTTTATATTATCTGTTTCCATAATTTTATAGCAACTATAATCTAAAAAAAAAGGATAACTGTCAATAACACTTTTTTGCAAAATTTACTAAAGCAGAAAAAAATATGCCCGATAATAAGGGTATAAGGCAGCCATACGGGTGATTCGACATTCAGGCATCTGTGTGAGCCCTGATATTTGTTTACTAATAAATGAAAAGTTGGAAAACGTGTGAGGTTTTTCAACTTTTTTTTTGCCCAATTCTTGAATTATGCAGTAAATAATCATATAGTTTATAAAGATTCTCTACATTAGATATTTGAGTTATCCGGGGGTAAAAATGTTCGATAGAAAAAAATATAAGGATTTTGCAAAAATACAATTAAAGAACAGATGGGCTATTCCTATAGTAATAACTTTTATTACTATAATCATTGCAAACATATTATCTCTACCAGATACCATAAGAATGTACTCATCTTATTCTCCGCAGGAGATACAGGAAATGCTTGGAATGAGTATGCAGGAAATGATGGATGTGATGATAAATAAAGCACAGGCAGACTCAGGGCGTTCATTTATAAATATAATACTTTCTATACTTTCTGCTTTGATTCAATTCGTTCTGATTATGGGTTCATTAAATGTATTTTTGAAAATGTCCCGTTCTCCAGAAGCGGTTTCCTTTTCTGATTTTCTAGATGGGCTTGCAAACTGGAGAAAAGGTATTTCAACAGGTTTGTGGGAAACTTTATGGCTTTTTCTCTGGGCTTTACTTTCAATTCCTGTTTCAATAATTTTTTCACTCTTAACTTATCCCCTGATTAATTATTTTTCATTTTCTTCATATATGCTTATACTTTCGCTTGTGATGATAATCAGTTTTATTCCAATGCTTATAAAAGCTATTGCCTACTCTCAGATGTTCTATCTGGTTGCTGAATATCCTGAATTGACTGCAAGAAAAGCCATGACAATCAGCATTCTTATTACAAAAGGCTATAAATGGGAAATTGCAAAAACATTATTATCTTTTGCAGGCTGGTTTATTCTTTCCATGCTTACTTTTGGATTTGTAGATTTATTTGTAACTCCATATTATAGAATGACTATGACAAATGTTTTTCATGCATTAATGAAAAATGCACTTGAAAACGAAATTATCAAACCGGAGGACCTGACAGAATGAAAAAGAAAACCAACAAAGGACTAATAGTTTTTATAATAATAATTCTTCTTATTGCACTTGGAGTTGCACTTGCTATTTTTGACAATCAAAGAGAAAAAAATAAAGACTATTCAAATAACGGAAATCCAAACGGCAGTTCTTTGCATTATGCAAATGAAGCAAAAAAAATAATGAAAAACAAAAAGGACTATATTGCAGCAGTTTATATTGAAGGAATTATAGAAGAAAAAAACAATTATTATAACCAGAAGTGGCTTTTATCTGTAATTGATAATCTAAAATATGATGATAACAATGTCGCAATTGCACTTTACATCAATACTCCAGGCGGCGGAGTTTATGAAGCTGATGAAGTTTATCTTTCCCTTCTTGATTACAAATCAGCTGGTAAAAAGATTTACGTTTATATGGGACCAATTGCGGCTTCTGGTGGATATTATATTTCCTGTGCCGCTAATAAAATCTACGCAAACAGAAATACCCTTACAGGTTCAATTGGTGTAATTTCCAGTCAGGTTTATGATTTGACTGAGTTGCTGGAAACACTTGGAATAGAATCAACAACCATTTATTCAGGCGACAACAAAAACATGGGCAATATCAACGAGCCTTTTACTGAAGAACAGCAGGAAATTATGCAGGCAATCTGTGATGAATGTTATGAACAGTTTTTGGGAATTGTTGTAGAAAGCCGTAAACTCTCGTATGAAGAAGGAAGAAAGCTGGCGGATGGAAGAATATATACTGCAAAACAAGCTTTATCCAAGGGTTTGATTGATAATATCAGCAACTGGAATGAAATGATTGAAAATCTAAGTGTAGCAACAACTGGTGATTATTACTGTAATGTAAAGACCTATAAATATGAAAAGAAACCTACCTTTATGGAATCGCTGCTTGAAACTATGGGAATGAACATTAAAAATACAGCTGCTTACAAAGTAAATAACGCAGCAATGCCTATGTATATTTATACTGCCCGATAAAAGGCGAGCCGGAATAAGGATGCTTTTTTACCATTGACCAGAGTATGAAGAGAATCTTCAATTAAAATATTCTGTTCAATGGTGATTTTTTTTAACTCTTCAGTGCGGGCTGTGAGAATAACCATTTTTCCGTCTTGCTTTAAAACCCGGCGAAAAGAATTGAACATATTTCTGTAAAAATCACAGATATCGCCAATATCTTCGTAAAAGCCCCAGGGCGGATCTGAAATTATCAAATCTATGGAATTATTTTCTATTTGAGGTAATACAAGAGCATCTTGAAGGAAAACTTTTATGGCTTCTTTTTGCAGGGCTTTTTTCTGACTTACAAGCTCTATTTTTTCTGAATCTATATCGCTTACTAAAAGTTTTGCAAAATTAAAACGTTTTGAAAGCTGAACAGGAATTGAACCGTAACCACAAAAAGGCTCAAGAATAAGGCTTTGTGGAGGGATTTTTGCAAAGGAACAGATTAAGTAAGCAAGTTCCGGACGTAATTCGCCTTTATTGAGATTTTTTTCTGTATATTCGCGTTTGGAAATAAGCTGTCCGCAAAAAGCAAAACCTTCGGAACGCAGACAGTACCAGATTTCTGTAGATGGAGAAAGACGGTCCAGCTTTAACTTTGAGTTTTTTAAAACAATTTCTTCTGCTTTCGCTACAAGTTTTTTATCTACTTTTTCGAATTGATTTTCTTTTATAAAGCGGACACGAAAAGAACCTTTGTTTATAAGATAATATTTTTTTTCCTGGGCAAGGGTATTTACAAGGTAATTAAAATCAAAGTTTTTTGAGCCAGTATTTTTATTATTATTTTTTGAATCAAGGGTTTTAAGGACAAAAAATGTATTATTAAAATATATAATTTTTTCCAGGTCGCGGGAGTTACCGGTATATTTATAGTGAATCAGACCGTCATAAACATTAATAACTTTTACTCCGTCCAGGCGTGCTGACAAATCTGCAGCAACAACATCTTGAAATCCTGTCATAAAAGTTGAAATAAACTCGGCCATAAATTATAATTCCTTATTCATAAAGTATTGTAGTAAATATAAAAACAATAGGCAATTCATTGAATTAAAATATTTTCTATAGACATTCTTTTATAATTTAAGATATAATACTAGAACACGCTATATGTTTAATGTGTTTTAAAAACACTAAAAGTGTTTACAACACTAGGAGGATAGTTGGCTAACAACACGCATGTACAGAACAACAATAAGGGACAACGGGTAAACGAAAATATCCGTGTGCGAGAGGTGCGTCTTATAGATGACGAGGGAAATCAGTTGGGAATAGTTCCTACACTGGAGGCTCTTAAAATAGCAAAAGACAAGGATCTTGACCTTGTTGAAGTTTCGCCAAATGCAAATCCACCGGTTTGTAAAATACTGGACTACGGAAAATACCGATTTGAACAGGAGAAAAAGCTCCGAGACTCCAAGAAAAATCAGAAGGTATTGAAACTCAAGGAAATCAGAATGCAGCCTAAGATTGGCTCTGGCGACCTTGATACGAAGGCCAAACATATTCAGGAATTTCTTAATGAAGGTGACAAGGTAAAAGTAACAATCCGTTTCCGCGGTCGTGAACTTGCTCACACAGAATTGGGATATGACGTCCTGAATGAGGTGCTAAAGCGACTTACCTCGGCGTACAACATTGACAAACCAGCCGCTATGGATGGTCGTAATATGTCAATGACAATCTCAGCAAAAGCCGCAAAATAAGAGGTTTAGAAAATGCCTAAGATGAAGACAAAGAAGTCTGCTGCTAAACGTTATTCTTTAACTGGCAGTGGAAAAGTAAAACACAAGAAGCAGAACCTTCGTCATATTTTGACAAAACGTTCTCCAAAAAGAAAGAGAAATCTTCGTGCTGCAGGATACGTAGCAGAAGCCGACGCAAAGAAAATCAGAAAGCAGATGCTTCCTTATGGTTGATAGGAGAATGAAATGTCAAGAGCAATAGACGGAACAAAAAGAAAGAATCGCCGTGTAAAGATTTTAAAACTTGCTAAAGGTTTTAGAGGCGACAGAAAATCAAACTACAAACCAGCAAAAGATGCTGTAACTAAAGCTCTCAGCCATGCTTATGTTGACCGCAGAGACCGTAAACATGAATTCCGTTCTCTCTGGATTGCACGTATTAACGCTGCAGTTAGAGAAGAAGGTCTTACATATTCACGCTTTATTGACGGAATTAACAAAGCAGGTATTAAATTGAACCGCAAGGCTCTCTCTAATATGGCTATTGAAGATCCAGCAGCTTTCAAAGCAGTTGTTGAAGCAGCTAAAAAAGCATTGAATGCATAAGGAATAATGTATGATTTCACTCGATCAAGTTTTGTTATTGGAACAAAAGGTAGAAAGTGCTGTTGAAAAGATTCGACAGTTACAGGATGAAAACGATGCTCTGCGCAAAAAATGTTCAGAGCTCACAAATGCGCTTTCTTCTAAATCGGAGCAGCTTTCCTCTTTTGAGACCGACCAGAATAAGATCGAGTTGGGCATACGAAAAGCTTTAGACCGGTTGACTTCTATTGAAAATTCAGTATTAAAGGCAGCCGGTTCTACACTTCCTAGTTTTGAAACTATGGAATCTGTAAAAAAAGAACCTCTTGCAGAAGAGGTAGTTGAAGCTCAGGTTGAAGAACCTGTTAATCAAGACATTTCTATTTCAGAAGCACAATCTCAGCAGCCTCAAAAAATGCAGGCTCCTCTTGCTGACAGTTTCTCTGAAAATACAAACATTACCAAAACACTTGCAAATCCTATCTTTACAGAAGAGCCAGTTGAAGAAGTTGCCGATGATAACAGTGATACAATCGAAAATGTTCCTTCTGACTACATTGCTGAAGATTCTGAAGAAGATGAATCTCAGGATAGTTTAGGCTTTGATATTTTTTAATGGTATATAATGGGTAAATTACACATAAATCTTTTAGATACATCATTTACAGTTCAGGCAAACGAAGATGAAGAATATCTTAATAAGCTTTTGGGATATTATTCTCGAATTGTAGAGGATGTTTCAAAAATTCCATCAATAAAAACACCACTTCAAACATCTATTTTAGCCGGAATTATGCTCTGCGATGAACTTTATAAAGAAAAATCAAATGTTGCAGTATTAAAAAGCGGACAGACACTTCCACCGGAAAATAATACGGATAGTGAAGAATTAGAAAGACGCACGATTGCAATGATCGATAAAATCAACAAGGTTTTATAGATTTTTACAGGAAATAAATTGAAGCATTTTACTATCTGGATAGATGCAGATTCCTGCCCTACTCTTGTAAGAAATTACGTTACAAAATACGCAGCCAAAGAAAAGCTGACAGTTAATTTTGTTGCAAATAAGACGATTACTTCTAAGAACGAATTTCCATTTAATATGATTGTGTGTGATGCTGAAAAAGATGCTGCAGATAATTACATTTTGGAACACGCAGAGGAATCAGACCTGGTAATTACCCGTGATATTGTTTTTGCAGATAAACTTGTTTCAAAAAAAATTACCTGTATAAACGACAGGGGAACTACTTTTTCTACGGAAAATATTAGAGAGCTACTTTCGGAACGTGATTTTGATTTTGAATTAGCGCAGATTGGACTTGTGCAGCATTACAATGAAGGTTATAACAAAGAGAAATTTGCAAAATTCGCCAATTGTTTTGATAAAATCATTCATCAATTGGGAAAATAAAAAAAATCTTTATAAAGCTTAAAAAAATCTGTTCGCTAAATCCAGTTTAGCTATTCTTCATTATCTGGATAAGCCATATAAATTGAACAGATTCGGTCTTTTATCTGCATAAAAGCAAGCACAACTTCCGGATCAAACTGAGAACCAGCACTATTTTGAATTTCTGCAAATGAATCTTCAATTGTCCAGGATTCTTTATAGCATCTTTTATGACTTAGAGCATCAAAAACATCAGCAACAGCAACAATTCTTGCAGCAATAGGAATATCATTACCTTTCATAGGTTTTGATGGAGGTAAAGAAAAATCTTTTATTGAAAATTCAGAAAGATTAACTGCACCAGGATAACCGGTCTCACCACCATCCCACCGTTAATGATGATGCAAGGCAATATCCAGAGACATCTGATCCAAAAATGATTCTGGAGGATCAAAGAGTTGAGCACCAATACAAGTGTGACACTGCATAATACTTCTCTCTTCTGGAGTAAAGCGAGGGAACTGTTTTTTTAAGATTACGTCAGAAATTCCAACCTTACCTACATCGTGGAATTTGGCAGCGATTTTTAAATTATCGCGGAATTTATGGAATTCTTCTTCGGGGATATTATGATTAAAGGCCCAGCGGTCATAAATTTCCAGAGAAAAGAGGGAAACACGTTCACAGTGAAAAAAAGTTTCCTTAGGATCGCGAAATTCAGACATTTTAAGGGTACGCTTAACCATGTTACTTGTAACATAAGCATTCAATAAGGCCTGAACAGCAGAGTTTGCGAAATGTGTAATCAGCAGTTCATCCTGTTCATCAAAATATGTTACGTTTCCGTTTTCATCAAGCTTGTTTATAATCTGAAGAACACCCAGCAGCTTACCGTTAGCCATTTTTAATGGAAATGTAAAAATAGATTTTGTTCTGTAATCTGTAAGAAGATCTGTATTTTTACCAAATTTATAAGGCTTAGATGCAGGGATTTTATAAGCATCTTTAATATTCAAAGGAATTCCGGTTGAAGCGACATATCCACAGATAGTCTTTTCATCCATTGCAAAAGTGAAATTTGTATAAGGAAGCTTTTCGCCAGGGGCAAGTTCTTTTAAGTGAGTATCATTCTGACCATATTTAATACGGATTCTAGAACCTTCAACAACATAAATTGAACCGGCATCAGCATTTACGATTTTTCTTGTTTCAGTCAAAATGCATTCAAGCAAAACATCAATATCTTGAATTTCGCCGAGATGTCGTTCTATTCCGATGATTAATTGCAGCTTATCTTCTTGTGTCTTTTTATCTTCCATTAACTTTCTCACTTATGATGCTTTTATAAAAGTATATAATACATCAGTAAATATTATCTTAGAAAAATACAAAAAATCAAGAGTTAATTTAATGCGATTGAACATTATTTTATTTGGAATTATAATAAAATGATAAAATTTCAAATAAGGAATCATTATGAAAAACATTCAAAACAAGTGGATTCGGGGTGCAATTCCGGCTCTGCTTCTTCATTGCAGTATCGGTACTGTATACTGCTGGTCTATTTTTAGTCAGGAGATTGCTAACTACATCGGTTTTTCAAAAGGTGCAGTTGAATGGGCCTTCAGTTTTGCAATTTTCTTTCTTGGTATGTCGGCAGCTTTTCTTGGTGGACTTGTTGAAAAAAACATCCACAAATCTTCGCTGATTGCTACTATCACCTTTGCACTTGGTATGGCAGGAACAGGCTTTTTTATCTGGTACGGCGGAAAATGTTTACAGGCAGGTCATCCAAGTGTTCTTGCACTTGTAGGAATCTATATCAGCTATGGATTTATAATGGGCATTGGACTGGGAACAGGTTATCTTTCTCCAGTAAAGACACTCATGCTCTGGTTTCAGGATAAAAAAGGATTAGCAACAGGTCTTGCAGTTGCAGGTTTTGGTGCAGCAAAGGCAATTGCTTCTCCAATCATGCAGGGAATGCTGGACAATATGGGACCAACTGGTATTTACAAAATGTTCTATATTCTTGCTGCTGTTTACTTTGTTATGATGTTTGTTGGTCACCTTATTCTTGCTAAACCGGAAGGATGGGTTGAACCACAGAAAAAATCAAAGGAAGAAGGAATTATTGCAACCCTCAAAACAGAACCAATTACTTCATACATTGGAATCTGGCTTATGTTCTATATCAACATTACCTGCGGTCTTGCAATTATCTCTCAGGAAAAAATGATTGTAAAATGCGTAGGACTTGGCGCTTCAGCAGGTCTTATTTCTACAATTTCTGCTCTTTTCAACGCAGGTGGACGTTTAGGCTTCTCTGCCTGGGCTGATACGATGAAGGACCGCAACACAATCTACAAGATGATTTTTACACTTTCAATTGTTTCTACCCTGATAGTTTTATTTACAAAGGGAATTGCAAACGGTGCAGGAAATGTAGTCCTCATCATCTTTGTACTTGCCCTGATTTTCATTGTAAACGCAGGCTACGGTGGCGGCTTCTCTAATGTTCCTACCCTTCTTTCTGACCATTACGGAATGGGAAATATTTCTGCAATCCACGGAATTACACTTTCTGCCTGGGCTTTTGCAGGATTAACAGGAAACCAGATGGCTTCTTACATTGTAAAACACACAGGCGAGTTTATTGATGTTCACGGTGTACAGGCTAATCCTGTTGGATATCAGAATGTACTTATTGTAACAACAATTCTTTATGCTCTTGCAATGTGTCTCTGTCTCTTCCTTGTTCGCCCAATGAAAAAGAAGAACGCATAACATAGGATAATATTTAATTTTATGAAACCGGCCGATATTTACAGCCGGTTTCTTTATTTTGAGGCCTTATGTCTACCACAAGAAAATATAAAAGAGGAAGTGCAAATATAATCCCTAGTGATTATCCAGATCCAGACGTAATTCGAGTAGATAATACTTATTACATGGTAAGCACTACAATGCATTTTATGCCAGGCTGCGTGATTTTACGTTCATATAATCTTTTAGACTGGGAGTTCTGCTCTTATGTATATGAAGATTTAGACAGAACTCCCCAGCAGCAATTACTGGATAACAAGGGCGTATACGGCAAAGGAATGTGGGCAGCCTCTTTACGCTATCATAAAGGACTTTTTTATATTTCTTTTGTGGCAAACGATACAGGAAAATCTTATTTATTTACATCAGCAGATATAAAGGGGCCCTGGAAAAAATCTGAAATAGCAGGCTTTTACCATGATATGTCTATTCTTTTTGATGATGATGAAAATGACGAACGAGTTTTTATTGTCCACGGAAACACACAGATTCATCTGACAGAAATGAAAAGTGATTTGTCTGCTCCTAAAGAAGGTGGAATAGATAAAATCATAATTGAAGATGTTAGGGAAAAGGTCAATCTTGGTTATGAAGGAAGCCATTTTTATAAAATCAAGAATAAATATTATATTTTTCTGATTCACATGCCTAAGGATAAAATGCGTACAGAGGCTTGTTTTGTCGCTGATAAAATTGATGGCCCTTACAAGGGCTGCGATGTTCTGCATTCTGATTTAGGAAACTGGAATAGTGGTCTTGCACAGGGAGGAATTGTTCAGGCGAATGACGGCAAATGGTATGGCATACTTTTTCAGGATCATGGGGCTTTAGGAAGAATCCCGATTCTAGTTCCAGTGACCTTTAAGGATGATTTTCCTGTATTCGGAGAAACAGATTCGATAGGACAACAAATTGCGCCACAGTCTGTAAAAGTTTTGGATAATAATCCTGATTATAAATACGCACCTCTTTACACCTCTGACTTTACGGATAAAAAGGGCAAGTTCCATCCCTTGTGGCAGTGGAATCACACGCATAATACTGAACTTGCAAAAATTGAAAACAATACGCTTGAAATAAAAACTGATAAAATAGTAAAAAATCCGGTTCAGGCAGCCAATACTTTGACTCAGCGAACTTTTACCGAACGATGTCTTGGTAGCGTTACTCTGGATGCAAGCAAGATAAATGAAGGTGATTATGCCGGCCTCTGTGCCCTCGAAGGTGAATATGCCTTTATCGCCCTTACTAAAAAAGACGGGAAGTTTTTTCTTGTAAGCGCAGACCATACAAACAAATATAGTCCATGGACGATGAATGTTTATGATGACGATTTTCCTGCTTTTCATGAAGAAATCCCCCTGGAAAAACTTGGGCTTGATTTTGAAGCAAGAGACAATAATAAAGCAATTATCACCTTGCAGTTAAAGTTCAGTCTCCATTATAAGGACGAAAAAGTTCAGCTTATGTATTTGAATCCCAAAACTGGTAATTTTGAACAAGTTGGTAAGGCTTCTCCGCTCCGTTACACTCTTGACCAGTTCGTTGGAGTAAGATTTGCTATGTTCATGTATTCAACAAAGACTCCAGGCGGAATTGCAAAGTTTTCTGATTTTAAGTACGATTTCTGGTAAGAAAAACACTTGCAGGAGAACAGCGTTTTTTTATGAAAAAGCAGCCTGATATTTTTAGTCTGATTGACAAAGCCATTTTTGATTACAAGCTCATAGAAAAAGGTGACAGGATTCTTGTTGGAGCTAGTGGCGGAAAGGATTCTACAGTTCTCATAAAATATCTGTCAAACAGGAAAAAGCGCCCCGACTGCAATTTTGAATATAAAGCCCTTAATATTCAAAGTGATTTTGCCACACCCTTTCCCGAAAAAATCAAAGACTTTTTTGAAGAATGGAAGGTGCCTTTTGAAACAATAAAAGTAAATGTTCTGGAGAGGGTAAAAGAAGGTCAAAAAATGAACTGCTGGTGGTGTTCAACTCAGCGCCGCACAGAGCTTTTAAATTACGCTATAAAAAATGGTTACAACAAAATTGCGCTGGGACATCATCTGGATGACGTGCTGGTAACACTTTTAATGAATATGCTTGATAAAGCAGAGCTTTCCACGATGATTGCAAAACTCAAATATGACAAGTATCCGGTAACAATTATAAGACCCTTGTATTATGTTTTTGAAGACAGAATAATTGATTATGCCAGGGAAAAGGATTTTTTAGGCTTTACCTGCACCTGCAATTATCAGGAAAACTCCCAGAGAAAAAACGCCCGTCAGAAGCTTGAAGAACTGACGGACGGAAGTTTTACAAAAAAACAGCATTTATTTAATTCTCTCAAGAATATTTTTCCTGAATATTTACCATAAGGCAGCCCCGAGGCTTGAGAGGTGGACGTAAGTCCAGTGCGCAGCACCGTCCGTAGGTAAGCCTCGAAAGGCGAGTTGTGTGTAGGACGGGCCAAACAAATTATTTTATATTCTTTTCGATAAAATCCTTTTTAAGGTTCATGAGTTTTTCGGTCAAAGAAACCTTGTAAATGTGAGGATTTAAAATTCGTTTGTAGGATTCATCGAAGGCTTCCAGCTGACTCTGCATGTTCTTGCGGCTCAAGTTTAACTGCTCAGAATCTGAGAGACGAGGCTGAGTGCGTTTTCCATTGGCAAGACGTTTTTTAAGAAGTGGCTCAATTTTTGCAGCAGAAAAAGCAAACTGGCGATAATCTACCATTGGATGATAGTAGCGGTACTCTTTATTTTCTTCGATAACTTCGTCTTCAAGAGCAAGAATATCTGCATAAGCCATTCCGTTTGAATCGTAAAGGCGGAAAACATTTTTAATGCCAGGATTTGTAGTTTTTGCAGGATTATCAGAGAATTTCATTGCAGGCATCATCTGGTCAGTCTCTTTGTCGTGACGGGCTGCGAGTTTGTAAACGCCGGTAAAGCTGGATTCATTTCCACCGGTAACCATGTGAGTTCCTACTCCCCAGCTGTTGATTGGTGCACCACGGGCAACAAGGGTTGTGATGATTTCTTCTGTAAGTTCATTGGAAACTGAAATTTTAGCCTGTGGGAAACCTGCTCTATCCAGTTCCTTGCGGACTTCGCGGGTAAGATAATCGATATCACCAGAATCAAGGCGTACTCCAAAATTGTAGCCTTTTTCTACAAGCTCTCCACCTGCGATGATTGCATTTTTTATGCCCGATTTAAGGGTATCGTAAGTATCGATTAAGAAAACTGAATTTTCAGGATAGATTTTTGCGTATTCGCGGAAGGCTTCCAGTTCTGAGGAATGAGACATAATCCAGGAATGGGCCATTGTTCCCATCACAGGAATGCCGAAAAGTTTGCCGGCAAGAGTGTTTGATGTTCCAGCCGCTCCGCCGATGTAAGACGCTCTTGTAGCGGACATTGCTCCATCCGGCCCCTGAGCCCGTCTTAAACCGAACTCCATAATCGGAGCCTTTTTACTTGCCAGCCAGATTCTTGAGGTTTTTGTTGCAATCAGGCTCTGGAAATTTACATGATTCAAAACCAGGCCTTCAATAATCTGACATTCAATAAGATTTGCATGGATTCTTACCAGCGGTTCCTGAGGGAAGATTACGGTTCCTTCATCCATAGTGTAAAGGTCACCGGAAAATTTAAAATCCTTTAAGTAATCAAGGAAGCCTTCTTCAAAGATTTTCTGTTCGCGTAAATATTCGATATCAGATTCTGAAAACCTGAAGGAAGTAAGCATATCAATTAAAGTTTCGTTTCCTGCAAGTACAGAAAAACCGCCGTTAAAAGGATTTTTGCGGAAAAACATATCAAAAACAACTTTTTGATTCATGTTATTTTTCCAATAGCCTTGAGCCATTGTAAGTTCATAAAAATCTGTAAAAAGTGCGCTGTTGATTGAGCTGGTTTCGTTTATTTTTGCTTCGGACATATTCATATCTCCATAAATTATATTGTTTATCTTATTTTTCAGAATTATGCGGGCGTTTATGATATTTGTAAGTATAGCGTGCAACAAGATATCTGCCAACAAGACGGCTGAAAAAAGCGGTGAACTGCCATTTTTTTCTGTAAAGAGAAGTTTTTTTGCCCTTGTAGGCGTCTTTCAGACATTTTCTGACTACATTTTCAGCAGGGATTCCGCCTTTTACTTCCTTTCTGGCTCCGTTTGAAGCGACATTTGCAAACTCAGTGCTTACAGAACCCGGGCAAAGAGCACAGACTTTTATTCCTTTATCTTTTAATTCAGCTGCAAGGGCGATTGAAAAGCTCAGAACATAGGCTTTTGAAGCGGCATAAACTGCAAAATTTCCTAAAGGCATAAAGGCCGCAAGACTTGAGGTGTTGATAATCACGGAACCGGCTTTCAAAAATGGAAGGGCTTCTCCACAAATGCCTGTGAGGGAGCTGCAATTCAAGTCAATCATTTCCATCTGGCGGTCAACTGATGTTTCTTCAAAAGGACCGTAGGTGCCAAAACCGGCATTATTAATAAGAAGTTTGATTTCGAATCCGTTTCCTGAACTTTTGTTAATCTCATTTTCGGTCAGAAGAAATTGTTTGAATCTTAAAACGCCTTCTTTACCGCAGATATCAATTGCAACAGGTCTAAATAATTGCTTTTTGATTTTGGAATTTAACTCGGATGAAAGCGCCTGCAAAAGTTCAATTCTACGGGCGATAAGCCATATTTCATCAAAATCTGTTTTTTGTGAAAGCTGATGTGCAAACTCTTTCCCGATTCCAGAACTTGCTCCAGTGATTATAGCTATTTTCATGCTTGCAATTATAATATATAATGAATAAATGTTCAAAGTGAAAAAGAGAGATTGTCACCGATATTGCTTTATTCTGATGCTATTTTCAGCAGTTCTTTTTACTGCCTGCAACAATCACAAAAAATCAGAAAAAATAATGAATCAGAAAGAAATGCAGACCCGACAAAATGCCAGAGATGCAATCTTATGGACCAAACTGATTTTTGAACAGAAAGAACAGTGCTTTAATAATTTTTTTAATTCCCTCACCCTGGAAGAAAAAATCTGCCAGCTTTTTATTGAAAATCTTGAAGGAAAAAATAATTTTGCGCCTGTAGAAAAATTGCGAGATATTTCGGAGAATTCACAAATTCCGGAAGAAAAATATATTATTCCGGGTGGATATCTGTTTTTTTCTTTTAATATTGCTGACACTCCTGAGCAGATAATCAATTTTACAGATTCAATTTTTGATTATTGTAATAAAAATGCACAGCTTCCACCTTTTCTTGCAATTGACCAGGAAGGCGGCTATGTAAACAGATTAAAAAAAATAAATGGTCCCTTGCCCTCGGCTCAGACTGTTGCTGAAAAATCCACGGCGGAAAACGCAGGAGCACTTTACGCATCTCAGGGAAAGCAGATGAATCTTCTGGGCTTTCAGATGAATCTTGCCCCTCTTGCCGAAATCTGCACACCAGATAATCAGGACTTTTTGGCAGAAAGAAGCTTTGGTAACGCAGATAAAGTTTTTGAATATGGCAAAGCCTGTATAAATGCTTATGAATCACAGGGAATCAGTGCAGTGTTAAAACACTTTCCGGGAAATACAAATACCGACCCTCATACAGGACTTCCTGAAATCAAGCTTTCAGAAAACGAACTTTTTAAAATGCTCAAACCATTTGAAGAGCTGATTAAACAAAAACCATCGGGCATTCTTATGTCCCATGCAAGAACTTCGGCAATTGACAGCGAAAAACCTTCCTGCCTGTCGCAAATCTGGGTTACGGATATTCTCAGAAATAAATATAATTATGAGGGCATTATTTTTTCGGATGATATTTTTATGGCCGCCCTTGCAGAAAACGGTTATGATAGTAAAAAAGCGGTTATAATGGCAATTGAAGCTGGAATCGACTGCATTATGGTTTCGGAAAAAAGAATCCTAAAGCCGGCACAATACCTGTACGAAAAAGCTAAAGAAGATTCTGCTTTTGAAGAAAAAATTAATGCGGCAGCCAGAAGGATTTTGCTTTACAAGCTCCAAAATGGTCAGCTGGAAATAGTGGAAGATTTATCTGCTGCTTCAGAAGCCTTGCCTTTTGGCTATAAAATAACTTCTGACAATTTTTACAAAAAGCAGGATAATAAAGAAGAAAGACTTTCTGATTTTCTGAAGGCAAAAGAAGAAAATCAGAAATTATACGAGAGTTTTTATAAATAAAGTGGGCTAAAAACGATATAGTCATGGAATACACGATATAGTATAGTCGATAAAGATAAAACAGGGAAAATGAAACAGAATAAAAAACAGGAAAAGAACCAAAAACTTCGCGGTCAGGAAGGCTTTGAAGAATATTACAAGGGTATTTTTGGTCAACGCTGGGATAAATTAAGAGACTCTCTTTTTAATGAAAATGATTCTGTGGAATATCATATTCCCGGAGCTGAAAAATCCTATTTTCTTGATTCTGCCAGCGTTTTAGCCGCAGCCTGTCTGCCTTTGCAAGATGCTGAAAAAATCCTTGATTTATGCGCTGCTCCCGGAGGAAAGACAATTGTTCTTGCTTCAAGAATGGATTCCCAAGCCCGTCTTTATTCCAATGAGCGTTCACCAGACCGCAAGCACAGACTTTCGCTTTCAGTGGAAACCTGTATCCCTCCTCAAATTGCAGAACGAATTACAGTTTCATGCAGCGATGGTTCAACCTGGTGTACCCGCCAGACAGAATGTTTTGACAGAATTCTCTTAGACGCTCCCTGCTCTTCTGAACGCCACGTAATTTCCAGCCCAAAATATCTGGCAGAATGGTCACTTTCAAGAATCAAAACAGTCACCTCTGAACAATGGGCCCTGCTTTCCAGTGCCTACAGGCTTTTAAAAGCAAACGGCATTCTTTTATATTCAACATGTGCCCTCTGCCCGGATGAAAATGACGGCATGATTGAAAGATTACAGAAAAAATATAATAAAGATAGAGAATCCCTGACTTTTCTCGAAGCAAAAGCAGACGAATCAATAAAGGGAAAATTTTCAGAAATAAGTTTTCCTTCTTATGAAAAAACAAAATATGGCTATCAGATTCTACCAGACAGCCAAAATGGTGCCGGTCCAATTTATTTTGCAATAATAAAAAAAATAAAAAGTATAAATAAATAGTTATAATCGATTAAATTATTTACAAAGAGCAAAATAAAATAATATAATTAAATATGGCAGACATTAGAATTCGAAAGAATAAACTATCCGCAAAACTTAGAAGTGCGCTTATCATGCCTATAGAGCACAGAAGCTATATTGTAGATCAGAATCTGAAAAGACTTACTGTCTTGAATTGGATTTTAATTTTTTCCGGTATCAGCATGGATGCCTTAATTTTATCCAATAATTTATATCAGAATCATAATCAAAAGGTTATAATTTTTTTCTTTTTAGTTCTTACCTTGATTTCTGGTATCTCTTTAATCTGGTGCTATCTTTTCAAAAATAAGCCGAATATATCACCTGAATTGCGTTCTATCGGACACTTTTTTTCTTTTTTTGCAATTATGATTCTCTGTCTGATTGCCTTTCTGAATCTTTTTGTTATTTTCAGTGCCTTTATTTATTTTATCTGTGCAGTTATTGTTTTTTCACTGGTATTTTATATGGAGCCCTTTTTCTTCTCGATTGTTCTTGTTGCAACAATCTCTGCAATGACTCCAAAATTAGTCACAGCCTTCGGGATTCCTTCTATTATTGTTGTCATTTTCTTTTCAACAATTATGGTTTTTATTGTTTTTTCACGATGGACCACGACAATCAAAATGCTCAATGCACAGAGCGAACAACAGCGATATACAAGTAATCTTGAAAAAGAAATAACACTTGCATCTTTTGTTCAGAAAAGTTTTTTTACCCATAATGCTACCGAATTTAACGGATGGACAGTTAATTTTTATTCTGAACCTATGGCTGGTATTTCGGGTGATATGTTTGATATTTACTACACCGACGATAAACTTGACGGCTTAGGAATATTTGATGTTTCTGGACATGGACTCTCTTCAGGTTTAGTTACAATGCTTGTTAAAAATATTATTTATAAAGAATTTTACAAGCAGAAAGATAAAGCCCTGCAAGAGGTTCTGAATGACATAAATAACAGAATCATTAAGGAAAAAGGTGATATTGAAAACTTTTTGACAGGAACTTTAATCCGGATTCATGATAATAATGTTGAATTTATAAATGCAGGAAATCCTCAGCCTATAATTTACGTAAAAACTCAAAATAACGCATTTTTTTATGAAAACAGCAATCAGAATCATTATGGTGTAATTGGAATGGCAGATTTCCCGGTTAATTATACGTCAACGGTTATCAAAATGAATCCAGGTGATGAAATCCTCTTTTATACTGATGGTATCACAGAAAATACAAATAAAAATGGTCTTTCTTACGGAAAGGATCTTCTTCTGGATACCTTCAAAATTAACACTTTCAAAACCTGCAAAGATCAGATTTCTGATTTGATTGCCCATTATAAAGCTTTCAAAGGTGATTTCCGCTCTTCGGATGATATTACGGTTTTACTTTTAAAGAAACTCTGATTCTTTTACGAAGAATAAATAAAAAAAATAAGGAGCAATCTCAATGCAAGATAATCAAAGAAACAAAGGAATTATTAAAACAAGTATAATCGGTATTTTGGCAAATCTCCTGCTTTCAGTCTGTAAGGTTGTAATCGGCCTTTTCTCTCGCTCCATTGCTATTGTTCTTGATGCCGTAAATAATATTTCAGATGCCGCTTCATCAATCATCACGATAATAGGCACAAAGCTTGCAGGAAAAGCACCAGATAAAAAACATCCCTTTGGTTACGGAAGAATTGAATATCTTAGTGCCATGATTATTTCCCTGATTATTCTTTATGCAGGTATTACATCGCTTGTTGAATCAGTAAAGAAAATCATTACTCCCCAGCAGCCTGATTACTCTCTTCTTTCGCTGATTATTATTGCAATCGGTGTATTAGTCAAAATAATTCTTGGACTTTATGTAAAAGCAAAAGGAAAAACTTATAATTCAATGTCACTTGAAAACTCAGGAAAAGACGCTCTTCTTGATTCTATAATTTCTGCTTCAACTTTGGTTGCTGCAATTATTTTTATGATTTTTGGTATTTCTCTTGAAGCATGGCTTGGTGCAATCATTTCAGTTTTAATTATAAAATCAGGCTGTGAAATGCTTATTGAAACCCTTTCAGAAATACTTGGAGAAAGAGCCGAAGCTTCTCTCGTAATTGACATAAAAAAAACAATCAAATCATTTGAAAATGTATACGGTGCCTATGATTTAGTTTTAAACAATTATGGTCCGGATTCTTTTAATGGTTCGGTTCATATTGAAATCCCAGATACTTATACAGCAGAACAAATTGACAATCTCGCCCGCAAAATCCAGCTGGAAGTTTATAACAAGCACAAGGTTCTTCTTACAGCTATTGGGGTATATGCCTTTAATACAAAATCAACAAAAGCCATTGAAATAAGAAATAATATTGCAGAGATTGTAAAAAAATATGAAAATGTGCTGCAATTTCATGGCTTTTATGATGATGAAGTTACAAAAACCCTGCGTTTTGATTTGGTGATTAGTTTTGATTCAAAAGACCGTCAGAAGGATTTTGAAAATGTAGTCGCAGAAGTTCAGGCAGCCTACCCTGATTACAAGATTCTTGCTGCGATTGATATTGATTATAGCGAAGTGGCGAAGGCTGAAAGTTGATTTATATTTATAAGTTTATTTTGCCTTCGCCTGCAGTTTTGTAGACGCAAAACTGCATTCATGGGTTTGTAAATGAACGAAGGCCTAAAGTTCGTTTTTAATTTTCTGTTGATTTTTTAAGCAAAAAAAACCGGTAGATGTAATTCGTACAACTACCGGCTTTTTTTTTGGGGGGGGTGAAAATTGATTTTTCAAGCCCCTAAAAAAAACTTATGACTCAATTGCGTCTATATAAGAAAGATTCAATCTGCCCTGTTTGTCAACTTCAAGGAGTTTTACAGGAATTACCTGCCCTTCCTTAAGAACATCTGTAACCTTGCTTACTCTCTGTTTAGAAAGCTTAGAAATGTGGCAGAGACCTTCTTTTCCAGGAAGGATTTCAATAAATGCACCGAACTCCATAATGCGTTTTACAGTACCCTGATAAATTGTTCCAACCTCAGGATCTTCTGTAATACCCTTTACAGCCTTTTTAGCTGCTTCAGCATTCATTCCGTTCTTAGCATAAATTGTAACAGTTCCGTCATCTTCAGTGTTGATTGTTACATCATACTGCTGACACAAAGCCTTTACATTCTTTCCACCTGGTCCAATCAAAGCACCAATCTTGTCTACTGGAATCTTCATTGTAAGAATCTGAGGTGCATTTGCAGCAAGTGGAGCCGGCTTATCGATACATTCCTTCATCTTTCCAAGAATGTAAAGACGACCTGCACGAGCCTGTTCCATAGCCTTTTTCATGATTTCAGTTGTAACACCGGCAATCTTAATATCCATCTGGAAGCCAGTAATACCATCTTCTGTACCTGCTACCTTAAAGTCCATATCGCCAAGATGGTCTTCTTCACCAAGAATATCAGAAAGGATTGCATAGCGTCCGTATGGATTGTCTCCTTCTGGTTCAGTGATAAGTCCCATAGCAATACCGGCAACCATCTTTTTCATTGGAACACCGGCAGCCAGCATACAAAGTGTACCACCACAAGTAGAAGCCTGTGATGAAGAACCGTTTGATTCCATAATTTCGCTTACTACACGAATTGTATAAGGGAACTCTTCGCGGCTTGGAACCATTGCAGCAAGTGAGCGGCGGGCAAGGTTACCGTGACCAATTTCGCGGCGGCCTGTTGTAAGCTTACCTGTTTCACCAACTGAGTATGGTGGGAAGTTATAGTGAAGGATGAAGTGCTCTGAGCGGTCTCCATCGATATCATCATAAGACTGTTCGTCCATTGCAGTACCAAGTGTACATACAGCAAGAGACTGAGTTTCACCACGAGTGAAAAGTGCAGATCCGTGTGGAGTTGGCAATACGTTTACTTCAC
>JAEEGK010009849.1_pt1 | contig 22167 bp, 21 predicted proteins | sample 8958771 | NCBI WGS metagenome assembly JAEEGK01 (sample SAMN16246547, study PRJNA631951) | gut metagenome | biome: gut microbiome; feature: rumen; material: SC-attached | host: Bos | place: Iran: Karaj | collected 2018-10 | reverse complement strand
GGCAGGGATCCTTATCCGCCACTGTGATAGTCCGGGCGTTGAGGATTTTGTGCGAATTACTATAGGAACGGCGGAGCAGATGAGACAGCTTGCCGATGTTATGAAGAATCTTTAGGGAGCTTTTATGAGATTTTTAGTTTTATCAGACATACACGGAGATACTGGTTATATAGAGATGCTTGACGAGGAGTTCGCCGCTGCCGATGCCGTTATTTTTATCGGCGATTTCGCGCGGTTCGAGGCTCCTGAAACTGGGCTTCCGATACTGAACACGCTCGTAAAGAAGCACGACGACATTTTTGCGGTTATCGGTAACTGCGACGAGCCGGACTTCTTGGAAGAGCTTGAAAAACTCGACATTTCGGTGCAGGGCGACGTGATTTTCCGCGACGGCCTTGCGTTCGCAGGTTCCGGCGGTGCGCTTAAGTTCACCGGAACAACCCCGAACGAGCGCACTGATGACGAGCTTATCTCTGATCTTTCGATTGTAGCCGAGCAGGAAAGCGAGGAAGGCTACGGTGAAAAAGAGTGGAACAACCTTATCCTGATAACGCACCAGCCGCCGTATGATACAGGAATGGACAAAATCACCGCCGGAATAAGCACAGGCTCAAAAAATATCCGTGCTTTCATTGAGGAGCATCAGCCGCTCGTCGCGCTGAGCGGACATATCCACGAGTCGTATGCGACAGGAAAGCTTGGAAAGACGGTGCTGATGAATCCGGGTTCACTCGCGGAAGGACGCTACGGCATTCTTGAAGTCGAGCAGGACGATGATGGCACATGGAAAGTGACGACCTGCGAGCTCAAGGAAATCAAGGCAGAGTAGGGCGACTTCGCGTTTGGACGCGGAGTTGGTTGCGCGAGCGAGATGCGCGGAATTGGTTACGCGAGCGAGATGCGCGATTTTAGTACATGGAAAAAATCGAAACACTTCACGCAGGAAACTTCAAAATTATTCAAGACACAGAGAAATTCCGATTCGGAATAGACGCTGTGCTCCTCGCGGACTACGCATCTGCCAAACTGTCGCCCAAAACAAGCCATGTAGTTGATTTATGCACCGGAAACGGAATTGTGCCGCTCCTGATGACTGCGAAACTGCTCGGTCGGCGCGGGCTGCTTGGACAGGACGCACCTTCGACCGGCGCGGATGCTGCAAAAGCCGCCGCAAACGCGGAAGCCGCCGTCAGCCGCGAGCAGTCCGTGCGCTTCACCGGCGTAGAAATCCAGCACGACGCGGTGGACATGGCGCGGCGCAGTGTTGCCCTTAACAACCTTCAAAACTCAATAGAAATAATCGAATGTGACATAAAGCATGTGTTCTCCGAAATGCAAAAAAACTGCGCCGACGTAGTGACAGTAAATCCGCCTTATATGCCGTTCGCGCACGGAAAAAAGTGCCCCTCCACAGAAATGGCGATCGCGCGACACGAAATGCTCTGCAACCTAGAGGACGTCGTTGTCGCGGCGGCAGGACTGCTCAACTCCAACGGACTTTTCTTCATGATTCACCGCCCGGAGCGGCTTGCAGAAATTATGGAATCGCTCGTCCGTAACCGCCTGGAGCCGAAAAGACTCCGCTTTGTTCATCCTTACACAGACACACCGCCCACAATGGTTCTTATTGAAGCTAAAAAGTGCGCCGCGCACGGGCTTGCCGTTGAAAAGCCGCTCGTCGTTTACAGCGGCAAAAAAATCTACTCGCCTGAAATGGAGCAAATCTACGGCCGAGCAGAATAACAAAAACATCTGTATTCAGTGGAGCTTATAGAAAAGTATGCATTTGTCTAAATTTGAAAAGAAGCTTTTAGAATCTATTCCGTTCGACCCGGAAAAACAAATTGCGGTCATAAAAAGCTCAATCTGTACGGGCGAAAAAGTCGCGGGATTCAAAAACAAAGATGACGGCCACTTTACGGAAGTAATGCTTATCCGCACTCAGGAAGAAGAACGCCGCTTTATGAAGATATATAACCTTGACTCCGTAAAAACTGAATACTAATATCTGAATATGCAGTACAGGAAAAACAAAAAAGGCGAGGATATTTCTGCCATAGGCTACGGATGTATGCGCTTTTCGACAAAAGCCGGGCGAATTGACATAGAAAAGACTGAAAAAGAGATTCTTGCGGCAGTTGAAGCTGGCGTAAATTATTTTGATACGGCTTACATCTACCCTGGTAGCGAAGCCACGCTCGGCGAAATTGTTGAGCGGAACGGACTTCGCGAAAAAATCAACATAGCTACGAAACTTCCGCAGTACCTTATTTCAAACAGAGCCGCAATCGACAAGTATTTTAAAGAAGAGCTTTCCCGCCTGCGCACGAACTACGTGAACTACTACCTGATGCATCATCTTACCGATTATTCGCAGTGGGAAAAGCTTAAAGCCATTGGCATTGAGGACTGGATAAAGCAAAAAAAGGAAAGCGGCGAGATTCGGAACATCGGTTTTTCTTTCCACGGAACAACGGAGATGTTCAAAAAGATTCTTGATGACTACGATTGGGATTTTTGCCTTGTTCAGTACAATTACCTTGATAAAGTTTCGCAGGCGGGGGAAGACGGCGTAAAAGCAGCGAACGAAAAAGGCATTCCTGTTATGATAATGGAGCCTTTGCGTGGCGGAAAGCTTGTGAATCTGCTGCCGGAGTCCGCAAAAAAACTGATTGCGTCTCATCCGCACGGATGGTCGCCTGCTGAATGGGGGTTCCGCTGGCTTTTCAACCAGAGCGAGGTTACATGCGTGCTTTCGGGCATGAACAGCCTTGAAATGGTTAAAGAAAACTGCCGTATCGCGGACGACGCAAAGCCGGGGCAGTTCACGGATGAAGATTTTGCGTTTATAGACAAGATTATCGCGGAAATAAAGCGCACGGAGAAAGTCGGCTGCACAGGGTGCCGCTATTGTATGCCATGCCCGAAAGGCATCGACATTCCGGGCATTTTCCGCGGCTGGAACTTGATGTATTCAGAAAACAAAGGCTCCGGGCTCGGCGACTATTTCCAGACGACAATTCTGCGGAAAGATTCTTCGTTCGCGACGGCTTGCGTTGGGTGCGGAAAATGCGAGAAGCATTGCCCTCAGAACATCCCGATACGCGATATGCTCAAAAAAGCTGACAAGGAGCTTCGTCCGTGGTACATGAAGCCTGTTATGCACGTCGCACGGAAGTTCATGTTGCGCGGAAAATGAATCGCGCCGTAAAAAAATATCGCGCTGGGTGAATCATAAGCCGGGAACTTTGTTTCTCGGCTTTTTTTTGTAAAAAATTTGACAGCTTCCATTTTTCATCTGATAATTAACAACAGTTTGTTTTTATTTGGAGGAAGTATAAAATGAAAACACTTAAAAGCTTGTTTACTGTGCTTCTTATCGTTTCTCTTGCATTTTGTGTAATTGGATGTGGTTCAAGTACAGACCCTGATTCTTCTGGTGGTGGAAATAACGGCGGTGGAAATAATGGAGGAGCCGGCAATTCAGGTTCTGGCACAACTTACTATTCTTATGAAGCCTCTATGGGAAATACTTTTACTCTTCAGTTCAATGCTAGCGGGGTCCTTCAAAACCCAAGCGCACTTCCAGAATCAATGACGACGGAGCAGGCCGAACTGTTATTCCAGAAGTTTACATTAGGTTCAGGTAATTTGTATACAAGTTTATACTTCAATAAAACAGAAAGCGTTATTCCTGCTTATGCATCATGGTACACTTATACATTGGAAAACGGAGAATTAACGTTTTATGTGAATGGTGAAGCAACTTCAATTACAGCTACCGCAAATGGCGATGAATATGTAAGTGATTATAATGGCTATACTCTTAAATTCAAAAGAGTTAACTAACCATTCCATTCTGACTTAACGTGGAGAAAGCTGGGAACTTCGTTTCTCGGCTTTTTTTGTTGAATCCGCCCGCGCCGTAAAAAAAATCCGCGCCGGTCGCCTCAATATCGAACTTTAATAAAATTTAAGTAAATTCAGTATATTTAATATTGTGCTGAAATTTGAGTTGTGCTATACTTGAAACATGATTTGGAATCCAGAAAAAGAATGTATGTGTGAGGACGCGCTGAAAAAGCTTCAGCTCGCGCGCCTTAAGAACCTTGTGGAGCATGTCTATACATCTGTTCCTTTTTACAAGGCTAAGTTGGATGCCGCCGGTGTTAAGCCGTCGGACATAAAAAGTTTGGAGGATATTGCTAAGCTTCCGTTCACTACTAAATCCGACCTGCGCGAGACTTATCCATACGGATTGCTTGCCGTTCCTCAGTCAGACATAGTTGAAGTTCACATGTCGTCCGGAACGACGGGTACGCCTGTTGTAGATGCCTACACCGAAAGCGACATGCAGGACTGGGCGGAGGGCATTGCCCGTACGCTTTCCGGCGCTGGTGCGACCCACAACGATACGCTTCAGAACGCGTTCGGTTACGGTCTTTTCACTGGCGGTATGGGGTTCCATCACGGAGCGCGCCTAATGGGAATGACGGTTATCCCGATTTCTTCAGGCAACACCCAGAAGCAGCTTAATTTGATGAAAGACTTTGGAACCGATATTTTCTGCTGTACTCCGTCTTATGCTATGTACATGGCAGAGCAGGCAAAGACTTACGGAATCGATTTGAAGAGCCTTAAAGTCCGTGCGGCGAGTTTCGGCGCGGAGCCCTGGTCCGAGAATATGCGCAAGCAGATTGAGGCAGAATGGGGCATCAAGGCTTACGACGTATACGGTCTTACCGAAATTACCGGACCAGGCGTTGCGTTCGAGTGCGACGCGCAGTACGGTATGCACGTAAACGAGGATATGTGGTATCCGGAGATTATTGACCCGGAGACAGGAAAGCCGCTCCCGGACGGCGAGAAAGGCGAGCTTGTTATTACGACGATAACAAAAGAGGGAACGCCTCTTATCCGCTACAGGACACGCGATATAACTTTCATTATCCCGGAGCGCTGTTCATGCGGAAGAACGACACGCCGCATCCACAGACTGTTCGGACGCACCGACGATATGCTTATCCTTCGCGGTGTTAACGTATTCCCAAGCCAGATTGAGAATGCTCTTGTTGATTTGGGCTTGCGTCCGGATTACCTTATCAAAGTTGACAGAAGCGAGACAACGCACCTTGACGAAGTTGAGCTCAGCGTAGAGGTAAGTGCAGAGCAGTTCGATGACGAGACAAAGGGATTGGAAGCGCTCCGCAACAAGATTTCAAGCTACATGAAGAGCAAGCTTGGCATTATGCTTAAGATTAAGCTCGTTGAGCCGCAGTCGCTGCCACGTTTTGAAGGAAAATCGAAACGAGTAATCGACAACAGAAAAATCTAGAGTTATAATGGAATAAAGTGCCATTAATTTGGGCAACACTTAATTTATCTGCAGTGCGTAGCCAATAACATGCATAGCCACTATCGAAGCACGAAGTGCGAGCTTGTGGCTGATGCAGGTTTTTGGCGAGAGCACTGCGAATTAATAAAGCGGTTATTAATTTAATGACACTGCTAGGAGGCATTTATGAAGATTAAGCAGATATCAATATTTCTTGAAAATACAGCAGGACGCATAGCCGATGTTACGAAAGTCCTTAAGGACAATGGCGTGAACCTTCGCGCTATAATGATAGCCGATACAGCCGATTTCGGCATTCTGCGCATTATAACGGACGATTCCGAGAAAGCTCTTAAAGTTCTGACGGATGCGCATTACACCACACGCACGACGGATGTTCTTGGTGTTCTTATTAAGGACGAGGTTGGTGCGTTGTACAACGTAATGTCTCTTTTCCAGACGAACGGCATAAACATCGAGTATCTGTATGCGTCGCTCGAAAAAACAGACAATACGGCTGTTGTCATCTTCAAGGTAGAGGATGTTGAGAAAGGCCTTACGGTTATAGAGAAAAACGGACTCTCCGGCGTCGGAAAGTTCTAGTCTGCGTTTGAAGCCTTGGGCCCTACGAGCATAGCTCTCCGGGAGACTTCGTCGCTATGTGCCGGGTCGCTCCCTAGAGTGCCAGCGAAAGCAATGTCTTGAGATGTGTCCGGGGCGTTACGGGGTGTCCCCGTAGTGGGGGTAGCCCGCAACAACGTGCGGGCGAGGGGGATTCTTCCCCCTTTCCCCACAAAAGTCCATATTGAAAATTCATAGAAAAGTTCCTATTATCTCCTCATGAAAGTTGCTCAAGTCCGAAGAAAATTTCCTGTTAAAACTGTTTTATTTGCGGCTCTGCTTGTTTGTGCCGGATTGTATGTCTATTTTTCGTTTTTTGCCGTGTCTGGCAATACGACATCGTATGCCGATTTTTACCGCGCGGTTGAGGGCGGCAATGTCGTTTCTGCCGAGATTCAGGGCGACCGCATAAACTTTGTGACAAAAGACGGAGGCAAGTTTTCTACCGCTAATCCGAATTCGCCCACGCTCAAAGAAGTTATGCTTATGCACGGCGTGGACGTTACGGAATCGGACAGCTTAGACGGCTTTCTTTCGAACGTGTTCGACATCCTTTTTTACGCATTCTTCTTTGGAATTATCATCATCGCGTTCAGAAAATTCATAAGTCCGAACACGTTCAAAACTGTACGCAGAACAGGTGTTACTTTTGACGACGTTATCGGGATGGACGCGCTCAAAAAAGACATGATGCAGATTGCCGAGATTATGAAGCACCCCACCGAATACCGGAAGCGCGGAATCCGCATGCCGAAAGGAATATTGCTTGAAGGCGCGCCTGGAAACGGCAAGACGCTTTTTGCACGTGCCCTTGCCGGTGAGGCGAAAGTGAACTTTATCCCGGCTAAGGCGACTGACTTTGAGAGCATGTTCATGGCAATTGGCCCGCTCAAAGTGAAGCTTCTTTTTGCAAAGGCGCGGCGAAAGGCTCCGTGCATCGTTTTTATAGACGAGTTTGATGGTATCGGTACGAAACGCAACTATTCCGGCTCGGCGATAGAGACAGAGAACACCCGCATTGTTACCGCGCTTTTGAACGAGCTTGACGGTTTTACGCAGAACGACGGAATACTCGTTCTTGCCGCTACTAACAGCCGTGCCGCGCTTGACGAGGCTCTTATAAGGCCGGGACGCTTCGACGCGAAGTACATGGTTCCGTATCCGGACGACGACGCGCGGAAAAAGCTTGCCGCGTATTATCTTGCGGGGAAGAACGCCGCGCCGGACTGTACGCCGGAAACGCTTGCCCCAATTTTTAAGGGCTGCAGCTGTGCGCAGATTGAGTCTGTGCTGAACCGTGCGCCGATGATTGCGGCACAGCAGGGCAGGGAATCGTTCGGTATTGCGGAAGTGCGCCTCGCAATGAAAGAACACTAGAAGCGAAGCGCACCTGGCGAGTTTCCCGGTGTGTGCGTTTCGCGCGCTCGCTGAAAGGTGCGCTGTGAACGCGCGGTATCTGGCAAAGCGCACCTTTACACGACCGTATTAGCGTTTGATAATTTTTTCCTTTTCTTCTTATTAAACTACTTCGCAAATAGATTTTTCCTTGCTATAATGTTAATGTTATGGAGATTTGCGAGCGTTTTGAGAAGTGCCCCTTCTATCAGGACAAGATGATCATCGAGACAGGAGTTGGAGAAGTCCTTAAAAAGAAATACTGCGAAACGAACAAGAACGCATGCGCCCGCTATATGGTATTGCAGGCAATTGGTCCAGGTTACGTAGACAACACGCTTTTCCCGCACATGAAAGACCGGGCTATTGAGCTTATACAGATGAATAAAAAGGATTGAGTTTCGGCATATAGCATAGAGTCTGGAGAGTTTAGAATCCGCGTGTAAAAAGGATTTTCTATGGAAGCTGATAAAAACGGAATTTCGGATGCTGTAAGGAAATTGACGGAAAAACTCCGCCGGTTCAAAAACGCGGAGCCGGAAAGCGTGCGCGTCGAGCCAGTACGCAAGGATTCATTTTTACAGCAGCGAATAAACGAAAATGAGGCAGCCGCCAAAAAAAAGACAGTAGAGATATACCACGGATACATGGCTCCTATGGACGTGTTCGGTGCCGACTCCTACAGGGCAGCAGCGGCGGCAAAAGATACAGAATTGATATTCAAGGCTTACACGCTTTACAAGTCTGTTATGGAAGCCTCAAAATCGCATACGGATGACAGCACGCGACTTTCTCATATCGAGATAGAAACCCCACTTACAAAGAACGAATCGTACACAATCGGCGGAATGTTTATTTATTTGCAGCTGTGGCTTATGTTTGAGCAGTGCGTCGAGGATTATATCCCGATTCTTGTGCCTGAGAAGGGCAGCAAGTATCATTTGGCGTTCGAAAGTCTTCAAAGTCACTATTTTTCGGCGGATGAAAAAGAAATTATGGCTGCCGTGAAAAACGCATATTATTCTTAATTAGTTTTTACAAAATACCAGAACGGTACAGGCATAAAAGACGCATTCCCTTTTACGACGGCACATTCCGGCGACTGCGGGAATTCCTTTTCAAGCTGCGTTGCGTATGTGCTTTCGCCTGTCACATACCACAGCGTAAGAAGCATCACAGGTTTTACGACTTTCATTGAGGACTGCTGTACGGACTGCTTAAGGACTGCGACAGGCTGCGCCGGAACAATGTCGTCTTCAGACTTGCAAAGCCAGCTCCATACCGCATACAGTATTTTGTACGCCTGCGTTTCTGCGCTGACTGGCGCGGAGAAAGCCGTACTAAGTATATAGTCAGCAGATGGCGTGTCACCGCAAGAAAGCGCGCACCGGACAGCTCCTAAGAGCAAAGTCTCATCGGCGGCGGCACTTGAACCGGAAGAAGCTTTTATAGAAGCAGAAAGATTCGCGGCGATGCTGTAGTTCGTCTGTGCGTCCTGATACAAGCCGAGTTGTTCCTGAAGTGGCGCGAGAAGCGTGAGTATTTCAAGTTTTTCTTTTGTGCCGGTAGCAGCGGCGTATTTGTCTTTAAGCGTCTGGACAGTTTCGGCGGCAGAAGTTTCTACAATGCCGTCGTTGACTTTGACGTATGCAGAAAGATCTGCGCCGAATAACGGCATGGCTGTAAAGCAGAATACCGCCGCAAATACGGCACAAAAAGCTGAAAACACGTTCTTCATCATTTCGTCTCTTCCGGCTTCTGGTCTGTGTTTGCATCGGCGGCCGGTGTTTCTGCGCCCGCTGCCGGAGTCGTGTTTTCTGCCTGCTTTTTGCTGAACAAACCGAAAAATCCTTTCCCTGCGGATTTTGTTTTTTTGCCGGAACTGGACTCTGAGCCATCAGTTATGGCTGGTATTTCTGCGGCAGGAACTTCTATCGTGTTGTTCGAGCCTGTCGCGGGCGCGCCGCTTGTATTTGCTGTGTTACTTGTTTTGTTTCCGTTTATACGGCCAGCTTTCCGTGCCGCCGCCTCTTTTCGCCTGCGGTTCCGTCTGTTACGTGAGTTCTCTGCCGGATACTCCTCTCTTGTAGGAGCTCCTGCGCTGCTGCCTCTCGTCTGACGGTACGCTTTTCCACGCTTTTTCCCGATTGTGAAAGGAAGCATTATCAGTATTCCAACAATAAAAGATACAAGAATCGTTATGTATACAGGTACCTGCTGGAATTCCGTGAATATAAGTGAAATATTGCAGACATTCGCATGGTTAACTCCTACGAATATTGCAACGAATACTATTACAATGATGAATAAAATCAGTTTCCAAGGCATTCTCTAACTCCTAATATATATTAAAGTGTACCCTTGAAGGTGTTACCTGTCAATTCAAGCAGTTTTACGTCAACGAACGAACCGATAAGTGACTTGTCCGCCGCAAAGACGACGTGCTCATCCTGCTCCGTCCTTCCAAGAAGCTCGTTCTCGTTGTCTTTCGATACGCATTCAACAAGAACTTTTGTCGTTGTGCCTACACGTTTGGACATTTCCGCGCGGTTTATGGCAAGCTGGATATCAATTACTTTCGCAAGCCGGTTTTTCTTTACTTCCATAGGAATCTGGTCAGGCATTGTGCATGCTTTTGTTCCTTCCCGTGGGTTGTAGTAATACATGAACGCGGCTTCGTACTTCACTTCCTGTAACAGCGATACAGCTTCCTCGAAATCTTCGTCTGTTTCGCCGGGGAAACCGAGCATAATATCAGTTGTGAGCGAAACATCCGGCAGCTTTGAGCGTATCATGCGCACTTTCGCAAGATAGTCCTCGCGTGTGTAGCGGCGGTTCATCGCCTGCAGAATACGCGTGGAGCCGTGCTGCACCGGTAAGTGGATGTGGCGGCACATTACGCGCTCTTTTGCTATTACATCGATAAGCCGCTCTGAAATGTCTTTTGGGTGACTGGACATAAAGCGTACCCAGCCTATTGATGACGACGTTTCGCGAAGGTGGTCGGCTATAAGCTGCATTAAGTCCGGGAAGTCGATGAAAGAGTCGCCATTCTCGTTGGTGGCGGCATTGCTTTGTGCGGCGCTCGCATCGCTACTGGTGGCATCTGCGCCGGAACTACAACCGCCGGCGGTTTTCCACATATAAGAGTTGACGTTCTGCCCCAAAAGCGTAATTTCCCTTACGCCGCGTTCAGAAAGCATATCAAGTTCTTTAAGGATTTCAGCGGGGTTACGCGAAACTTCGCGGCCGCGCACATACGGAACGATGCAGTACGTGCAGAAGTTGTTACAGCCGTGCATTATCGGGACATAGGCTTGGAAAGTGCCTTTCTCGTATGAAAGCGGCGCAAAACTGTAGACAGGCTCTTCGTCCATGTATTCTATGCGTGTCCTGTTTTCCGCGGCCTCAATAAGCTCCGTAAAGTGCTGTCTTTGGAACGTACCAACTACGTAATCAACGACTTTGAACTGTTTTTTAAGGTCGTCTTTAAGCCGCTCTGCCATGCAGCCTGTAACTACAAGAGTAAAGTCACCTGTGCCGGACTTTTGCCGTTCGCGGCGCAGCGTCGTGAACCAGCCGAGCCTTCCTGCAATTCGGCTTTCTGCTGTGGCGCGGACGGAACAAGTGTTTATAACGATAAAATCTGCGTCCTCCGCGCAACCGGCATCTTGCCAGCCGCGGTTCATAAAAATCTGCTCAATGGCGGCAGATTCGGCTTTGTTCATCTGACAGCCATACGTCTCAAAAAAATATTTCATAAATTACCTGTTTTCTTCAAACTACGCGTTTTCCGCGCCGCAATACTCCGCGTATGCGTATGCGTTGTGGTAGTGTATGCTTTCAAAGTTCGTGCATTCCACGCTGAACCACTTGAAATTCTGCTTTTTAAGCCCGATGTAAACTTCCCTCACCACGTCCTCTACGAAACGCGGGTTTTCGTACGCATGCTCCGTCACGTATTTTTCGTCACGACGCTTCAGCACTGAATAAAGCGGGCTTGAAGCGCAGCTTTCTATCATTGATATGATATCTTCTATCCAGAAAAACTCTGAATAAAGAAGCTTTACTTTTACGGTTCCGCGCTGATTGTGCGCGCCGTGTTCGCTTATCGCTTTTGAACACGGGCAGAGCGTCGTGACCGGAACTTCTATCGTTATGTAAAAGCGGCGTCTTTCTGTCCGCGCCGCATCAGCTGAGCTTGCTGAGTTAGCGGTTCCGCGCGCATCTCCTGCCGGCGAGCTGTGCGCCGGATCCGCTGTGTCGCACTCCGTACATGAAACTTCCGCTTCGTAAGAGCAATTGTATTCCATAATGCCGCTGCTGCCGGAGACCGGGGCTTTTTTCTCTATAAAGTACGGAAACGTTATGCAGCCGAACGCTTTTTCTGCGGAAAGTTTTTCGCGGATTTCGCTGAGCATCTCCAAAAAACGGTTCATCGTCAGGTCCTCGTGATACTTGTGGAACGTCTCTATGAACCGGCTCATGTGGGTCCCCTTAAAGTTATGGGGCAAATTCACATAAAGATCGGCAACGGCGGTCGTCTGCTGAAAACGTTCGTTTTTGTCGAGTACGGTCACAGGGTAGCGCACGCCTTTAACGCCAACTTTCTGCAAAGGTGTTTTTCTTGAATCAAACTCGTTCTGGATATCTCTCATATCGTCCTTGTTGCGATGCGCTCAGTCCGCACACACTTTACGCGAGCGTGTTCTCCGCCGCCTCCAGCGTGTTGTATATGAGCATCGCGATTGTCATGGGACCCACACCGCCCGGCACAGGCGTAATGTAAGAAGCTTTTTCGCTGACTTCATCAAAGTTGCAGTCGCCGACAAGACGGAACCCGCTCTTTTTTGTGCTGTCCGGTATGCGGTTAACGCCGACATCAATGACGACCGCGCCGTCTTTTACCATGTCGGCTGTGACTGTGCCCGGGCGACCGGCAGCAGCGACAAGAATATCAGCCTGGCGCGTTATTTCTGCCATGTTCTTTGTGCCAGTATGGCATATCGTTACCGTACAGTTTGTCTCTTTTCGCGCCAGAAGAAGCGAAACAGGCTTTCCAACGATGTTGCTGCGTCCGATGACTACTGCGTGTTTTCCGCTTGTCTCAATGCCCATCCGCTCCAAAAGCACGATAATTCCGTGCGGAGTGCATGGCAAAAATGCTTTTTTTCCTATTACGAGCTTTCCTACGTTTACAGGATGAAATCCATCCACATCCTTTTCCGGCGAAATTGCCATAATAACATTGTCTTCGTTTATGTGTTTCGGGAGCGGCAGCTGCACGAGTATGCCATGTACGGTTTTGTCGTTGTTAAGCTTTTCTATGAGCGCAAGCAATTCCTTTTCTGTCGTCGTCTCTGGCAGAACTTCGCTTCTGTCGAGCATTCCGGCTTCTGCAAGTGCTTTTCGTTTTCCTGTGACATAGCTGACACTCGCAGGGTTTTCGCCTACCAGAATGACAGCAAGACAAGGCGTTACGCCTTTCTTTTTAAGTTCTGCGACTTTCTCGGCGACACCCGCCCTCACATCAAGCGCAATCTGTTTTCCATCAATAATTTTTGCCGCCATATAACCTCCGCACTTTGTAACTGTTTGAATTCTGCTCTGTTTTATTCAATGTGTCCATTGTGGACATTAGCTGATAAAACAAGTATATTAGACGTACTAACGCTTTTATTGTACAGAATTTTATCATCAAATTCCATAGATTACTTCCGGCAACGCCGAGTTTTTTTGGAGGCATAATGAAACGTATATTGTCAATTGCGGCCCTTCTTTTCCTGGGTTGCTCGCTTTTATTCGCACAGGCAGATAATGCCGATGAAATCCCCGCTGATGAAGGATCTGAAGAGTCGGAAGTAACTTTTGATTATCACCTTTTAAAAGCTGGCGACAACTTTTTGCAGCTTAACCTAGGTCTTTCTATCCCGGCGCGTCCTGTACAGCTGAATGTCGGCGGGGAGATATCAATCGGATATACATACATGCTTACAGACCATATAAGTATTGGTGGAGAAGCTTGTTTCTCCTACAACTCTACAATCGGTAAGAATGTTCTTTATTGTATCCCGCTTCTTTTTACAGGCGGATATCATTTTGCAATAGGTGAATTCGAGCTTATCGGATCGGTTTCGCTCGGCGGCGCGTTCGAAAATTATCTTGACCGCTCATATTTTGGATTGGCAGTAAAACCAGAAATCGGTGTGTATTATAAATTCTTTACGGAATGGTCAATTGGTTTGTCGGCAGGACTTTTCGTGTTGCCAGAATGGTACAGAGATTCTTCAAAGAATTATACATGTTTGATTCCAGACATAAGACTTGGCGCCAAATATATATTCTGATGGAAAGCGCTTAACGGAGCATATTATGAAAAACAAAAGATTTATATACGGATTTTTACTTGTAGCGACAATAATCGCTCTGTTCGCATCGTGCAAGCAGGACGTTATTTTCTATGATATTTCGCAGGAAGTAGAGTATGAGGCTCCTATCGTTGAGGGCAACATTTTCTCTATGGTTCCATGCAGCGGAATGCTTTTTGTTCAGAATAACAACATTTACCAAAAAGGCTGGACTGCTGAAAAGAATGCAGAAGGAAGATGGACGCAGCTTTCTACGGCTCCTGCATCAGGGAAACCTGTCGTAAGGTTGGCGTCTGACGCAGCATATTTGTATGCGCTTGTTAAAGACAATACATCGGATGAGACAGGTTCTGTTTTTGCAGCCCCAGTGACGGCTTCCGGTGCCGGAGACTGGAGCGCCGTTCCCGGTGCGACCAACGTAAAAGAGCTTTTCGACAACTGCATTTTTGCTGCTGACGGCACAACAACGGGAAGAAACGCATATTTCACAGACGGCGACAATGCAGTGAAAAAGCTTGCCGGAACAGGCACGCCTGTCGCACAGAGTGTAACAGATGTGATGGGAGCGACGGACGAAGATGCGTACATAAAAGCTGCCGGTTTTGACGGCACAACTGATTGTTTCAGCAGCAACGCAGTTTTCGCAGTGATTAATGTTTCGGGAACAGCGTATTTATACACGTTTAACAGAGCTTTTGACAGTTCTGCCGATGGAAAAACGCTGAAATACAAGGCATCTGGGGCATCCTCATGGAGTGATGGCGGAACGACGGACTCGATTATAACGACGTTGACGGCGTATGGAACTGATAAGCTTCTTGTAGGTACCCAGGGCGGTTACGAGGTAAGTGCAGTCGGTTCTGATGGCAAGCCTGCGAACGGAGAAAACCCGTCCGATAACGCGGAGTCGGCATTTGGAACAAGATACGTAAACGGAATATGGCATTACGGAGCAGAAGGAACGCTATATGCCGCTGTCGTAGGGGTGGAGCATTCCCAGTATAATAAGCTGTGGGGCTACTATACGTCTCGTAACAAGTGGAACTACGAGTAAAACTCGGCAAGTCCAGAGATGTCGCTAAATACCGATGGATTTGTTTGATGCCCCGCGCAATAGGAACGAAGAACCGCTTGCAGCCAGAATGAGGCCGCGAAACCTTGATGAGTATATCGGGCAGGACCACATTGTCGGCAAAGGGCGGCTCTTGCGTCGCGCCATAGCGGCAGACCAGCTTACATCCGTCATTTTTTACGGACCGCCGGGAACAGGCAAAACAACACTCGCAAAAGTAATAGCAAATCACACAAAAAGCAATTTTCTCACATTGAACGCGGTTCTTACCGGCGTTCAGAACATTCGCGACGCAATAAAAAACGCTGATGACCAAAAGCGGCTCTACAACAGAAAGACAATCCTCTTTGTTGATGAAGTTCACCGCTGGAACAAAAGCCAGCAGGACGCGCTTTTGCCGTGGGTCGAAAACGGAACGATAATCCTTGTTGGCGCGACGACAGAAAACCCGTTTTTCGAGGTAAACAAGGCGCTCGTAAGCCGGAGCCGCGTTTTCCAGCTTAAGCCGCTCACAAAAGAAGATTTGACGAAAGCCGCAGAAATGGCGCTTAAAGACAAAGAGCGCGGCTACGGACGCTGGAACGTGAAGTTTGAGCCGGGCGCGCTGGAGCATCTTATAGAGACGGCTAACGGAGACGCCAGGAGTCTTTTGAACGCGCTTGAGCTTGCTGTGGAAACTACGCCGGAAAAATGGGCGCCCGATGAAACGCCATGTGTTCCGCCGGAAGGCACCGAGATTTACATAACGAAAGAAACCGCCGAGGAAAGCATTCAAAAGAAAGTTGTGCTTTATGACCGCGACGGTGATTATCACTACGACATTATAAGCGCGTTCATAAAAAGTCTTAGGGGAAGAGACCCTGACGCAGCTCTTTACTGGATGGCACGCATGATTTCTGCAGGAGAAGACCCGAACTTCATCTTCCGGCGGATGCTTATTTCCGCCTGCGAAGATACCGGGCTTGCAGACCCTTACGCGCTCGGCGTTGTTCAAAGCTGCGCCGCCGCATTCGACAGGATTGGGCTTCCCGAAGGCCAGTACATGCTTACACAAGCCGCGCTTTACCTCGCGACGGCTCCAAAATCGAACAGCGCAATGGCTTATTTTGATGCGATGAAAGCCGTCCAGTCCGAAGATGCGGAAGTGCCGAACCACTTGCGTGACAACAGCCGCGACGCAGAAGGCTTTGGTCACGGTGCGGGCTATTTGTATCCGCATGCATACAGGGATCATTGGGTAGCACAGCAATACTTGCCGGACAGCCTGAACGGACGCGTTTTCTATAATCCGCAGGATCAGGGGTACGAAAAGACAATAAAAGACGATGTGCTTTCAAGGCGTGAGATACAAATAGCCGCGCTTCTTGAAGAAACTTTGGGCGCCGGCGGTGTTTCAGGAGTTGGCGCGGCTGCGGACGGCGCTGCTGGGGCGAACGTGGCGACTAATCCCATCGGCGACTGGTGGGAAGCCGAGCATCTTAAGAACGGCTCCGTAAAAACTGGCGAAAACCTTACGTTCAGCCCCGGACAGAAGCAGCGCGACGCGTGGCAAAAGCGGACAGAATCGGGCAGACCGGAGTTTTTGCTTGCGTTACGAAATGCCGCGACGCAAAAAGCTGCACTCAACCGCCACCACTGTTGTCTTGTTTTTGGCGCGGACGACGGGCTTTTGCTTTGGGAAGTTTGGCGTCGCACTCCGGAAGGATGCACGGCGGGGCTTTGCAGAACGAAGCGCGGTTTTGAAGTTTTGGAGCAGTATGGGCAGAACTTGGGCGACCTTGAAAAGCCGATTCTGGCGATTGCGCCGGAGCCAAAAGACGCGAATAGTGCTGATTCCGCCGATAAATCCGCTGGTAAAGCCGGTAAAACGCGTACTAGCGGAAATGCCGCGAACGGCACAGACGTACTTTCTCCCGACAACCTAAAAACGCAATTCCCGAACATCGCATTCGACCGCTTTTTTATGCGCGATCCGTTTGTTAAAAAGCAAGAAATAGAGCCGTTCGCGGAAAAACTTGCCGCATTGCTCGCTGACGCTTCCGTATCCGCAAAAAACAGCGTCTGTATTATCTTGCAAAAGCTGCCGTGCAAAAGCCAGCGTCTTTCGCAGTTGTTTCTGCCATTGAACATCACCACGGAGCAAAGAACGCTGCTTACAAAAATGAACGAGGCAGAAGACAGCTTTTACTCAGGCAAAACAGCCCCCGATTCTGTAAAAGATTTTTTTGCATGGAACTCAGATGACGTAAAAGCCGCGCTAGAAAACGCCGGCGTGAGCAGTACCATTGAAGAAGCGGATTTTGCCGAAAAGCGTGTCCTTACCGACGACGACATAGAAAGATGGTTCAGCACAAATTCCAGTTATGGAAAGACTATAAGTGAAAGTTTGGGCGAAAAAGACTTCAAAAAAGCTGTGGATGCTGTTCGTATCTTATCAAGAAACAGAACGTTCCAGTGGAAGCAGACTCATATTATAATCTCTGTTTCAAAGTAATCCTTCAAGTAAAGAAAGAACAAGCTGCTGATCAACAGATTTTACAGCCTTTTTGATTTCTGAATATTTCTCTTCAAATTCCGCAGGAACAGAATATCCTGATAATTCTTCCAAAATCATATCCGCGCTGGCAAAATCGAATGCAGAAACAACTTCCTTCAAAGCTGCCATAGCATCTTTGAACTCGTCTGCTCCCATTTCTGGCAGATTAGGCTTTGCGCTGTCTTTGTTTTGTGCGCTTCCGGCTCCTGTAAACACTTCAAAAAGTGGTGCAAGTTTAGGTTTATATGCGCGGTATTGCTCCAACAAAGTCGGTGTTTTTTCCGCGATTTCTGCAATTCCATCCGCTTCCCCAGACTTTGCCTTGTCGCCAGCTGCCTCCAACGAAGCCGCAAGCGCTGAAAGTTCCCCGGCTCCGATCAGGCGGGCAGAACTCTTTAACGCATGTACAAGAACGGTGTAGTTAACCCAGTCTTCTGCCGCGGCGAACTGCTCTATTTCAGCCGATTTTTCCTCAATCGCATCATAGAAGTTACGCGCCGCATCCATGTAGATTTCGGCTCCACCGCAATTACGCAATCCGTCGGCAATCTTTACGCCGAATTTCTTCTCGAAAATACCAGAAACCGCCGCGGCAGCATCAGCCGATAATCCGTCGCCGGATGATGCGCCTTTTCCGCCAGCATCTTTCGCAGATTCACGCTTTTCATAACCTTCGTCGCCTTCATGCAGGACCTTTTCTGGCGGAAGCATCTGTGAAAGTGTTGTTTCAAGCTTTGCTCCATCAACCGGTTTTGAAAGATAGCCTTCAAAGCCTGCCGCAAGATACATTTCTTTCGCGCCAGAAATTGCGTTGGCTGTAAGCGCGATACAGATTGAATGCTGGTTTACGCTCGTGTCGTCCGCACGAAGGATATTAAGCATCTCAATTCCGTCCATCTTCGGCATGCGGTGGTCAACAAAAAGCATATCGTATTTCTTGTCGTGCGCCATGTCCAACGCTTGCCGGCCGCTTTCTGCCCTGTCTATTTGAATACGCGTGGAACTTAAAAGACCGCAGAAAACCGTAAGGTTCATCGGTGTGTCGTCAATAACAAGAATCTGCGCGTCCGGTGCCTGGAAGCTTTCGTGATATTCGCCACCAGCCTGTTCCAAAGCACGAAGCTTCATAACGTCGTAGTCGCCAATCGGCTCCCAGTCCACAACTTTCTGCTCAACGGTGAACGAAAAGTCTGAGCCTTCGCCATAAACGCTCTTTACATCAAGCTGTGTTCCCATTGCCGCAAGAAGGCTCTTAACAATGCTCATTCCAAGACCGGTGCCTTCTATAGTCCTGTTACGGTTTTCTTCTATGCGCTCAAACGGAGAGAAGAGTTTTTTCAAATCCTCTTCTTTTATTCCGATTCCGGTATCAAGTACTTGAGCCTTAAGCTTTATCCGCTCGTCATCAACTTTTTCAAAGCTGATGTTCATCGTTACGGAGCCTTTTTCCGTATATTTAACAGCATTAGTAAGAATATTCAGGATACACTGCTTAATTCGTGTTTCATCACCGATAAGGCAGTGCGGAACTTTTGGATCGACGTTGATTATAAGCTCAAGACCTTTCTTTTCTGCGCGTGACGCAATCATGTTCACCAAATCGTTTACGGTGGAGCTTAAATCATATTCAAAAGGCAGAATCTCCATCTTTCCGGCTTCGATTTTTGAAAAATCAAGAATATCATTAACGATAGAAAGAAGTGATTTTCCGGAACTTTGGATTTCGATTGCATAATTCTTTATTTCTGGCTCAGTTGAAGTGCGCAGGATCATTTCGTCCAAACCAAGAACCGCATTGATTGGGGTGCGGATTTCGTGGCTCATGTTGCTTAAAAATGCCGATTTTGCTTCGTTCGCGGCATTTATTGCATGAATGTCGCTGTTAAGGTTCGCAAAAAGCGTGTTGAACGTTACTGCAAGCGCATCAAGCTCGTTTTGCTCGTTAGAAACTTCAAGCATTGTGTCAAGTTTAGAGGACGTTATCTGTTCTGCGGTTTTTGTCATTTTGACGATAGGCCGCAGCGTGTGCTTCGCGATGAAAAATGATGCAAGATAAGAGATAAGAAGCAACGGGATAAAAGAAAGAAGAATCAGCTCCGCGTAGTAATAAAAAGTATTGTTGCTGTCGTCCGTATCCATTGCCATTGAAATTTGAACGACATAAACTGTGTTTTCAACATTTACTACTGAAGTTGCATAAAGAATCCGTAAGTCGCCGTCTGTGTAAAAATCTTTCTGTGTGTATTCAACAGGGGAGTCTTCGAGCGGAAGAATCGGAATAAAAGGGTCGTTCGTACCATACATTTCTTGTGTGGCTTGTTCGTAAATTGTATAAGTTATGTAGTAAGGCAGCTCGCTTTCCGCTAAGTAAAGAGATTTTCCGTTTTCCACAGCAGAAGTAATGACATCAAGGGCATTGTAAATTTCCTTGTTTTTACTCTGTCTTGTGTTCCAATTTATCATTGCCAAAAGGAAAAAAGAAAGGCAAAGAACCATAAGCGCAATTACAAAGAAAAACCTCAATGCAATTTTACGTGCAAGCGATTTCATGCGGACCTCGTATTGATATGTGGCGTTTTAAGTTTATCTTATGGAGTATTCTATTGTTTCGTCGGGAACAAGTTCGTCCAGTTCTTCTGTTTCAAGTTCCTGGTCGTCAAAAGAGCGGACTTCACGGATAACAAGAACGGAAACGACTCCGGCTGGAAGGGCTGTGCCGATTTCTACGATTTTACCGGTCTTGTTGAATTTTATAGCTGTGTTGTTGTTGAGCGGATTGCCGTTCAAAAAGATATTCTCTGGTCTTACGCTCTGAGGATTAACTGGTATAGAAAAGCCAAGCTGGATGATTCCGTTTTCTGTAGAGATGAATACAATCTCGAATGCAGAACCGTTAGACATCCGTTTGCCGTGATATGATTGAGAGTCGCTCTGGGCGGCAAGAACCGCGCAGACGCCCATGAGAATTACGATAAAGATTTTTTTAAGCTGATTCATACTGCCCTCCTTAAAAGACCCGACATTGCCGAGTATTTCATCACTACTAATATTATAACATAAATCGAAAAATGTCCAAAAATCTTTATGAAATTTCTTCTAAATTTAAAAGAAATGTAAAGATTTTTAGTTACAAATTATTTTTTACTAGAAAACAATGGAATTATAAGATATAATGGCACATATAGTGTATAGAAAGAAGGAGAGATTTTTATGAGAAATGATATTTTGTTTGTAAGCAAAGAACCAAATTTTCTTGTAAAGACCTTGAAAAAAACGTTGAGCGAGGCTGGATATCCTGTTGTTTCTTCCCAGCCGAATACGATTGAAATTAATCATATAAGCAATCTGCCAGATATTTACATGATATATCTTGAAGGCGATGTAACAGTCTTTAACGGAACGCTGAAATATCTTAAAAAGAAGATGTTGAGCGGAGCCGACCACATGCTGTTCCTTATCGGAAATCCAAAAGAGATAGAGGAAGCCCAAAAAGAAATTCCGCCGAGCATGGTTACATCTACTTTTATCCGCCCGGTAAATGTAAAAGATATTCTTGCTTCTTTGGATCATTATTTGAACGGAAGCGATATAAACATGGGACGCAAGTCGCTCCTTGTAGTTGATGATGACAGCGTTATGCTTCGTGCCATGAACAACTGGTTTTCCGCAAAATACAATGTTTTTATGGCAAACTCAGGAATGAACGCAATTTCGCTCCTTACGCAGAACCATGTGGATTTAATCCTTTTGGACTATGAAATGCCTGGGCTTTCCGGCTTGCAGGTTTTTGAAATGCTGCGTAGCGAGCCGACGACCGCAAGTATACCGGTCATCTTTTTGACAGCAAAGGATGATAAGGAAACTGTAATGAAAGTCGTTTCTGCGCGTCCTGACAAATATCTTCTTAAAACAATGCCGCCAGAAACGCTTGTAAAAGCGGTGGACGATTTCTTTAAGGACAAATAAATCCGTTTTTAAGAGTTTCTCTTCTTGTGGCGAGCTTGCGCGAAACAACTATGCTGCGCCAGGCGTCAAAGCCCGTATTCTGTCTTCGGGTGCGTCATGTTGTCCGCTACGTGCGGCGACACCGGCTTTCCGTTTATTGTCTCGCCAAGCTTGAAGTAGTTGAAATAAAGCTCTTCCGTCGCAAAATACATTTTCACCGGGCTTAAACTCTTTTCTTTGCAATATATAAAGAAAGAGTTGTTTGGCGTGCTTATGGAAACTACGTCCATTCCCGATTTATGGAAGTCGAACTCTACGTGGCACGAGTAATTGTCCGCGACTTTCCGCGTCATCTCAAAGTGGCCGTAACGCCCTGTTCCCTCAACATGGAAGCCCGAATAATCGTGCACAAGATGACCTTCGCCAATATAAACATAGCCGTGTTTGTTCGGACAGCTGTCAACTTTAACGTCGCCTTCGCTGTGGTATTTGCCGCTCATCACCTCTTCGTGGACGTTGGCGCGCTCCCAGTCGAACCAGTCCGGAATAAACTTAAACTCCGTTGCGGACTCGTCGCCGCTAATATCCTTGTCGCCGAGCCGCACCGCATGAAGCTGCCCGAACTCCGTGACTTGCCAAACTTTTCCGCATTCGGTGCAGAAAATCTCCGTGCCTTTTGTCTGCATTTTGAATTCAGTTTTGCAATGCGGACACTGATAAAGCACTTTTTCCATGCGCTCTGCGCGCCACGGCTTATTGTTCCGAACCTTATGCTGGAACTGCCACTTGTAGTCGTTGTAGTCAAACTCGTCGCGGATCGCCTGGTTTATTTCGTCAACTGTAGCCACCTTAACCTGCTCTGCGGAAAAAAGCTGCTTTATCGTCGCATCCGTGC
>JAEEGK010009847.1_pt1 | contig 22170 bp, 16 predicted proteins | sample 8958771 | NCBI WGS metagenome assembly JAEEGK01 (sample SAMN16246547, study PRJNA631951) | gut metagenome | biome: gut microbiome; feature: rumen; material: SC-attached | host: Bos | place: Iran: Karaj | collected 2018-10 | reverse complement strand
TGCTGTAAAAAACGCCCCCTTCAACCCCCGTCAATTTACAGCACACCCCCACAGAACGCCCTCCGTGGCACTTCCTTGTAGTAAATCCTAAATCTTTCGCACTTCTCTCCTTCTCTCCACTCTGCCACTCTGCCACTCCGCCTCTCCGCCACTCCGCCTCTCTGCCCCTTCGTCTCTCAGCATGGCCGCCACTTCTTCCCTCACGTCGCTCCGTTCGGGCAGAAAAATCTAGGTGTGCGGGCTGGAATTCGGGCATTTTCCTGGCCGGGCCGTGGAGAAACCGTTGTGCGGGCAGAATTTCGGGCATTTTTCTGCCCGGACCGCGGAATAACCGTTGTGCGGGCAGACTTTCGGGCATTTTTCTGCCTGGGCTGTGTGAAAACAGAAGTGCGGGCAGACTTTTGGGCGTTGTGCCGGGTGCTGTGCTAGGTAACTTACTGATTCACAGCGATTTCCTTAAAGAGGGCTGCTCAATATCGAGCAGCCTTCTTTGTGTAACATCCTGATTTATAGCACTTTCCTCAGCACGCGGGCTGGATGGGGGATGGGCGAAAGGGCGCAGCGGCAGCGTTGCAAAACTGCAGTGAAAACGCTGCAAAACCGCAGCAAAACCTTTGCGCGGGCAGTTATGCGCGAGCGGCCTTCACCCCAGGGAGTAGACGCTGGCGCGGAGGGCTTGGCGGAGGCTGTCCAAATCGGGGAAGGAGGAGATCCGGGCGGCGTCGATTACTGGTCCGGTTATGAAGCGAAGGGTCTTGCCGTTTTTGTTGAGCATTTCGGAGGGGAGGCGGAGCAGGCGCACACGCCAGTCGATCAGGCCCAGGTTGTAGTAGAAGGCGGAGTTTCCGTCGAGAAGGCGTATGGGTAGGACGGGGACGCCGGCGTTGCGGATGAATTTGATGATGCCGGTCTGCCATTCGCGGTCGCGGATGCGGGGTTCGGTGTGGGGCGGATTCCCGGTCGGGCCGGGAACGACGCGGCCCGCCCCGGAAGCACCAGGGCCGGGAACGACGCGGCCCGCCCCGGGAACACCAGGGCCGGAAGCAGCAGGGCCCGCCCCGGGAACTGCAGGCCGAGGGCCGAGCTTGAGGTCGGAGACGGCGCCGGAGGGGAAGAGGCCGAGGCAGCCGCCGGCTTCCAGGTGCAACTTTGCCTGGCGCACGCCGGAAATGCTGGTGGCGGTAGGGGCCGAAAGCAGCTTCCCGTTGGGATTGACGCTGATGAGGCTCCCGCGAAGCGCCTCGAAGCGCGAGAGCAACTCGTTCACCATAAACTTGTAGTCATCGCGCAGATGGCCGATGAAATCTATCAGCGCAAGCCCGTCCAGGCTCCCTATCGGATGATTGCTGATGGTGATGAAGGGCCCCTCGGGGATGCGGAACTTCTCCAGCGCTTCGTCCCGCGGCAGGCCGTTCACGGAATAGGCCGCGCCAACGGCCTCGATGACCGCACGGGCGAACTCCGCACCTTTGTGGATGCTGCAGCGCTCGTTCAGCTCTTCGATCGCATCCACCTTGAGCAGATGCAGCACCCTCCGTGCGAAAGCATTTCCGCACTTGCCGCGGAACAGCGGAGAAACCCTTTCCAGTTCTTCGATCGATATCAGGGCCATCAGCCGTTCCAGGGTTTAGGAGGATCCATCCTGGCGTACTCGTCGAGGTCCTTGAGAATGGTCACGACGTACACCAGCGCCAGCATCACCACTATGACGGCTCCTACATAGTCGAAGATCCCCAGGGTGAATCTCTCTCCGAGGATGGTGATATCCTGGGAGTACTCCCGGAGGGGACGTACGAAGATGTAAAGGGTGTTGACGATTATCAGTATAAGCCGGAGCTCCGTAGGGCCCATCTTCGCATAGGTAAGCTTGAATTCCTTCTTGAGATGGGCGTTCATGCTGACGTTGAGGGTGAGCAGCAGGTAGAGTATCAGTCCGGCTATGCCTATCCATATGTTGAGCAGGGCGGAAAGGCCTATGCCCATGAACATAAGGACCTCGTTGATAGCATCCACGGTATGGTCGAGATAGTATCCGTAGATGGGCCTCTGGGTGCCGCGGTAGCGGGCAAGGTTCCCGTCGAGGGAATCCCCGTACCAGTTGACCAGGAAGCCGAAGGAGGCCAGCCAGAGCCATTTGATGTCGTAATTGGAAAGGATGTATCCGGCGGCGATGATTATCGAACCCAGGACCCCTATCCAGGTAAGGGTGTTGGATGTGACCCATTTCGGCTGGCGGGCAGCCAACCACACCAGGGCCTTGTGTTCTGCGGCGTTCAGAACCGAAGTCTGAATCCTGCGCGAAGTCTTGATTGTTTCTGCCATAGCGTAAACTTTAGTGGCCTAAGATACTGCAAATAGTTTGCAAAAAGTCGGATCTGGGGCCAAATTAACAATTTTTTAGCTCCTTTCCGCCACAAGGAGGGCCAAAGGATGGCAAAATACCAAACAATTGGTATTGCGCCGAATCGCGCGCACGAGTAACTTTGCAGCCTCAAAATGCAACTGTCAGAATTACATACAGGCGAGAGGGCCGTAATCGCGAAAGTTTCCGGACACGGAAGCTTCCGCAAGCGTCTTATCGAAATGGGATTCATCCGCGGCAAGGCCGTCAGGGTGATACTCAATGCACCTCTCAAAGACCCGATTGAATACGAAATATTAGGATACAAGGTGTCGCTGCGCCGCGAGGAAGCCTCCAAGATAGAGGTTATCAGCGAGGAGGAAGCCAAGCAGCACATCCTTGCCGAACACGCTGACGAGTCGCTGCCGGCAATACTCGACAGGGAGATAAGCGACCTCGCCTACGAGCGCGGCCACAATATCCGCGTCGCGCTGGTAGGCAATCCTAATTGTGGGAAAACATCTCTTTTCAACATAGCCTCCGGCTCGCACGAGCACGTAGGCAACTACAGCGGAGTGACGGTAGATGCCAAGGAAGGCAAGTTCGAATACAAGGGTTACAAGATAACCCTGGTGGACCTTCCCGGCACCTACTCCCTCTCCGCCTACAGCCCCGAGGAACTCTATGTCCGCAAGAATCTCCTGGAGAAGACTCCGGACGTGGTCCTCAATGTGGTGGACGCTTCGAACATCGAGCGCAACCTCTACCTCACCGCACAGCTCATCGATATGAGCATGCCGGTGGTGATGGCCCTCAATATGTATGACGAACTGCAGGCCAAGGGGGACAAGATAGACACCGAACAGCTTGGATACCTGCTTGGAATGCCGGTCTGCCCTACGGTATGCCGCAGTTCCCAGGGCATCCCCGCCCTCTTCGATACGGTTATCGAGACCTACGAGAACCATTCCCCGAGGGTGTCCCGTCATATCCACGTCAATCACGGGCACGAGCTGGAGCAGAGCATCGACCGCATAAAGCTGCTTCTCCAGCGGGACCAAGACCTGCGCGCACACTACTCCACCCGCTATCTTGCCATAAAGTATCTGGAGAACGATTCAGATATTGCGAAGATAGTCGAGGCCCTGCCTTTCGCCGACGAGCTGCGCAGCGCCCGCGACGAGGAGGCCGCCCGCATCCAGAGGCTGCTCGGCTCCAACGCGGAGTCGGCGATAGTGGATGCCAAGTACGCCTTCATCCAGGGAGCTCTCGCCGAGACCTATACCCACGCCGAGAGGCCTCCCAAGCACACCCTTACCGATAAGATCGATGCCATCGTCACCAACAAGTGGCTGGCCTTCCCCATCTTCATAGCCATATTATATCTCATTTTCTCCGCGACCTTCACCCTGGGTGAGTATCCGATGAACTGGATAGATGCCCTTGTAGGTAAGTTGGGCGGATTGGTCGCATCGCTTATGGTGGATGGCTGGCTGAAGGATCTTGTGGTGGACGGCATCATTGCGGGTGTGGGGAGTGTACTTGTGTTCCTCCCCAACATCCTCATACTCTACTTCTTCATCTCCATAATGGAGGATACGGGCTATATGGCCCGGACGGCCTTCATCGTGGACAAGCTGATGCACCACCTCGGCCTGCACGGCAAGAGTTTCATCCCTATGGTGATGGGATTCGGATGCAACGTGCCTGCCATTATGGCCACCCGCACGATCGAGAGCCGCAAGAGCCGCATCATCACCATCGCCCTCATCCCCTTTATGAGCTGTGCCGGGCGCCTGCCCATATTCGTGCTGCTGGCCGGGGCCTTCTTCCCCGCCCACGCCGCTCTGGCCCTGCTCTGCGTCTATTGCCTGGGAGTGGTGCTGGCGATTCTTTCCGCCCTGGTGCTGAAGAATCTCATCAAGGACGACGACCTGCCCTTCGTGATGGAACTGCCGCCCTACCGCATCCCTACCGCCAAGGCCATAGGCCGCCATACCTGGGAGAAGGGTAAGCAGTATCTCCAGAAGATGGCAACCACCATCCTCATAGCCTCCATAGTAATCTGGGCCCTGGGATACTATCCCAAGAACGACGCCCTGCCCCGTTCCGAACAGCAGGAGCAGAGCTACCTCGGCCACATAGGCAAGGCGGTCTCTCCCGCGCTCGATCCTCTGGGCTTCGATTGGAGGATGGACGTGGGGCTTATCACAGGCGTGGCAGCCAAGGAGTTGGTAGTCAGCTCGCTGGGCGTGATGTATGCCGGAGAGGAGCTTGATGAGGCCGACGAGAATGACACTGCGCTGCAGAGCGCCCTCAAGCAGAGCGTCTCGCTGCCGGTCGCGATAGCATTCATGATCTTCGTCCTGCTGTACTTCCCCTGCATCGCAACTTTCGTGGCAATAAAGAACGAAACCGGCCGCTGGAGCTGGGCGTGGGGTATCTGCCTGTATACCATGGCGATAGCCTGGATCTTCGCCTGGATAGGGAAAGTAATCTGTCAGATGCTACTCTGAAAATAGTACGAAAAGCCTTTGAAGAAACGCAATAATTGATATCTTTGCAAGGTGGTTATTGTTGGTTTTCTCAAATGAAGATTGGCTTTCACTATTTAAAGCTCGCTTTTCTCTGCGCTGTGGCTTCCGCCTCTGCCACCTTGCGTTGTGAAGCTCAGAACGTCAGGACCGACACCATTTCCTTCAAAGTTTTCTTCCGTCAGGGGCATCCCGAACTTGACCTGGATTTCAAGGATAACCGTAAGACTCTCAAAGAGTTTTCGGATACGGTATCCGTGCTTCTGAAGGATCCTTTCTCCAATATAAAACTCGTTCATGTCGAGGGCGCAGCCTCTCCTGAAGGAGGCTCCGTGCTCAATAAGGACCTGGCTGCCAACCGGGCCCGGAACATCAAGAAATGGCTCGTGGCGCACTCCGACCTGGAGAGCGTGCAGATTACCACCAGCGGCGTGGGCGCCGACTGGGACGGGCTCTACCGCAAGCTCGAGGGCATAGACTGGAAATACCGCGACACCGTCCGCAGCATAATACGCAATACCCCCGTCTGGGTTACCAAGGGCGGCAAGGTAGTATCCGGCCGCAAGAAGCGGCTGATGGATCTCGACGGCGGCGGCCCCTGGAACTGGATGCTCGCCAACATCTACCCCGAGCTGCGCCAGGGCGGCAGTTCCATTAAATGCTATGTCATCCGCTCGGCCGAACCTATGGTCGTGAGGGATACGGTCGTGATCCATACGGTAGATACGGTCTATGTCCCCGGCCCCGGGCTCATCCCCGGCTCCACCGGAAACCCCTGCCCCACCGTCATCGCCAGCCCTGCCGTCATCGCCGGGCCCACCGGCGATCTTTCCCGCAAACTGATATTCGCCGTCCGCTCCAACCTCCTGGCCCCCCTTATGAACATCGGCCTCGAAATCCCCTTCGGCGATCGCTGGTCCGTGGGCCTCGACTGGTACTACACCTGGGCCTGGCGCTACTGGTCCCGCGAACTGGATATGACCAACTGCTTCCAGATGCTCTCCGGCGGCACCGAGCTCCGCTACTGGCTGAACCCTTCCAAAGGCCCGCTCACCGGCCATTCGTTGGGCGCATATATCTACGGGGGATACTATGATTTCGAAAGGAGATTCCACGGGTATCAGGGGGAATACTTCAACTTCGGGCTGGACTACAGCTATGCGGCCCTGCTCAGCAAGCGCAGCGGCCTGCGTATGGAGTTCTTCCTGGGCGTGGGATACATACACAGCGACGCACGCGAATACAATGTATATACCCCCGGCGGCAAGGCCTTCAGGACGGGTTACGAGAAGCCCGTGGACTGGATAGGGCCAACCAAGGCCGGAGTCTCGCTGGTGATACCGATTTACAAGAAAGTCAGGAACTGAGAGATGCAATTTGAGAGAGTACATAGGGGAAACGTAACAGCAGTGCTTCTGGCGCTGGCCGTTTTTGCGGCCTCCTGCAAGCGCGTGCCTCTGCACGATGCCAGCGCCCAGGTATATCTGGAGATAGCCCAGGCACTCGACCAGCCCATGGTCGTGCCCGATACCATAGACCTGGCCTCCAATCCTGCCTATTACGAGAAATACCACATCCCCGAACCCGCCAAGATGGTGGCCTGTTTCTACGACCCCACCACCCACGCGCTGGTGGACAAGGAATATGTGGGCCCCTACGGAGGGCACATCAACGAACTGTCTCCCGGTACCTACGACCTGATGGTCTATCAGCTGGGCACCCTCAGCACCCAGACCGAGAACGACGATGCCCGCAATGCTATGCGCGCATTCACTTCCATAATCACGAAGGCCGACCCCGTAATCACCGAGCCCGACCATATAATGACAGGAAAGCTCGCTTCCGTAACCATCCCCCGCAACCCCGGCGGGGACGAGTCGGTGCTGATACACGTCGATGCGCAGACCGCCCTGGAAACCTGGGCTTTCATAGCTAAGGGAGTCACGGGAATAGAGAACGTGAAGGATGTCAGGGCGATGATAAGCCATCAGGCGAATTCCAAGTTCCTGTGGAGCGGGCAGAATCCGAACGCCCCGGTATATCTGCCTTCGACGGCGGTGAGCGACCCTGCGCACAAGTGCTTCTACGGAGTTTACAATACTTTCGGGAACCTCTCCGGCCAGGTCGTCCTCCATCTTATAGTTACCAATCACGCAGGGGCTCAGCAGCTCTTCGGCTTCGACGTTACCGACCAGATAACGGACCCTCTCAACGTGAACAAGATAATACGCGTGGAAGGCGGCATCGACATCAGTTCCTCCGGTGGAACGGATGTGGGTGGATACGACCCCTACGTGCATGACTGGGATGAAGAAATAATTATTATACCAATAAACTAGTGTCTTATGAAAAAGAGTGTACTTTTCTTGTTGGCCGCCGCCACCGTGCTTGCCGCCTGCAACAAATCCGAAACTACCGTCAAGGGTAGCAAAGAGGTTTCATTGAATCCTGTGAGCATTCCTTCGGTAAAGGCTCCTATCGCCACGACGGCGTTCCCGGACAACAACACCATCTTCGTTTCCGCATCCAACAACAAGGTCAAGTTCTTCGAGGGCAAGACCTTCAAGAAGGACGGCTCCGTGTGGAAAAACTTCGAGGGAACGGTCCAGACCCCTATCTATTGGCCTCTCGGCGGCACCGGTAGTTTCGACTTCCTTGCATTCAGTACGACTCTGCCCGCCACCGCCTCCTGGGGCGACGGCGATCCCACCAGCGACGATGATGTCGCAGGTCTCGTGGTCATCAACTATCCTTCCAACTACGAAGCACCTGCTGCCGGCGTCAAGGCTACCCAGGACGACCTGCTTTATGCAACCACTTCTTCTTCGTCCAGGAGCACCGCGCTGCCCATCGAGTTCAAGCACGCCCTTGCCTGGGTGAACTTCATGGTCAAGTCCAACATCAAGGTCAACATCAAGAAAATCGAGCTCGTGAACGCCTACACCGAGGGCACCTTCACCGTCGACCAGACCTTCAACACCCCTCAGGTTTCCTGGACCGGCGGCACCCCTGCCGACAAGGCCATCCTCAATTACGTGGATGATAATACCGACAATACCCTGGCTTCCGTCAACATCGACGGCACCACCGGCCACGAGGTAGCTGTCGACCACGTATTCGGCGACATGGGCATTCTCCTCCCCGCACAGCCCATCCCCAACTTCAAGATTACCTACGACTTCGGCGGCGGCGAACTTGTGTACACCTGCAACAACGTCCGCGGCACCTGGGAGAACGGTAAGAAGTATACCTACAAGATCAACATCACCTTCAACGAGATTACCCTGGACCCGACCGTAAAGATTTACGACGACGTTTCCGACATGCCTATCAATCTCTAGTGATGTCCGTAAGATTCATCCATAAGATATCGGCTATCCTGCTGGCCGCAGGCTTGTTGTCCTGCGGCCGGGAGGATTCCTGCATCCTCGGTTCCCCCGATGCCATCTCCCTCGGCCCGGGGCTGGAGACCCGCGCCGCTATCACCGGCACCACCATGCCGGATGGTTTCCATATCTGGCTGTCCGCCTGGTATTCGGATGAATCCAACCCTTCCCTCGACCGGAACTATTTCACCGGCACCGAGTTCTCCAAGGACGGAAGCGTGTGGAAAGCATCTCCCGCAAAATACTGGCCTCTTGCCGGCACCCTGGAGTTCCTGGGCATAGCCGCGGATCCCGGCGAACTTGCACTGGGTTTCACGTGGGATGCCGGCCATAACACCAGCCGGGTCACTGTCAGCGTGCCCGACACCTACGACACCCAGAGCGAGGTCCTGTTCGCGGCCGCCTATCCCCTCGAAGGGGAACGGACGCCCGTGCCCATGGACTACAGGCACAGCCAGGCCCTGGTCCGTTTCCAGGTCCGTGCCGATGTTACGGATGTCATCCGCATCAAGGAGATAAGGCTCCGCGACGTATATACCGAGGGAGTGCTGACGGTCGAGGGAAACGGCCCGCTCAAGGCAAGCTGGGATTTCAGTTCCGCTACTGCCGGCGACCGTACCGTGCCCAAATCCTCGGCCGGGTATCTGATGGATGTCCCCGGAGGATATACCGATTTTTGCGAAGGGATACTGCTGCCGGAGCAGCCCAAGGCCAGTTTCGATGTCATCTTCCTGCAGAGGGCCAACATCTCCGTCCCCTGGGATTCCCCTATGGTGATCGAAGAGACCTTCAGCTACCTCGACCCCGTACGCAACTGGGCCATGGGCAAGCAATATATATACAAGATAGATTTCTCCCTCACAGGCATAAGCGTTTCGCCTGATGTGCAGGATGGATTCATTTAGTTATGATAAGAATCAAGACAAGCGGACTCTCCGTCCTTTCCTGTTTATGCATGGCCGCCTTGCTGCAGTCGTGCACGAGGGATGATGCCGTCCGCCGGAGCGTTCCCGAGCCCGATTACGACTCTCCCATAGAAATGTCCACGTCCTTCACCAAGGCCATGGACCCGCTTGCCAATTCCAATCTCCACATACAGAAATTCGACATTTCTGCAATCTGGAACTACGACGGTTCCAGCGCCAACAAATGGTACATCGACACCCAGGAGGTCGTCCGCAACGGAAGTTCCCAGTGGGTTACCAACCCTATGTCTTACTGGCCGGTCCTCGGCAACCTGAGTTTCTTCTTCTATGCTCCTTCCAAGACTGTCGCGGGGTCGATGATCAATTTCAACAAAGAGAATACGGGCATGCCGTCGGTGACCTTCATCCCTCTCACCCACGATGTGTCCGACCAGGTGGATATGTGCATGGCCCAGCCCGTGCTCAATGTCACCAAGCAGATAGGTCCGGTGCCGGCCGACCTTTATCATACCCTTACCCAGGTGTGGTTCGACATGAACTACAAGGGCACGCTGCCGGATCCCAACTACTATGTGCTGATCGACCAGATATCCATCAAGAACGTCATCGGCTGCAAGAAGTGCTATTATGCAATGAGCGCTCCCTACTACGAGTGGCAGCCGGATTCAGAGTGTACGGCCGATTCGACCTACGTCGTGTCGCGCTTTACCCACAACGAACTCAAGTCCGGATACTTCACGCCGGGCATCTGGGAATACGACTCCCTTCCGCTCGAAACCGACGGAGTCTTCGTGCCGGTGCAGAACTCGTTCGGAAGGCTCTATCTGATACCCCAGCATATCGAGACCACCACTATCATATCCATCACCTATGGATTCTATGTGAAGGTGCTCGACAACTACGTGGCGGTGGCTTCCTTCACCAAGGAACTGCCGATGCCTGCGGCCATGGATTGGGAGCCCAACAGGGTGGTCCGTTACAAGATAACCCTCGATATAGGCCTTTCCCAGCCCGTGGTAACCGGCTATGTGATAGATGACTGGCAGTCTTCCGGCAATGTGCATTCAGAAATTTTCTTCGACTGACGCGCAATGAAAAGATATTTGTCGATACTTGCTGCCATCATTCTCGCAGGCTGCGCCAAGCAGCCCGGGACCGTCCGCGTGACGGAGGGCTCGGACGGAAAGACCAAGATAGCGATAAGCGGAACCCGCTTCTTGCAATACGATACCATGGGCCTGTTCTTCTGCGAACACGAAGATGTGCCTGGCGACAGTTATGCCGCCGCCTGTACCAGCCTTCAGTTCAAGGAACATAATATCGGCTATAACAACGTGCGTGTCACCAAAGGTGCGGGCGTGGATGAGTGGAGTTTCTATAATACCATACTCAAGAAGGACGTTCCCAGTTTCTTCATCACCGGGAACAATTCGCATACCATGGTCGATGTCTTCGCCTATGCTCCGCACGTCGAGGGCATCGAGAAACCGACCGAGATACCTTTCGAGGCGGATTACAACAGAGACCTGATGTACGCTGTCCAGAATGCGGGCGGCACGAACAAGAACCTGGACCCCGATGTGTTGAATTCCGGCGACCTGAGCATGTTTTTCAAGCATAGCCTGAGCCGCATCAACCTGGTGATGCGTACCAAATACAATGTGAACGGCAGTAGCGACCACCACGTCGATTACGTAACCATACGCAAGGCCGGAGCCAAAACCACTCCTCTTTACGTAAAAGGGAACTTCAACGCCATTACCGGCACATATTCCGACCTGGAGGAAGGCGACAGCTTACGGGTATCCTCCTTCTTCCGGCGCAACGTCAACAACTATTTCACCGGATCCGAGGGAAAGGCTTTCCCCGTAATGATATATCCGGTCGATTTCGCCGCCGACGGCGACCTTGAGATAGTCCTGGGGATAGATGGATTCAGGAAGGTTTTCCCCATCAACAAAAACGAACTAAAGCACGACGACGGCTTTACCTACGGGTTCCGCAGGGGCGTGTCGTATGCTTTCAACTTCACGGTCGAGAACTACGTACATTTCGACGGTGCCACCGTCGAGCAAGAATGGCCCATCATGCAAATAGACAACACTATCTGATGCTATGAAGAGACTCTTGATCATACTTCCATTGGTGCTGGCCGGATGCAGTCTGGCCACGGACCGTCTGGCCACGGAGAATGACGAGAAACTTATAGATGTCCAGCTGTCCCTCCCGGTCAAAGCCGGTTCGGCATCAGACGTGACCTACAGGGCACTGCTCCTGCACACGCTGGACAACACCCTTAACAGCGGGCTCTATACGGGTTACAACGGTGCATACAGGCAGAAGGATACTAAAGAATGGATGACCCCCTGCGAAGTGGACACCGACGGCACTTGGATAGCCGACGACGGTGCCTACGGCTTAAGGGCCCCGCACGGTGGCTATGCCCTCTGCCTCGCCTCTCCCGCAAAAAAACCGGACTGGCTGGTGTATGAAGCAAGCAGACTCGTCAAAGCGGGATATACCCTGCAGAGGGACGGGGCTCCGATATCCTTTTCCAAGGCATACAACGTCGAAGTCGGCGGTAATCATCTGGATAGGGAATACGTGCACCAGATACCTCCGGAAAGGATACTGCGGGAGATGCGTTCCAAGCTTACCATCAAATTCCGTTGCGGCGACGACCTCGAAAAAGTGCAGGTCAAGGAGGTCCGTGCTAAAGACGAATACTCGGTGGCTCATTACAACATGGCCCTCGACAGCCTGGAAGCCTTCACTGCAGATACCCTCGGCGTGACCATCTATCCCGAGAGTTCCCCCCAGCTGGAACTGCTCAATGGTGCCGCCCCCGTCACGGTGGCGACGGATTTCTATCTTTTCTCCCTGGACTATTCTTCCATCGACGAAGATTACCACTACAACTACTCCACGCCCAAACTCGTACTGAAACTGGGCGGAGGCAGCGTCGCGGTGCCTTTCCTGCACAAGATGCTGCCCCAGACTTCATATGAGTACGTGCTGACCATAAATTCCGCATTCGTATCCTTCGACCTGAGCGTAATCCCTTGGGAAGGGGCTCCCGGCCAGACGCCTGTAGTCGGGCCCGTGGAATCGGGGAGTATCGCTTTCGATTCCGGCATCTGGGACGAGGTAAACGGAGGAACCGGAACTATTAACTGAAAAGGATCATGAAGAGGATATACGGATATTTGTCGTTGATGATTGCTTCTCTGTGCGGAGTTTCCTGCATGGAGGAGACCCGGCTCGATCTGCCCGTCCAGGAAGATGAGCGGGTGGAGCTGAGCTTCAATCTCCGGGTAGCGGACGCCGAAATCCACTCTCCGCAGACCCGCAGCCCCTTCGTGTCGGACGAGGCCACGCAGGAAGAATCGGAAATCCATAACATCTGGGTTCTGCAATTCGCCGATACCACCTCCGATGCCGCCCTCCGCGAGGCAAGATACTATGCTTCCGCCGAGGATCTGGCAGTCATAAAGCTGATCGCCAGCAGCACCCCCACCAGGGTGGTAGTGGTGGCCAACACCTTCGACCCCGACATCGCTTTCGGGCATTGCGAGGATATGGCCGAATTCATAGGGGCCTACAAGAGGGTCTCTTCCGAAGCGGATGTCTCGTTCTTCCGTGCCGGAAAGTACTGTCCTCCATTGAGCGCATACTTGGACCTCGACAAGTTGAACGTCTCCGGCGGCACCTTGGATTTCCTGCTGAAGCGCATCGTCGCCAAGGCGGATCTCACCATTACCAACGCTACCACGGGCCCCCAGGCGGTCACTATCACTAGCGTAACGGTGTGCAACGTGCCGGACAAACTGTATTTCTTCAGCAGCTATCATCTCCCGGAGCTGTTCCCTCCAAAATGGAATGACGACAGGGTCGATTTCCCCCTTTCGGACTGGTCGGAAGGAACGGGCTCGGGCGATACCAGAAGCTACACTTTCTATCTTCCCGTGAACAAATGCGGTTCCATCCCCGCACATACCAATCCGGCCATGGGCAGGCTGTACGCTCCCGGGGGAGCATCATACCTCTGCGTGAAGGGGACATATCCCGACCCTTCCGACCCCACAATGCTGCGCCCCGTCGAATATAAGCTGCTGCTTGGTGCTGACGAGAACGACTGCAACATACTCCCCAACGCGAAATACTCCTTCAATCTTACGATAAACGATAGGGGTGACAATTACTCCGATGCAAAGGCCGAGAATGCTTCCCTGGTGGACTTCTGCCCCAAGGAGCGGGCGAACAGCTATATCATCAATCCTCCCCAGGTCGATGGAACCTGGCTTAATTACCGGATTCCGGTAGAGAAGGTCTATACGTTCTGGAACAGCAGGGAAGGTTATTACGACAGGGACGAATACGCCTTGCTGCCCGGCTGCCTTGGCTGGCACGTCGAGATTATCTGGAGCGAGATGCCCATCGACTACGGCACGAACTTCAAATGGATCAAGGACGAGGGAACGGACTACAAAGATTATTTCGAGTTTGCATTGCCGAGCAGTTTCGAGCACGGGAACATCCTCGTAGGCATCAGGCCTTTTATCGACGACCAGGGAACCACCGGTCCGGTATTCCTCTGGAGCTGGCAGCTGTGGGTGACCGACTATAATCCGGATCCCGCCTTGCACTACACGCCCAAGGTAGATGCCGAGGGCAACGAACTCCAGTTCGCATACAGCGTGGAGCACGGTGATGTGCAGCGCTTGAACCACGCTTCCTGGAAAACCGGCCTGTACAAGGATTCTTTCATAATGGACCGCAACCTGGGAGCCATAGGGGCGGGCGGCTATGTCAACAAAGCTAAAGGACAGTTATATTATGTGTTCGGGCGCAAGGATCCCTTCCGTCAGAATCAGAACATCTATCCGGGCCCTGCCGGGTTGACATATGGTGTCAAGTCCGCCGGCTCGACCGGGGAGGTCGATAATGTGATATATGCCATAAACCATCCCAACATATACATAAACGGAGTCAGCCTTTGGGCCGACCTTCCGTGGCAGAGGAACGATGCCTATGCCGCCACCGGTCTTGTTTTCGGCGATCCCAAGGTCCGGAACATGCAGAAGAAAAGCATTTTCGACCCCTGCCCTCCCGGATGGAGGGTGCCGGCCAAGGATGTATTCGACACCAAGTTGAACAACAGCCTCTCGGAATCCACTTACAGGTATTATGACCTGACTCCTGACATAAGGCTGATACTTCCGCTCAGCGGATGCCTGCTTTCGGATAGGAATGGATGGGGAGAACCGGCATCAGTCTATTTCTGGTTCGTGGACGGGACCCTTGCTTACCCCTCATCTACGTTCAACACTACGGCTCCCGGCAAGAGGATCCGCTGCGTTTCGGATAATGCTTTCGATTGATAGTCATGAAGAAATTCCAACTCATATCCATAGCAATTTGCGCAATCTTGTCGTCCGCCTGCGCCGACAGGTCTCTCCGTCTGGATACCCCTTACGATGGCACCGAGGTGTCCGTCGGGCTGGATATAAGCGTCCTGCCCGACCAGGGAGTGTCGCCGACCAAGCTTGGGTATTCCGAGCCGTCCGTGTCGGAATCGACGGATGTAAAGAATCTGTGGGTGCTTCAGTTCGATGGCATCGAAGAGGATTCCAGATTGGTCCGATATACATATTACGAGTCTTTCCAGCCCTCGTCGCAGGTCAAGCTCGTGTCTTCGACCGCGGAAAACCGTCTGGTCTTCCTTGCGAACACTTTCGACAGGAACACCGAGGTCGGAAGCGTACGCAAGTACAAGGATGTCAAAAACCTGTACAACAAGGTTTACCATGACTGCGATGCCGGAGGAGTGATAGTAGGCGGCAAGAGGGCGCTTAAGATGAATGCCCGTGCCGACGTGGTTGTCCAGGATGGAATGACCATCCCGGTCCCGCTCAAGAGGACATCCGCCAGGATAGATGTCACGGTGACCAACAACCTGCCCGGCCTGGTCATCGATTCCATATCGGTATGCAGCGCCCTGCTGGAACAGTATCTTTTCACCGATTATGACATGCCGGATAAGTTCCCTGCCAGCTTCAATAAGATCGATTTCCCTGCGACTCCCTGGTCGGATGGAACCGATGTTGCCGGAGGTAGGGCGTTCACCTTCTATGTCCCGGCCAACAAGCGCGGCGAGTCCGGCATAGACGATCCCGTGCATAAGTCCTGGACATCTCCCGACGGAGTGGGATATGTGCGTATAGTGGGGGATTACACCGAAGGCGGGCAGACACGCACCGTTGCCTACAGGTTCCGCCTTGGAAGCGACCTGGATCACGATTGCAACCTGCTCCCCAACCACCGGTATTCTTATAATTTCGTAATAGACGGAAAGGGCGACTATTCCGACGATTCCCGCGTGCTCAACCTGGAAATGCAGGACTATACCAATACCGAGCTTGCAAACTGCTACATGGTAAGTCCTCCCGAAGTTGCCTGGGTATGGAAGCACGTACGTGTTCCCATACAGCGCGTCCACGATTTCTGGAACACCACCGACGGCTACGAGAAGGTTATAAATAACGCCCTCGAACAGAATTCCTTCGGATGGAAGGTAGATGTGCTCCGCAGTTCCTATGAGCTTACGGAAGACGAAAACTTCAAGTGGATAAAGCGCACCGGAGACACCTATGACGATTATTTCGAGTTCGCCATCAGGTCAAACCCCAAGGTGCCGGCCGGCAACATAATTATAGGCATACACCGTTTCACCGACAGGGAAAGGACCACGGTCGATGATGTATTCATCTGGAGCTGGCATTTCTGGATCACCGATTATGACCCCGAAGTAAAGAAATACTACACTCCGGAATTCGATTCCCAGGGAGTAGAATCCCGCTTCGAGTACTATGTGGACGGAGGCTCCGTCTATCGTTTTCCCGGCGGAGACTGGGATCAGGGCAAGCCGCTTTCCGAAGCGTTCATCATGGACAGGGATCTGGGAATCACCGACGTGAATGCTACTTCCGGGCCTGACGTATTGTTTTACCAGCACGGGCGCAAGGATCCTTTCAACTACAATTGCACATACTATAACATATACCCGAACCACGATTATGTCGTGATTAAGGCCGAGGAGCCGGAAGACCGTGTGAAGTATTCGATAAACTACCCGTACAGGATTCTGTCGGCCGTGAATAACTATTGGTGCAATTCCGACACGGATTCGGACGGGAATATCTATCAGAAAGGTGTCTGGCACGACCCGAAGGTCTCTTCGGTTTACGAGAAAAGCATTTTCGACCCTTGCCCCCCCGGTTGGCACGTGTGCTCTTCCACCGCTTTCAAGCCCATCGCCAACAAGTATAAGTCGGGTGTCTATAATCCTTCTCCCGATGTGAGAATCTATTTCCCTATCAGGGGATATCTGAATATCGGTACAGGTAATCCCACTTTTACGAGTACCAGAGGTTATATTTGGATGTGCGAGGTGTTCGCAAGACAGAACTTCTCTTTCGTTGATGCCCAAACCGGAGGTCCCGGATATACCATGTGTTCTACGGCGATGCAGGTGCGTTGTATTTCGTATAGGAACTAAGTTTATTTAAGCCATAATTCCGGATTGCGCGGAGTCTTTCCCTCCCAGAGCTCGAAGTGCAGCTGGGTTTCGCCTGCTATGGTATCAACACGGCCGAGGACTTCTCCGGTCTTGACCTTCTGCCCTGCCTTGACGTTGACGCTGGCAAGCTTGCAGTAGAACGTGAAATAGCCGCCGTGCTGCACCAGCACGCACTGGTTGTATCCCGGAATCATAACCACATTGGTGACGGTGCCGTCGAATACCGCCTTGATGGCCGAATCTTTGGCGGTAGATATGTTCAGGCCGTTGTTGAAGGGGAGTTCCACATTCTTGTACACGGGATGGTAATGCTTGCCGAAGGTCTCGGTGACCACACCGTCCACGGGCCAGGGGAGCTTTCCCTTGTTGGATGCGAACTCCTTGTCGAGTTTCTCATCCACCTGGGTGCGGGGTTTCTTGGCGGAACTCTTCACCATCTTGCTTACTTGGGCATTGAGGGCCTGGACTTCTTTTTTCTTGGCGGCGAGCTCCTTCTGGTAACGGGCCTTGTCCTTGTTGAGGCTGGCCACGAGCCTCTGCGAGCTGCTCTCGTCGTCCTGTAGCTTGCGCAGCTCGGTCACGCGGGTGCGCCTGAGCGCGGAGGCTTCCTCGCGCAGCTTCTCAAGCGCTGCCTTCTCCTCCGCTATGCGGCCCTGGGTCTCCTTGATGTCGGTGGCCTGGGCGTTCAGCCCGCCGGCCATATTCTTAAGATAAGAGTAGCGCCTGAGGCCCTGGGTAATGTCCTGGCTGGAAAGCAGGTACATATACCATATGCGGGAGTCGCGGTTCTTGTAGGCCGTACGCACCAGCTTCCCGTAGTTGGCGCTCAGGAGGTCGTAGCGCCCCCGGAGGCTGTCGAGTTTGCGGTCCTTCTGCCGTATCCGGGAATCTATCGAAGAAATCTGCGCGTCGCTTTCCGCCACCAGGCTCTTGCGGGCGCTGATTTTCCGGCGGGTCAGTTTCAGGGCGGTGTTGGCGCTCTTCACCTTGCCGGCGTTCTCCTTCAGCTGCTGGTCCAGGATGGCGATCTCCCTTTCGAGCTTCGCCTTCTTCTTGGAATTGTCCTGGGCGGCTCCCTGCGCGCATATCAGGCACAGGCCCAGCAGTATCGGGAGTATCCTTCTCATTGGGCTTCCTTCTTGTTTTCGGCCAGGATGCGGAAGGACCTCGCGAGGTCATATTCCCCGAGGGCTTCCAGCACCTTGGAATAATGTTCGAGTATGACGGCGCTGTCCCGCCCGCCATAGAGCATGGCGTGCTTGAAGTAGGGCTTGGCCTTCTTGTACTGTTTCTGCAGATAGAGTATCCACCCGTAGGTGTCCAGATAGGTGGCGTTGTCGGGGTCCTTCTCCACCGTAATCTTGCTCATCGCCTCCGCCTTCTTGAGCTTCTTGCCCTTGAGGGAAAGGTAGTATGCGTAGTTGTTCAGCACCGGCAGATATCCGGGGTCGGCCTTCAGCGCCCTGTCGTAGGCCTTGAAGGCATTGTTGTCCTGCCCGAGCTGATGGTAGGTGTCCCCTATGGTCGCCAGCGCCGGCATCACCTTGGGATTCTTTTCCCCGCCAATTCGAACGATATTCTCGCACTGGTCGATTATCTCCCGGGCGGTGGCCCCGTCGTCCATCAGCACCTGCAGCTTGAGGTACTGCGCTTCGAGACTTTCCGGGCAGGCCTGCTCGAAGCGCAGGAAATACTGCCGGCCGAGCTCCTTGCGCTCGGTGCCGTAGAACCAGCTCCCCGCCAGGCGGAGGGCGCTGCTGTCGGTAGGATGCACCTTCGCGCATCCGGCCACGAGCGAATCCAGCTGGCTGCCCCAGAGGGAGTAGAAATTATAATCTATGTGCTGGAGTATCTGGTTCACATAATCGCACTTGGCCGCGGGGTTGAGGGATGGATTCTGCACCATCTCGTTCACCTGGGCGAAGAAGCCGGGGACGTTCCCCTGCATCCTGAATGCCTCGCTCTTCCCGAGTATGGCCGGAGTGTAGTCCGGGGCCATCATCAGGGCCTTGTCGAAATAATCTATAGCCAGGGAATCCTGATACTCCGACAGTTTCTTGTTGCCCATCAGCGTAAGGGTGTAAGCGTTGGTGTACTGCTTGGGATGCTTCTCCATCAGGTCGAGGTAGATGGCTGAGGCATCGGCGCCCCTGCCGGTGTTGAGGTAGAAACTGGCCAAGGCGTCTTTGTACCATACGTTGGTGGAATCCGCGGCGACGGCGGCCTTGAGGCAGGCCTCGCTCTTGTCGAAGTTGCCCTTCATAGCGTAGGCTGCGCCGAGATAATAGTTTATGGCATCGTCGGCGGGCCGCATATCTTTGATATATTCGAGATGCTGGATTGCATTGTCCACTTTCCCGGTCTCCATCATGGCGACGGCGCGGATGAGCATCGTTTCGACGATGCTGTCTTTTGTGTTCTGGGCCTCAGCCTTGCCGGGAAGCAGGAAAAGCAGGGTGGCCAGTATCAGAAGGGCTTTCCACATACGATGCATTGTGTACAAAAATAGTGCTTTTTTGGAGTTAATTGGTTATTTTTGCATATACAATTTTTGCCCGATGCAACTTTTCGCTAGTAAAGTGCATCTTAAAAATCGTGAAAGGGAAACCGGCAAGGCAGGCAATGCCATAAGCCCCGAAACCATCGAACAATGCAGGAATGGCGAGAGGCGTGCGCAGAAAGCTGTCTACGATGCCTTGTCCTCCAAGATGTATGCTGTATGCATACGTTATATGGGGGGAGACAGGGAGGCGGCCGCGGACATCCTTCAGGATGGGTTCGTGACTTTGTTTACCAAGCTGGACAGCTATTCGGGAGAGGGTTCTTTCGAAGGCTGGGCCCGGAAGATCTTTGTGAATACGGCATTGATGAGTTTACGGAAAAAGGACGTACTCAAGCAGAGCGATGATGTCGATGTTGCCTGGAATATCAGCAGCGACGACCCTACGCCCGTGCAGAACATCGGATACCAGGAACTGTGCAAGATGATAGCGGCTTTGCCGCCGGGATTCAGGACCGTGTTCAATATGTATGTCATCGAAGGGTTCTCCCACAAGGAAATCGCGGAGGCCCTGGAGATATCCGAGACCACTTCGCGTTCGCAGTTGCAGCGCGCGAGGTCTTTGCTGCAGAGCAAGATAAAAGAGAAGTTTTAAGATGCAGAATAGTTTTAAAGAAGATTTTGATCTCCAGCTCAGGTCGATGATGGAGGATGCGCAGGAACCTGCTCCAGCAGGGGCCTGGCGAGCCATTTCGTCCAGGCTTGACGCTATAGCGGGCGCTCCCGTCGCCGCCGCACACCGCGTGTGGTACTGGGCCGGTGCCGCCCTGGCTGCTGCCGCAGCGATAGTCCTTGGAGTCTTCTTTATCGGTACCTCCGACAATACCCCCGCCCCGGCGATGCTCGCCGACAACACCCCCGCCGTCATTGCCGGCCCGACCGGCAATCCTGCCAAGGGACCTGTCATTGCCGGCCCGACCGGCAATCCTGCTGAAGCACCCGTCATTGCCGCCGAAGACGCCGCCATTGCCGGCTCGACCGGCAATCCTGCCAAGGCACCCGTCATTGCCGAAGAACCCGTCATTGCCGCCGATGAACCCGTCATTGCCGCTGAAGAGCCTGTCATTGCCGCCGAGGCGCCTGTCATTGCCGGCTCGACCGGCAATCCTTCCGCCGCCGAGCCCGCTGCCGACCCCTTCGCGCAGATGGCCTACGAAGACAGCCGCGCCGCCCGCCGTCCCGTCAACGTCTCCGTACTTCTCACCGGCGGAGCCTCTGGCAACAACGCCTCCAATGCCCCCATGGCCCTCGCAGCCCCCGGGCAGTATTTCCAGACCGGAATCACCGAGACCAGCCAGTCCAGCTACGGCATCCCCGTAATAATAGGCATTGGCGCACGTCTCGCCCTGACCGAATCCATATCCATCGGCGCAGGCCTCGACTACTCGCTGCTCACCCGCAGCTTCGAAGGCCGCTACACCGACGGCGTCAATACCCAGACAGGGGACTTCAACCATACCCTCCAGTACCTCGGAATCCCCGTCGATCTCTTCGTTTCGCTTGTCCAGAGGAAAGACATACGCTTCTACTCCAACGTAGGCGCCGAAATCGAGAAGGGCATCTCCAACAAATACCGCCTGCTCGGCACCGACACCATAGTGGGTGACAAGGTCCAGGGCGTACAATGGTCGGTAGGCGGAGGCCTGGGCATAGAGTTTACCCTTGGCAGCCGCGTCGCACTCTTTGCGGAGCCTACCTTCAAGTACTATTTCAACTGCGACCAGCCTAAGAGCATACGCACCGAAAAGCCTTTCCAGATGGTGCTTCGCGCAGGCTTGCGTTTTGACCTTAACTAGTTGATACTTAAAGATATAGCCAAAGTCAAACTTGTATTTTGGTTTTTACCCCCGGATTCTACCCCCGGGGGTGTTTTTTTTCTGTTTAGATTTGCGCAAAACACAGTGGATCATGAAGGGTCTGATTATATGCGCAAGCAGCCTGGTGCTGCTCCTATCCTGCGAGAAATACTCTCTTACACGCGTCTATCGCGCGCAGGTGCTGCCCGAGATAGGCCGGCGCCTGCGTGACACGTCCTCCGTCCAGGATACGCCTGCGCCTGCGGGCGATACTACGCTTTACATATCTGCAGTAAGCGTCCCGGACAGCTACGATTGGCGGAGGGACACTTCCTACGGAGGCGTGCCCTGCGAACTGGTATTCCTTAAGAACGGCCAGCCAGTCTTTACGGTTGCTACCGGCACCGGCAGCTCCGTAAGCTCTTCCCCCGAAACCCACCACATACTGGACGGGCATCTCTACACCGAGTACAATACCGCCTCCGGCACCGTGATATGCCGGGATGGTGCGGAACTGTTCAGCTACCAGGGCCGGGAGATACTCCGGGGGCTTGCCCTGCACGGCGGCGCACTTTATACCCTCGGCCGGGACAAGGCCAAGGGAGGAGTGGTGCTGCGTCGCGATGGCGAGATAGTGCTCCGCCAGGAAGGGGGCACGCCCTTCGGGGATTTCAGCTCCTTCAGCCGCAGTACAGGGGCGCTCTATGAGGACTCGGGCAAACTGTGCTTCTGCTTCAAGACCGCTACCGCCTGCTATATGGTGAAGGACGGGGAGATGAGGGATGTGCAGACAGGCGTGAATCCGTCCCGGGTGACGGATATGCGCATCTTCCTGGATCAGCCCTATTATGTGGTGGATTATGGCAGTTCCATACTTATATTCACTCCCCAGCGGAGTTATGCGATGCCCACGAACGTGCGTTGGAAGGACCCGCACCTGGCTTTCCTGGAGAACCGGCCCTATGTGGCCGCCATCAACGAAAAGGGGGAAGGAGTTTGCAAATCACTGGACGATCTGAGCCGGGCCTATGCCTTCCCGGACTTGTTC
>JAEEGK010009846.1_pt1 | contig 22173 bp, 13 predicted proteins | sample 8958771 | NCBI WGS metagenome assembly JAEEGK01 (sample SAMN16246547, study PRJNA631951) | gut metagenome | biome: gut microbiome; feature: rumen; material: SC-attached | host: Bos | place: Iran: Karaj | collected 2018-10 | reverse complement strand
TTTTTGATATTTGATTTATGAATTGAATAAGCATACAAAAAATATAAACAATCTTCCATATTATTAAAATTTATATTAAATATCTTATGGTAAGTATACATTTGTTTTAACATATTTTCTTTTATATTTGGAAAAAAATATTTTTTAATATTTTCATTTTTACTATAATCATTTAATTTATTTGGATAATTAATATTATCCTTATTATCTTTAATTTCATTTAATATTATATTTATTTCATTATATTCTTTTTCTAATCCATTTATGAAATCTTCATTATTTTCATTTATAGACATTTCTTATGCAATATAAATTTTTTCTTTTTTGAAGAGACATTTCCCAGCTTGAATATCATTTATTTAATCATTGATTTAATTTATTTTTAGTTTTTGTTTTCCAATATTTATCTAATTGATTAATATATTTGAAATCATAAGTAAAATTATCAGGACATAAATTTTCTAAATTTTTTTTTACTAAAAAAAATAATCAAATGTATCAATTAATCTATCATTATGGTTTCCTGAAATAAAATCTAAAATATTAGATAAAGAAATTTTAAAAATATAATTTTTATATATATTATCATAATTATCTAATATTTTTAACATATACTGAATTAATATTAATAAATTTCTTAAATTAAATCCATTATAAAATTTAAATTGTGATATTATAAAATCTTCTTTTAATTTTAATATTTGAATATCATAAAATAATTCTTCATTTTCAAAAAGCCCAAAGTTTATTTCTGATGATTTATTTAAATTTAATTTAAGGAATTCTTCTTCAATATCAATTTTAAGATTGTAACTAAAACATAAATGATTTAATAAATTATAATTTATATTGTCTAAAATGTTTTTATTTTTTTTTATTTATAAAAAGATTATTTACAAAAATTTATTAAAAAATAATTAAAGTTTTATGTTTTAATTTAACTGATAAAAATTCTTTAATCCAAAAATTAAAATTGGTTTATCTGAAATTCACAATTATTTAAAAGATTATTCTTTAAATTTATTTAAACAAGATAAAAATATATTATCTTGTTTAATAAAAGGTATATCAACCAATTAAATTCAAATATAAATGATATAATAAATGTAATAAAAACATTTAATTACATTTATTAAGTAATTCATTATAATTAATACCTCAAATAAAAAAATATATTTATTGGTGTATAAATTTAATTTCTTTTTTCAAAAGCAATTTTACAATTTTAATAAATATATTAAAAAAATATATATAAAAAAAGAATGTTAAATAATTTTGATTAAAAAAACAATTAGTTTATTTGTATTTTTTTAACAATTTATCATTCTTTCTTGATTAAAATTTTTAAATAATTCATCACATTTTTCACTTAAATATGCTTCAACATGATTTTTATTACTTTCCATTTAATTTCTCAAATTTCTAATTACACTTTCTAAAGTTTCTGATTTTTTTTTTAAAACATCAATATCAGCATTAGTATATTCAAACACTTGTTTATTATTACTACTTTGATTTTTTAATTGCTCTTGATTATAATTGATAAATTTTTAATTTTCTTGAATTCTATTCACACAAAATTTTTCCATTTGATTTTTAATATTATTTATTTCATTTAAAGAATCATTTTGTAATTTCAAGAGATTTTTATTTGAATTTAACATTAATTCTTCAACTTGATTATTTATATCATAATTGAAATAAAATCATTATTTAAAATATTATTTATATTTTCAAAATGTTTAATTTTACTTTGAACATCGTTTATTATGAGAAATTTTTTCACTTTTTTCATTTAATTTATTTATATTTTTATTTAATTTTAATATATCATTTTAATTTATTAGTTTTTATTATTTTTCTATTTCATTTTGTAAAGAAATAATATCTTCTTTTATATCTTTTATATCATTTAATAAAATTTAATTATTGTTATTTATTTTATTTGAAAGTAAATTTATATTATTTAAATTATCCTTTATTTCTTTTTTAATTTTTGAAAATTGATTTCGTGACTACAATTAATTTATTTTCATCTTCATTTAATTTAAAATTTTTATTATTATTCATATCATTGTTTTGTCTATCATAACTTTCTAAATTTTTATAGAAGATTGAAAAGAATTTAAAAAGCTTCACTATTAATTTTTACATCTTTTAAAATATTATTTTTAATGTTTTCTAAATTGTCAAATAAAATTTTCTTAATGAGAAATTATTTTTTAATATATTTATTTCTGAATTGAAATTTTCATTTCATTAACTAGTTTTTTTATCAATATTTAATCTTTGAATTTACTCATTATGAATTAATTCCTCTAAATGTTCTTGATAATCTTTTATTTCATTATATTGATTAGATATTCTATTTATTTCTATTTTTGTTGTAGTATTTGAAATTACTGATTGAGATTCTTTTATATTTCATCAAAAGTTTTTTGTCTTCAATCTAATAACTTTTTTTAAATTTTGGATTTCTATTTTTTCCCATTGAAGTTCCATAAATATTTTGAATATCATATTCTTTAGAAATATAAATTAAACAAATTTTTTTTTGAATTTTCAATAAAATCTTTTTTAAAATCTTCTTTCAAACCATTCAAATATTATTTACTTAATGCATTAAAAATATTTTGACATATTATTTGACAACCTAACAATATTTCTTTTAAACTTATTTCAACTCGTATTATTTTACTTCTTGAACTTTTTCTTGAAAAAGTTGATGATTAAACATATAATATTCAAATATATTATTTTTAAAAATTAAAAATTATTTAAAAAATTGTAATAATCTATTTTCACTTTATTTCAAATTTAATAAAATATTTTTTTTCAAAGATATTTAATAAATCAATTAATTTAAGTATTGAAAAAATATATTTTAATCATTTTTTTTAAAATCTTAATTATTAATATTTAGAATAAATCTATTTTTTAATCTAATTTTTTTCTTCTTCAATATCTAAATCCATATTATTATTATTAATTTCTATTATAAATTCTTCTTTTTTATTATCTGGTATTTTCTTATTTTGTAACAAATTAAAATTAGTAATTAACATATTATTTAAAACTATTTTTTTTTTTCTTTTTTTTCTTTCCTTCTTTTCACTTCCTTCTTTATTTTCATTTAAATTGTTTATCAAATTCTTATTTTTGTAAACTTTTTCAAATTCAAATATTTTATCTTTTATTTTATCTTTTTTTTCTACATTCTCATCTTCTTCATTTTTTTCTTCTTTCTCTTCTGTTTTTTCTTTTACTTCTTCTTTATTTACTTTTTTAACTTTAACTCTTTTTTTTATCATTTTTTTTTCAGAAGAATTATTATTATTTTCTTTTTCTTTATCTTCATTTTTTTTTTCAATAACCTCAATCCCATTTTTTTGTCTATTAATTTCAACATCTTCTAATCTTTTTTTTTCTTTTTCTTCAAATTCCAAAAAATTTTTATTTAATATATCTTGAATATCACTTTGAGATAAATTAGATTCATTTAATGTATCATGTTTAACAATCCAATATTTTTTTTGATTAACATTATGTTTATATTTTATACATTTATCTCTAAAAAAATTATATAAAGATTTTTTAGATAAATCATGAAACTTATTATTTAACATAATAGTGATTTGTTCTTTAGTATCAAAAGAACCATGAATAGCTTTAATTATATCTTCAAAATATTTTTTAATAGAACCTTTATAACCTAAATTTTTTTTTTGTTTACATATATTTAATTTAATAGGAAACTCTTTATTAATATTATCTTCATCTTCTTCATAAATAATATTATCAAATTCATCTTTATTATTATAATTATTAAAAATAGAAATAGTTAATTTATTAATTAATAAATTATATTTTTCATCATTATTTTTAATTTCTCTTTTAAAATCAATAACAAGAGGTTTTTTATAATCATTTCTAACATTTAAAATATTTTTAATACTTTTAATTTTTCCTTTTGATTTTTCAAATAATTTTTTTTCTTCTAAAATATCTTTTTCACTAATTTCATCATCACTTAAATGACCATCAGGAACAATAAATTTATTAATTTCTTCTTTTTCATCTTCATTTTCTTCTTCTTCTTCTTCATCTTCTTTATCACTTGATTTTATATCTTCTGCATTTTCTTCCATAAATTCATCTTCTGAATCTTTCTCATAATCTATTATATATTCATCTTTTAAAAAAGGATTTTTTCCTTTTATTTTTGAACTTTTTATTTCTGGAATTTTCTTATTTTGAAAAAATGAATCATGAATATATATTAATTTCATTGAATTTACTTTTTTTTTGTGATTTTCTTTCTGATATTTTTTTATTAAAGAACAATAATTCTGAAGATTTAATAAATATATTTCTTTTGTTGTGCTTTCTAAAGGAAGAGAATAATAATTTTTTATTTCTTCTGGAAGTGTTTTGTTTAATATATTTGATTTTAAAGAAATAAAGTTTTTATTTATTTCAAAAGGGAAATTTTTATTTTCTTCATTTTCATTATTAGTTATTAATAAATTATTATTTATATTTTCTTCTTTATTATTTATTTCATTTTCAAAATTACTATTATTTCTTCCAAAAGTAAAACTTGAATTTGGAGTTATTAAATCATTTGATTGGGATAATGATGGTAAAGTTTTTATTTTTGGTTTAAAATAATTTAATATGTTATTATTTAAATTATTATCTTGTTTTTTTTTTTTCTCTGATGAATTATTTTTTTTATCTGAATTTTCTATATTATTTTCTTCATTAATATTATTATTTTTTTCTTCTAATATATCTTCTTTTTTAATTGAGTTAACTTCATTTTCTTCAAAATCTTTTTTTTCTTCTTTTTTATTTTTTTTATCTTTCTTGATTTTTTGTCCTTTATCTTCATTTTCTTCAATAACATTATTTTCATGATTATTATTAATAATATTATCATCTTTAGAATTATCAAAATCTTTTTTAATAATATCATTTAAACTTTCTTCATGTTTTCTTTTCTTAGAAAGCATATTAAATTTGATTTCCATTAAATCACTTTTACATTGTTCTAAATTATTTTTAATTTTATTTTCTTCATTATTATTATTATCACTAGGAAAATTATTACAATACTAAAGAATAAATATATTATGGCGGAATGTTCTTACTTCTTTTATTTTTTCATAAACTTTAATTAATTTGTAAAATTCTTCTCTTTTCATTATTTCTTTTTCAATTCTATTTGTTAATTTGTTAAATAAATCATTTGTTGGATTCTATTTGTAAAAAAAGTTAAAATATATTTATTTACTTCTTCTAAATTTATTGAATTAATAATTGAAATTGAATCATCTATTGTTTTTACAAAAGGATTTCTTTTAATTGATTTTTTTTTCACTTTAATTTCTTCTTCTTTTTCTAATTTAATTATATCATTTTTTTCATTTTCTTCTATTACATTTATTTCTTCTTTTTTTTCTTCTTTTGGCGCGATTGATTTCTTTTCTTCACACTTTTGCATTTTAATATAAAAGTAAAAGTTTTTTTTCACATAAATACTTTTTTGTGAGAAAAAAATTATTTTTTTCGCAAAGTCAAATACTTTTCTTTTTTATTATTTTTCTCTTTTTTGGAAAAGTTTATTTTTATTTCACTTTTATTCTTGTTTTTATTTAGGATTCAGGGATTCTCTTTCTTTACTTTTTATTTCTTCTTTTATATTTTTTTACAAATTTCTTTGAATTTTTTTTATTTTTGGGTATTGATAAAATATAAAATATTATAATAATTAAAAATCTTAATTTTTTAAATATACTATTTTATTTATTTCTTTTCTTTATAATATAAGTATTAATTCATTTCAAAACTTTTATTAAACTAAAATTATAAATCTTTTCTCAATTTAATAACAAATAAAATAAAAAAATTAAATATTTATAAATTAAATTTTAATTATTTAAAAATTCTTTTAAAAAATAAATAAACCAATTTCTCAAAAAAACAGAAAAAAAAACAAAAAAAGTAAGAAAACTCAATCTTCTATTATTTATATTCAAATCTTATTTTTTTAAATATCATTATCTATTTTTTAAATATATATAATATAATTAAATAGGTAAATTTGAAATTAAAATAATTTATTGAAAAAATTCAAATTACTTCTGTTTTATTTTTCCATTTTTTAAAAAGGAACTCTAAAAGATTATAATATATTTACTTTATTTAAAATATGAAAATCAATATTTTAATTAAAATTTTTATATTAGATTTATAATAAATTTATTTTTGATTTTTTAAATTTTTTTTTATATCAAAACTTTAAATTAAAAATGTTTCCTTTTTTAAATATGCGTCTAAAAACAACTCAAGTAATAAATAGTTACATAGAGAAAATGAATAAAAATGAATTAACATTAGAAGAATTATTAGATGAAGATGATTTAGTTCAAGATGTGAAATCAAATCCAAATACTCATTTTACTCCTTTTTTTTCAAATGAGGTTATTAGAAAATTAATTGATTATTCTACAAAAATGCCAAGTGAAGATGAATTTAAAAAAGGACATAAATATCCTTTTAATGCTACTGAAATTTTATGTTCTAGTAATAAAGATATTTTAGATAGATTTTTAAATGAAATTAAGATTTCTGAAGACGATGATTCTGAAAGTGAAGAAGATGATGATGATAAAGATGAAGAAGAAAAAAATAAAGAAAATAAAAATAATACTATTTCTATGATTGAAACTATTCAAAATAAAATTGAAGAAATTCAAACAGAATCCAAAGAAGAAAAAAAAGAAGAAGAAAAAAAAGAAGAATTAAAAAAAGAAGAAGAAGAAAAAAAAGTAGAAGAAAAAAAAGAAGAAGAATTAAAAAAAGAAGAAGAAGAAAAAAAAGAAGAATTAAAAAACGAAGAAGAATTAAAAAAAGAAGAAGAAGTAAATAAAGAAGAATTAAAAAATGAAGAAGAATTAAAAAAAGAAGAAGAAGAAAATAAAGAAGAAGAAGTAAATAAAGAAGAATCAGAAGATTCATCAAAAGAGCCTAAATTTAGGATAATATATGATAACTTAGATTATTTTTTTCAATTTTTAAACACTGAATCTTCAGAAGACAATTATGTTTTAATAGGATATTTCACAAAAATATTTAATCACTTAATTCAATCAAAAGGCCAAATAATAATTTCATATATATTTAATTCTCATCCAGAATATTTAACAGGATTAATTAATCATTTAAATAGAAGAGGAATTGGAGATTGTATAAAAAATATTCTTTTATTTAATGAAGAAATAAAAGATTTAGAAAAATTAAAAATATCATTCTGTGAAAAAATAATAAAAGAATTAAATAATTCAAATAAAGAAGATAAATATATTTGGATTACTGATACTTTAATTAATACTTTTGAAAACAAAGATTTTTTTAATTTATTTATGTCAAATCAAAATTTATTAAAACAGCTTTTTCAAATATTATATAATAATTTAAATAATAATAATAATAGTAAATCTTTACTTTCTTTATTAATTAAAATAAATGAAAATATTCTTTCTAATTTTGATGAATTAGTAACAACTAATTTAATACAAGAAAATCCAATGGATATTTTTTCAAATTTATATGGTAATGTAATGGAAGAAGAAAAAATAAATAATGAAGAAAGTTTAGAAAATCAAAAAAAAAATATTAATTTCTTATTTAATGCTTTAAAAGAATGTAATTTAAATTTCCTTGATGATTTGAATTTATTTAATGATAATGATTTATTAGAAACTACTTATCAAAAAACTCAAAAAAAATTAGGTTTAAAAAAATTATGTCAAGTAGAATATTTTAGAACAATAATAGATATTTTAATAAATGCAAATTCAAAAGATTTATTTAAAAATGATATTGAAGAAATAATAAAATTAGCAAATGAAAAAAAAGTTTTTTGGACATTAAATGATATATTTTTTAATTATGAATTCAATAATATTTATCAAATATATTATTTTCAAATAATAACTTCAATATTAAATAAATTTTCTCCAGAAAGTTTAATAAACTATTTTTTTAGTGATAGTTCAGATATTATAACTCATAGAAAATTAATTGGATTATTAATAGATCATTTATTAAATAATAATAAATTTGATTTTGGTTTTTCTAGAAATGCAAATTCATGTTCTTTTCCAATTGAAGTTAAAATTTTAAATAGTATATTACAATCAGAAAATGAATATATTAAAAATATTATTGAAGGTGATTCTGATTTTTTAATTATTAATGAAGTTTTAATTAATGACATTAATAATTTATTTAATCAAAAATTACTTGAATCTAAAGATAATTTTGATGATTATGGAGAACAAAATTCAGAAGTTCAAACTATGAATAATAAATTATCTGAAATTATTGAAGAAAATATTAATATATTTAAAGTTTATAAAGAAGGAGGTGATTATAAAAAATTACAAAATGAAAAAAATCAAAAATCAAAAAGAAAAATTAGCGATGTTAATGAAATGGATTTAAATATGTCTGATGAAGTTGATTTATCAAATAATTTAGAAGATAATAATAATAATGAAGAACCAAATGAAAAGAATGATAATGATTTATTTAATAAAGATAAAGAAATTTTTGGGGATGATGAAAATATGTTGTTAGATAATAATAATAATGAAGAAAAAAAAGAAGATAATTTAAAAGAAAATGATAAATATTATGATTCTAATTATTGGTGTACATCAAGTAATATTTCTGAAGAAGAAATGGATTTAATTCTTAAAGATTTATAAAACCTTTTGTCTTATTATAAAATATTTTTAAATATAATAATTAAAAATCCAAAAATAAATAAAAAAATATATATCCCACAATTAAATATATAATTAATTATAAAAAAACAAATAAAAAAAAAATAAAAAAAAATTCAAAAATTAAAATAAAAAATGTCAAATGAAAGTTCAATAGAATCTTTTACAGAAGAAGAAATATTATCAAAATACATAACAAAAAATGCAATAGGAAAAGGGACATTTAGTACAGTAAAATTAGGAATAAATAAGAAAACAGGAGAAAAAGTAGCAATAAAAATATTAGAAAAATCAAAAATTCAAATAAAAGATGATTTAGAAAGAATAGAAAGAGAAATTAAAATGTTAAAAGACTTTAATCATATAAACGTGATAAAAATATATGAAATATTAGAAAATGAATCATATTATTATATAATAATGGAATATTGTGAAAATGGAGAATTATTTAATCATATAGTAGACTTACAGAAATTAAGTGATAAAGAAGCAAGTTATTTTTATTATCAATTAATAAATGGTTTAAAATATATTCATTCTAAAAATGTAGTTCATAGAGATTTAAAACCAGAAAATTTATTATTAGGAAAAGGAAATATATTAAAAATAATAGATTTTGGTTTATCTAATTATTTCAATGGAAAAAATTTATTATCTACTCCTTGTGGAAGTCCTTGTTATGCTTCTCCTGAAATGGTTTCTGGAAATAAATATAATGGATTTAAAATTGATATTTGGAGTACTGGAATTATTTTATATGCTATGGTCTGTGGATATTTACCTTTTGAAGATAATGATAATGATATTTTATTTACTAAAATTTTAGAATGTAATTTAGAATTTCCTGATAATTTAAGTAATAATTGTATTGATTTAATGAATAAAATTCTTGTCACTAAACCTGATAAAAGAATTAATATTAATGATATTAAGAAACATCCTTTCTATTTACAAGGAAAAGATATTTTTGAAAAAATACATCCTGATTTAGTTAATATAGTTGAAAATGGATTTTCTAACGATGAAAATATTGTTGATGATGATGACTTAAATAATAGAAGAAATGATAAAATTAATATTGTTAATAATCAAGTTATTAATAATGTTAATGATAATACTCATCATAATAATAAAAATGAAGAGAAGAATGATGATTGTAATAGTGATGATAAAGAAAATAAAAATAATATTAATTGTGATAATATTAATGAAAATATTACTGAGAAGAAAAATGAGAAAGAGAAAAAAAATGAAAATAAAGAAAATAAAAAAGATGATAGTAAAATTAATAATAATAATATAATTAAAATTAGAAATGAAAAAAAAAATAAACCTATTAAAATAAAGGAAAAAAATAGAAATAAAGAAAGACCAATATCAATAAAAACAGAAGGTGACATATCAAATAATAATAATAGTAATACAATTAATAACACAAATCAAAACAAAAGAAAAAAAGAAAAAAAAATAGAAAATTTAAAAGATTTTATAATGGAATTATCAACAAAAAACAACATATATAATAAAAAGAAAAAACCATATAGAAATAATACTTTAGATCATTTAAAAAATCAAAAAACAAATTTAAATACAGAATCAAATATAAAAGAAATAAGAAATAAATCAAATAGAAGAATTAATACAGAAAATTTATATATAGAAAAAAATAATAAAACAAAATTTTCAGGAGATAATATAAGAAATAATAATAATATAATAAAAAAAAATTCAAAATTTAATTCAACAAGAGGAAAAAGTGCAAAACCAATAAATTCAAAAAATAAAAGTAAAACAAGAACTTATAGAACTAATTATGAATTATTTAATATAGATTTAAATAATGATAAAAAAAAAACAACAAATAATACTTCAAATAGTTTATTAAATGGATCAAATGAAAATTCAAATAATATTAAATTAGAGAATATAGAAAATAAATATCTTGATAATAAAATTAAAAGTTCAAACTTAAGTAATAATAATATTTCTAAAAAACATAATTATTTTAATGAATTTTCAAGTGGAGTAAATTATGAAATTAAAAGTATATTTCGTTCTAATTTTAATAATCATAAAAATCATGCTTCAATTACAAATAGAAAAATAAATGATTTAATGAATAATCCTAAATATAAATTAATTGTAAATATGTCTTCATCAAGTAAAAACGGAGAAAATTTTTTTCCTAATGATAATGATAATAATTGTAATATTATTAATAAGAAAAAAAATTCTAGTCAAACTAAAAGTGTTAAATCTATTCAAGATAAAAAAAGGAAATTAAAAGATAAAAATTTTATTAATTTAATTGATGCTTTTAGTAATAGAAATTTAGAAATCAAAAATTCTAATAGAAATATTAAATTATATTCTAATAGTAAAAACAAAAATAAACATGTATATTTAAAAACTGAGTTTCAAAGAAATTTAAATAATCAAAATAAAAAATCTTATAAAGAAATTTTATTAAGTTCTGGAAATGTTCAACAAAAAACAAATAGATTAAATTTTTTAAATAATAAGAAAAAAAAAATTTAAAAAAAAATAAATTATTATTTATAAATATTTCAAGTATCTTTTTATTTAATCAAGTAAATTTTATATCAATATATTTTTATGATTGAATTTGAATAAAAATTATTAATACAAATAAAATATTATTCAATTTATTTTTTTTTATTTTTTTTATTAATATTATATTACAATATTAAAAATTAATTTAATTTTAATAATTATATCCATAATTTTAAAGAAAAAAATTTATATTATAAGATGAGTTGTTTAAAAATTTAATTTATAAATATTTTTATTTTTTAAAACTTCCATAAATTGATTTTAGTACAATACTACTTTTTTTTAAATTTACCTTATTACAATAATAACTAATGAATGTATTATCTATAAAACCTTTTCTATATGTTTTAAATAATAATTTTATAATATCATTAAAAATACAAAATGATAATTCATATAATTTTAAATCCAAATATCTTGGATCTCCTACAATATACATAATAAAATCAAAAGTATTTTTATAAAATAAAAAAAGAAAATTTTTTTTTTCTGAAATGTCTTCAAAATATATTCTAAAGTATTTAACCATAATAAAATTGATAATATCTAAGCAAGAGTCAACACATAAATTATATTTTAGAACTTTTAAAATTAAACTCTCAGTTTCAAATAAATTATTTACTTTATTTGAAATAAAACTCAAAAAAAGTTTACTATTCTTTGTTCGACTACAAACACCATTAAATTGAAATGAAATTAACAAACAAGTTAAACTAATCTCATCAATAGGACAATCATTATTTAAAGATAAATAAAATATATCCATATATTCTATTGCTTTCAACATAATATTAAATTCAAAATCAAATAAAAAAGAATATTTTATTAAGTAATTTAGTCCATTTATTCTTTTGTTTAAGTATTGTAAATGAAAATTATTTGAATAATTAATTATTAGTTTTCTTTCTAATTTTCCTAATTTTATATTATTATATGTTTCGTTTTTTAAATTTCTTTTGGAATAAAATTCTAAATTATCAATTATATTTTCTATATTTTTTATTTGAAAATTAGAATTTTCCCATGATATCCTGGGATTCATTTCTATTATGTTTTAATATAGAAATTGCATAAATAACTTAAATTTAAAGGAATTAATTAAAATTACTATAATTTTTCTTATTTTAAGATTTATTTATAAACCGAATTAAATTCATTTGTCATTTGATTTTTTCTATTTATATATATTCAAATTTTAATTTTTTTGTTTAATGAATTATTTAAATAAGATATAATAAAATTTTAAGATTAAAAAATAAATAATAATTCTTGTTGTAATGGTATTAAATTATTATTGGATTCATATTTATTCTCTTTAAAAATTAAAACATTCAATTATCGAAAATATTGATTTATACAATGAATACACTAAATATAATTAAAAGAAATTTAAAAAAATAATAATTTTTTTAAATTAATATGAAAAAAAAGAGAGATTTATTAAGATTGGAATATACAAAATTTTGGTTTTTTGTATTTACAAATTCAAAAATTAAATTTATATTTATTAAATATCTTTTTGATTTACTTCGAAAAAGGATTTTTAAAAAATTATAAGAACATTCAAAAGAAACTAAATGATTAGGATTGAAATTGTATCTTCTTCTTTTCACCTTAGAATATATGTTTTCAGATTTTTTTAAGTGTTCCATTATTATATATTGATACATTTTTAATTGTAATCCCAGAAATAAATTTTATCTTTTAGATTTTAACTTGAGAAAAAACATTCTTTAGGAATAATATCTGAAAAAAAATATCACTATTTCCTTACTTATTCTATGAAAAGAATAATAACGTAATATTAATGAAGATAAAAACATTTCTTCATTTTTACTTAATTCTTTTTTCTTTTATTTTTCATTGATTCTATTTTTAAAGAATTGTTTTTACAAGATCTTATTGTTTTATTTATGAATTATTTGGATTATCAATATCATTATTATTTATATTCTTAAAATTATGACCATTAATAGAAATTGTGATTTAATTAGAAATTCATTTAATTTTTTAAAAAGAATTATCTAAAGAAAAAATATGTTTAATTCCTTGAATGTAATTTATTAATTGTTTTACTTGTATTTATAATATATTTGACTTTATTCTTTGCTATTGTTATTAGAAATCAAATATATATTTTTTTTTTATAGTATATTTGATATCAAAAAAATAGAAGTTTATAATATATATTTTAATTATTATAATATATTTTTATTTTTATTTGAATTATAATTAAAAAAATTATAATATAATGAAAATTAATAAGACATGTGGAAATTTTTTTAATAGACCAATGACAGGAAATTTATCTATTCCAATTATAAATAAAGACTTAAATGAAAATTTGAAAATGTTTGTGAATAAAAAATACAAAAGTCATTCAAACGATAGTAAAAACAATTTACAAAGAGGAAATTATATTTTATATTTAAATAATGTTAATAAAAAGAAAAAAAAATCATATTGCCTTAAACAATATTTAAGAAAAAATAATGAAGATTCAAAAGATATTTTTTCAAGGAAATTAAATTTTATAAAAACAAGAAATTTAATAACAGAAAATGATATAATTAATAATCAAGAAGAAGAAAAAAAAGAAAATGAAGAAAAAGACGAAAAAGAATTAGAATCAAAAAAACAAAACTCAGAAAATATAATATTAAACTCAGAAAAAAAAAAGGATAAATATATTCCCACAAATTTATTTAAAAATATAAATTCAATAAAGAACCAAACAAAAATAAATCTAATTAAATTAAAAAAAAATAAAAATTCAAAAGTAGAAACAATATTTTCTTCAGATATATTTTTTCAAAAGCCACCTAATAAAAAAAAAGAAGGAAAAAAAAGAAATTATTTTAGAGAAAAAAATCAATCAATGACAAGTGATATATTTAATAGACAAAATCCAATTTCTGAATATGAATATCAAAAATCTTCAGAAAAAAGTATATTAAGAAATTCAATAAATCCACAAAAATTTTTATCAAACACAGAAAATAATAATAGTTATTTTGAAGAAAAAAAACAAAATTTTCCTTCTTTAATAACTTCAAGTAATAGTTTCTTTAATATTTTAGTTCCAAATAAAATAAGTAATTTTATTCAAAAAGATAGTATAAAAATATATAATAGAACTAATAATATAAGTCAATATAATGATTTAATGGTAATGAATAAAAAATATTGTAAACAATATCAAAAATCTTTTAAATTAAATGAAAAAACTTTTTATAAAACCAATCAAATGTGTAGTGAATATCTAGAAAATTATAATAAAGGAAGAAATCTTTATAGAACTTTTTTTAGGACAAATTCCTAAATTTATAAATATGAATATAATATTTTAATTTTAGATAATTTATATAATATTTAAATATTAAATATTAATATTATGGAAATTGAAGATAGTGAAAATAATAATTCAGAAAATGAAAGTTTAAGTAATGAAAGTTTAAATAATGAAATTAATACTAGTTTAAAAAAAGAAAAAAAAAAAGAAAATAAATTTATTTCAAACAAAGATTTTAAAAATAATATTTTAAAAATTGAAAATGATAGTTTATTAGATAAAATTTCAAATAGTAAATATACTTGTGAAGAAAAAGAAATTATTTTTAGAAATTATATTCCTAAAGATAAAAAATTTAAAGTTGAAAAAAATAATTATTATGATATTGTTTCTCAAACAGAAAAAGAAATGAATATGAAAGAAAGAAAAGATATAAAAACTTTTATAGATTTAGAAAAAAACCCTTTAAATATCATTCCAAAAAATAATAATTTAGATTTAAAAAGAAATATATCTGAAAGATATAACATATTAAAATCAATGACAAATAATGTAATAAAAGAAATGATAAAACAAAAAATAGAAAATCAAAAAAACAAATAAAAAATATCAATAATCTTATAATTATATAAAAAATATAATAAAATAAAAAATTAATATATATATTTACACTTAAATTAATTATTAATATAATAATAAATAATAATTTTTTTTTATAAATAATAATTATTAATGATAATAAAAGTATTATAGTAGAAAAAATATAAAATAAACAATTATTGATAGTCAAAAGTAATTCTAATATTTAAAAATAATCAAAATAAGAATTCTTTTAATGATAACAGTAAAAAGCCTCACAAAAGAAAAGAAGAAATTTTTTTAATTAGAAAACAGTGAAATTAATTTGTATTTTTTAAACTAAAAATTTATACAATAAAAATAATAAGTATTATTTAATTAAAACTAATTTATGTTTTTAAATGAAAATAACGATAATTTAAAAAAAAAATAAAAAACAAAAATAAATATGTTCAAAGGAAAAAGAGGAATAAATTTGTAAGTTAAAAAAATAAATATTTTAATAGACCAAGTGTGAATTTAACATCTTTATTCGGAAAAAATAATTATTCAAGAAACAGAAATAAAGAATCAACACTATATAAATATTCAACAAATCAAAGTAGAAATATAAAAAGAAATAATTTTACAAGAAATAGAAATAATATGACAGGAAATTCCTTAAATTCATTTTTAAATTCTTTTGATACTCCAAAGGTAAAAGATAATAAAACAACAGATGCATCAACAATAGATAATTATAAAGGTTTTAGAAAAGTATCAAAAATAATTAATTTAAAGAAAACAAATAATCAAAATTTATCAATAAATAATAAAAAATATAATAATCCAATAAAGCCAAAACATAATTTAATTTTAAATGATGATTATTCTAATCATAATAATACATTAAATAAAATAAATAATAATAATAATACTATTACTTATAATTCAATTGAAAATAGTCATTTTTCAATTAGTCCTTATAATAGTACTATTGATAGAAATAATAATAATAGTGTTATTGAAAATAATAATAATAATGATAATGTAAATAATTTTTTTTTAAGAAGACATAATTCAAGAATAAAACTTGAAAGAGAAGTATCAAAATCAGATTATAATGTTCCTAATGTTAGAATAATAAAAAAAAGAAGAACTCATACAAATACTAATTTAGTAAATGTTATAAATTTGGATAAAGATAATAATATTAATTTAAATCAATATGAATTTAAATTATTATCAGCACAAAAAAAAAAGAAATTACATAATAATACTGATGATTCAAATGAAAGTAAATTTAATTCAATAAATTCAAAAAGTAGTTCAATGTTATCAGATAATAATGATAATGGAGGATTTTTTTTAAAGAAAAAAGCAAAAGCAAAAAAAGAATTTAATTTACATTTCATAAGAAAAAAAAATAAAAAGAAATTATCAATAGAAAAAGGAATAAATAATAATGAAATATCAAATAATTATACACTTATAAGAAATGAATTTAATTTATCAAATTTAACTCATAATAATAATAGAAGTAGAAATATATTTAAGAAAAATAATTATTTTACAATATCAAGTGATGAAAATATGGATAATTATTCAAATAATTTAATTAGAAAAACAAATTCTGTAAAACCAGGAACTCAAATTTTAAGATATCAAGGAAAAATAAGTAATAGTCAAAGTGAAAATGATGACACTTTTCCTAAAAATATTAAATCTATGAAATATAATATTACTGACAGTGAAAGTAATTATAAAAGTGGAAAAAAAGAAAATTTTATAAGTAAATTAAAATCATGGCATAAAAATAAATATAGTCAAAATAACGAAAAATATACTAAAAGTTTCATTTTTGGAGCTTTAAAAAAAACAAATGATGATTATTCTCCAAATATATTTATAAAAAAAGAACAAAATCCATATCAAATAAATCAATTGAAAAATAATTTATTGAATAACAATTATTTATCAAATTTTAATAATAATAATTTTATTATAAATAATTCATCAAATTCAGATGAAGAAGAAAATTATGACAATAATAATTATAGAAAGAAAAGAATTTCATATATAGACAATATTTCTCAAGAACAAGCTATATCATTAATTTCACAAGATAATAATAAATCTTATATGACTTTAAGTAAAGATTCAGTTATTTTCATTGATGAACCAGAAAATATTAAAACTAAAAAAACAAATAAAAGATTTATGAAACAATTATCTAGAATACCTGAATTTAAAGAAAGAAGAAATAATGGTAATAGTTTATTTGGTTCTTTCAAAATTCAATCTGCTAAAATAAACAAAAATATTAACTTAAAAGATAATGAAAAAAAAAATTTTTTAAATAAAAGTTTACCTTTACCTAAAATAAATAATTTACAAATAAAATTTAAAAAGAAAAAAAAATCTATTAAATATTCAGATGAAGATTTAATGGATAATCCAAGTTTAGATTCAAATGAATCTAATTCATATAGTTATTTTAAATCTAATTCAAAAAAATCTTTTTTTGATTTAAGAAGTAATTCAGTTAAATTTTCAATGGCAGAATTTAAATTTCAAAAAAATAATCATTTCATTATTGAAAGAGCTAAAAAGTTAATTAAATTTTTAAGTAAAGATAAAGAACTTAAAAATAATATTAATTATATTGATTTTAATCGAAGTTATTTGAAAGAAGAATTTATGAAATATATTACAGAATATAATTCCCAAAAATTAGAAAAAATAGAAACAGAAATTAATGAATTTATATATAAAAAAGAAATTGAAACATTAACTTTTAAAAAACATTTATTTACAAACAAAATAATTTCAATAAAAACAAAAGGAAAAATAATGAATCAATTTCTTAAAAAAATATTAATTCCAGAAAAAAGAAAATTATGTAAAATAATGCTTCCATCATATATAAAATATCCTTTATTAGAAAATTACTTTAATATAAATATTTATGAAAAAATAATGACAACAACATATTTATTAAAAGATATATCAGAAGAAGAAAAAGAAATAACAATAATAAAAAATTTTACTCAAATTGAAAAATCCAAAAAAAAAAAAACATATAAATTTCAACCAATAAATCAAAACTTACCAATAGTATTTTGCCTTTCTTCGAAAAAATTAATGAATAAATTTATGATATTTGATAATTTAGAAGAAAGTTCTTCAAATGTATATATTGAAAAGCCAGTAATAATAATGAAAAAAACATCATTTTTTGATATAAAAAACTTTCAAAAATTTCAAACAAAAAAATCTTTAAATTTTTTTTCAAAAAGAGCAATTTCTCGTTCTTCAAATAAGACATTTACATTAAATAGAGATAAAAGGAAAAAAACAACAAGACAAGAAAATGGAATTTTAAAGAAGAAATTTTTTTCTAGAAGAAGAAATGAATTATTAAATGAGCAAATATTTAAATTTCGTCAAAAAAAACAAAAGCAGAAAATAACTTATTTAAGAAGAAGAGGAGAAGTATTATTTCAAAGTCCATTAAAAATAAAAAGAAATCAAAAAAATGAAAATTTAATAGAACAATCAGTAATAAGAAGAGTATTTAATAGAGAAAGTATGATGTATGAAACACATAAAATAAAAAATGAATTAATTAAAGAAGCAAATACTTTTATAGATATATTATTCTTATATATTAAAGATGGTAATTATCAAAATTTTGAAGATATGTTTAAAAAATTTAATCCTGGAATTGAAGAAAGAGATGATAAAGGAAATACTTTTTTAAATTTATCTGTTCAATGTTGTTGTAAACCTATTATTAAATTTTTATTACATAAAGGTGCTAATAGTAATACTCAAAATAAAAAATTAAATACTCCTCTTCATTATGCTTTAAGCTTTCAAAATTATGATATTGCTGATTTATTGTTAAAATATGGAGCTGATGAAAGTATTAAAAATGTTGATGGGTTAACTCCGTGGCAATGTGTTAAAAGTACTAATACTATTTATTAGCTTTTTAATTTGTAAATATTTTTTCTCTTTTTTCCTTTATCTTTTTTTTGAATTAGGTTATTTAATTTTCAAAGTAATTTGAAAATAGTTTTATAAATGTATTGATAGTCTTTTAACAAAAAAAAGGAAAATTATAATTGGAATAATTTGTTTATATTTTAAAAGTGATAGAATATATAAATTTAAATAATCATATTATTGTTTAAATTTTATTTTTCAATTTTTATTTATTAGATTATATACTTTATAAATTCTTTACAGATAATAAAGAGAAATAAAAATTTTTAATAAAAACTAAAAATTGAATCTATTTTTAACTTCAGTATTTCTTTTTAAAATACACTTAATTAAAATTCTAACAGGTATTAAAATCATTATTGATATAATAATAGACAATAATATTATAACTGCTAATAAAGAAATTGAAACAAAAATTACATTTCTATGATTGACAAAAACTTGGATAATATTGATTCCAAAAAAAACATTTGGAACAAAATTAAATAAATTAAAGCAAATAAAAGATATTCTACTAATTATTATAAAAAAGTCAGATTTTAAAATACTTGAAATTAAAGAATTTTGTTTACTAAATAAATAAAAGCATAAAAAAATAGAAAAAAATAAACCCGAAAAAATTGATTCATAAACATAAAAAAATCTTAAAATAAAATTACACTTAATGGTTAATTTATATTGTTCACCTCTATTATATTGATAAACTAAAGAAATAATAATAATAAATAAAATACATAAAAACATAATTAAATTTTTGATTTTTTGAGAAACTGAATCAATGTATTCCATTATAATAATATTATAACTTAAAGGAATATAACTAGAATCTTTTTCATATATTAAAATATTGCAATTTTTTTTATAAAAAAGAATAACTCCAATATTAAATCCAATATAATATAAAGGGAAAAAAAAAGGTAAAAAAGATATATTTTCAGTAGAACCCATAATTTTTGATATAGTAAAATCTTTTCCATCCTTTAAAAATTTTCTTTCTTTTGAAAATAAATAAAATAAAGAAATAGAAACAATATTTAAAATAAAAACAATTAAATCAACTTTTTTATTTTTAATTTGAAATAATAAATAAAGTAATAAAATTAAATATAAAAAAGCATAAAATTGAGTTATATTAAATAAAGCAATTCTACTACAAGAAGTATTATATCCATATTTTAAATCAACATATCCTAAAATAAATAAAGGATTAAATATATAATAATTATCATTAAAACATTGTTTAGTAAAAAATTTTTTCATTTTATAATTAAATCTTATTGAAGGACTTATCATATTTCCAATATCTTGTGTATATTTTTCTATGAAAAAAAAGATACATAAAAATGTTATAAAATAAGGAATTGAATATAAAAAAAATATTATAAGAGATTTCTTTTTATTGTTAAATCTTTTTAAATAAGACATTAATTTATATCCTAAAAAAAGTCCTGATAAAATTTTATAACTTTCAAAAGCAAAAGTCCCTAATTTTGTAATGCAAAATAATTTACTATTTAAAAATGTAGATAATGTTGTTCCTATTCTTTTATCACTCATAATAAAAAAAGAATTTTGAGAAATCATTAGAAGTAGAAGTACAATTAATAAAATAAAATTTAAAGAAATAATTTCAGTTTCATCATAAATGAAATTTTTTTTCTTAAATAAAAAAGAAATATTTTCTAACAAACTTAAATTTTGAGAAAATTGAAAAAAAAAAGATTGTTGAATATTAGAATTAGTAGTCAAACTATTATTACTCTCTTTTTCAATTAATTCAATATCTTCAAGATTACTTTCATTATCTTCTTGATTTAATATAATATACATAACACTAAAAAATACTCTAACATAAAAATAAAAAATAATTACATCCTTAAGTATTTCAAAATCTTCATTTTGTTTTTTAATAGATTTTTCTCTCTCTGAAGTAGAATTATAAGAATTATATATATCTAAAGTTTGAAAACCGAAAAGTTCAGGAAATTTTTGATAAAAAATAGAATTAATAGATTTATTAAAAAAAGTATTTATTACTCCATAACATTGTGAATTTAAACATAATTCTTTAGAATAAATTCTATCTTCAATAAAATCTCTAAAATTATATCCATAATCATAATTTTTTGAATTTTTATATTCTTCACTTATTTTAGGATCTTCCATTAATAAAAAAAAATATGATGAATTTTTTTGAGATAAACAATCTATTTCCATTCCTATTGTATGTTCTGCTATTCCTGTTTTTATTATTCCTTCTAATAATGTTCCTATTTTATATTTCGTTTTTAATCCTCCTTTGTATAAATGTTCTTTTACAAAATTTACACATTCTTTATTTTCATCTTCAAAAAATTTTTCTATTAATTCTCTTAAATTCATATGAGTTGATAATATATGAATTATATTACCAAATACTTCATTATATGAAGTATTTGTCGAACAATTACAAAATTGAAATATTATAAAAAAAATACAGAAAAGTTTCATTTAAAAATAAAAATAAATAACAATTAAATATTAAATAATATTATTAAATAAAAAAAAAATGAAAAATTAAGTTTAAATTTTGATTGAAAATATCAATTATTTTAATATTTAAAAAAAGTATTTTAATATATATTTTAATGTTTACTTTTTTTATAATCATTTAATTGATTATTTTTAAGTAATATACAATAATTTTCCCAATGAGCACTTTGATTTCTTTTTTCAATATCTAAAATTAATCCTTTAATATTATTATCTTGGAAATTATTTTTTTTATCTTTAAATTTAATAACTTCTCTCATTAAAATATTATTTTCTCCTTTTTTTTTTATTTTTTTTTTTAGACTAATAATTTCATCTTGTGAATCTTTAATAATTTTTTTTAATTTTTCAATATCATTAATTAATTTATTATTTTTTTTTTTTTTTTTTTTTTTTTTTTTTTTTTTTTCA
>JAEEGK010009845.1_pt1 | contig 22173 bp, 14 predicted proteins | sample 8958771 | NCBI WGS metagenome assembly JAEEGK01 (sample SAMN16246547, study PRJNA631951) | gut metagenome | biome: gut microbiome; feature: rumen; material: SC-attached | host: Bos | place: Iran: Karaj | collected 2018-10 | reverse complement strand
TGTTAATAATTCTAAATTTTTACCATCTAAATTAGTTTCTTCTTTTAATTCTCTTAAACAACCTTTACCTGGTTCTTCACCATATTCAACAAATCCTCCTGGAAATGCTAAATGATCTTTAAAAGGAAGGAAATTTTTCTAATAAAATCAAACAAGAAATTAATAAAAACAAAAATATATGTAATATAAATATTATATCTAATGCTTCTTCTTATTTTAAAAAATGAGTACTTAAAAGTTAATTGTAATTAAGGATAATATTAATATTAAATAATTAAATTAACTTATATAGATTAAAAAAATTAAAAACACAAATTCAAAAAAAGAAAAGTTATATAATCTATTATTTAAATTATCTGTAAATCAATCTTAAACTATTTGATTAAAAAAACAAAATTTAATTAGAAAAAATAAAGAATAAATTTAGTTTAAAGATTATAATATTACCATATAGTAATAAATATTATTGTTTTAAATAAAAAATAATTATATCACCTACTCTTAATTCAAAAACATTTCTTTTTTCAAACAACAAATCATTTTTTTTAATTTCATTAATAATACAATCATTTTTTTCTTTAATTAATAAATCAATACCTAATTCTTCTTTATTATAAATTAATCCAGTTTGAACAGCTTTTAAAGTAACTTTAAAAACTAAATAACCAACATCATCATATAATATTCTAATAATATTAAATTGAGGAGTAAAAACTTCTATTAATTGCTTCATTATTATTTTTTCTTCTTTTAAAAAAGAAATATTTTTCCAATGAAGACATATATCTTCAAATTCACAATTTCTTGGATTTTCACCTTGAAAATTTTTTTTATCTTTTAATGGATTAATTATAATTTTCATTTTAATACTATTTGGATCTATAAAATAATTTCCTGGAGAAAAAATATTAAAATTTAATAAACATTGATCATAAGTTTTAAAAGGTAAAATTGGTTGAATATATGTTTTTTGTAAATTATCAAAATAAAAACTTGTAAATTCCCTTATCATGTATAATGAAGGAAAATATAGTGAATTTTCAGGAAAAAAATCAAATGAATAATAATCTACTAATCTTTCTTTTTTATTATTTTTATCTGATATTAAATTTTTATATAAATATGCTATAGAAATATTTTTTGGTTCAAAATATTCTTCTTTTGGTGATATTCTTATATTTGTTATTATATCTATTTTAAATCCCGTTTTTACTTTTTCAAAATGAAGTTTACTTTTTAAAATTTCAAATATTTCATTTTCATTTTTATTTACACTTTCATTTTTATTTTGTTTTTTACTTTTTCTCAAGTTTTCAGATATAATTGGATAATAAGTATCTATTATTGTTCTTATTATTAATGTTCGCAAATGTTTGTTTAAATTTAATAAAATTTTAAAATCTTCACAATTGAAAAAAATCAATAAATTAAATAAAAGACATTTCTTTTTATTAATATTATAAAGAGAAGTTAATTTATTATATGATATTTTTAAATTTCTAGTTTGTTCAATCATATCCATTGAAAATTCTAATTGACTATTAACTTGTTTATGATGAAAAGAACTATTTTTACCTTTAATTAATGAATTTTTTTCTTTTATACTATTATTTTCTAAGTCTAAATTTTGATATCTATTATTAATCATATTATTATTTTTACTTTGATTAAAGGCATTTATTCCAGTTTCATTAATTTTTAATATATTATTACTTTGCAATAATGAATTACCAAATTCATTACTCATTTTTAATGAATTAAAAGTTGCATTTGAATCTTTAACATTATGAATATCATCTTTTGGAATAATATTTATATCATAATTATCATCGTTTATTGTTTTATTATCTGAAAGTATTGAATTATCAAATAAAAAATTAGATTTTATCTTTTTTAAATGTATATTATAATCTTCAGATTTATTTTCTTTATTATTATATTCATTTATCATAAAATCTTTTTTATATTTTGATTTATTTTGTTTATCACTTATAGAAGAATTATTAATTGAATTTGGAGGTAAAATTGGTTTACTTTCTTCTATTTCTTTTATTTTACTTGAAAATCCTGGATTTAAATAAGACATAAAAAAAATTAAATTAAAATTTCAATTATATTAATTAAAAATTTTTTTAATTTTATCTAAATTCAATTTATATATTTTTTTATATTTGTTTAGAATTATCCAAAACTCTTTTAACATAAATCTTTTATTTCTAAAAAATGTTATAGATATAAATATGATAAATATTAAATCAAATTAATTTACTTTATTATTATAAAAATTTAAAAATATTAAAAATGAATAAACCAAATTTTACAAAGTAAATTACCTTTTGATATATTTAGCTTAATATATCTCAATGCTAAAAAATTAGAAATAAAATCCTTAGATAAAGAGATAATAACATATTTAAACATGGAAATAGAAGAAAAAGCGAAAATTATTTTAGAACAAGCAAAAAAATTTATGAAAACATCAAAACATAAAAAATTATCTTGTGATGATATAAATAATTCAATTGGTTATTTTAATATGAAAAAAATAAATCCAATAATAGCAATTGATAACAATTCAGATTTTGAAATTGATATAGATAAATTTATAACTCAACCTTTAGAAAAAATGGAACTTAAGCCTACAGTTTATTTTCATTGGTTTAATATTAAAGGTCAAATTCCAAATATTTGTGCAAATAAAATTAAAAATGAAATTATTTATTCAAATATTAATGATTGTAATAAAGAAATTATTCAACAAGGAAATAAAAAAATTATTCAACAATTTAGTAAAAATTTATCGAAAGAATTAATAATTTTTGAAGAAAATTTTGAAGAAATTTTTCTAAGAGATATTTCTGAAAATTTAATTAATAATTCAATTTTCCCTAAAATATCAAAAGAAATGGAAATAAATTTAACTATTTTACAAATTGAACCTGGAATTGTCCCTTTATTACCTTATTTATTAAATTATTTAATTGAAGAAATAAGAAATGAAACAAATATTTTAAAATCAAAAATACATTTAATTATTTTATATCATATCAATGCAATTATTAATAATAAATATTTTAATACATTACCATTTTTAAAAAATATAATAAATTGCTTAATTTATTTAATTATTAATGATTTTGAAACAAAAGAAAATGTTACTCAATCTTCTATTATTTGTATTATGAAAGTTAAATCTTTTTCGGTTGAAATCATAAAAAAAAGTTTATTAAAGGTATCAGAAGAAAAATCAAATGAAATAGTCGAAGAAATATATCAGGGATTTAAAAATTATATAATACCTTCAAAAAATAATTCAAAATATTTTTCTAGTTTTGGTACAATAAGAGGAATAAATTATTTATGTCCAAAACATGTTAATGATTATATAATGAATAATTTAAATTTAATAATAAAAACATTACATGAAGATTGTGAAATTGAATTACCAAATAAAAAAATATTAAAAGGAATATATCAAGATAATGTAAAACCTCCAATGACATTGAATAAAACAATAAATATAATAAATGTAAATAATACCCAACAAAAAAATTCTCAATTTGGAAATAATAGTATAAATAATTCAAGTTTATTATCATTTAGTATTCCTTTAATACATTCAGGTTTTAATCATAATATTTTAGACTCAATAATCCATAATTCAAATTCTATAAATAATTCAAATCTATTACAAAATATTGGAAATTCAAATAATTTACATCATCCAAATAATCAAATTAAACCGATTGGAAGAATTGAATTTAGTATTGAAGACAAAAAAAATGATTATAATTTAAACATTAATATTGCTTCTTGTATTTTATATGCTTTAATTGAATCTATTATAATATATTTAAATAATGATGAAAGAGATAATAAATTAGAAGGAATATTTAATGAAGATATTATTCAAGAAATTAAAAATCAAGTTATGGATTATAGCTATTTAGATAATATATTAAATAAATATGATAATATTTAAATAATAAAAAATAAATTTTTCTTTACACAAAACATAATTATAAAAAAATTAAAAAATTAAAACTATATTTTAAAAAAAAATAATTCATATTTTAACCTTAATTTTAGTCAAGATTAAATTTAAATAAAATGACAGAAATAAGTTCTAAACAAGCAGAAACTTTTATTAATGTATTTTCAAATTTAGGTGAAGCCTTTAGTAAATTAGCAAAAACAAATATAATTCCAAGTTATTCATTATTAAGTCAAATTAATAATTCAATTTATTTAGGAAAAAAAACTTTAGATTCAGATGATAATTCTTATAAATCATCAAATAAAAAAAACAATAATTCAATCAATAAAGATTTAAATAAATTTTCAAAAGAAAAAAAATTCAAAAAAATTAAAAAAAAATATGAATTGGAAGAAGATTCTGAAAAATCAATAATTTCATCACAAAATTTAGATTTAGAAGAGGACAACAAAAAAAGTAAAAATGATTCTTTTTTGGGAAAAAATGTAAAGAATGAAAATAATAATAATAATAAAGAAATATTTTTTACAGATCAAAAAGGATGGAGTATAAAAATTAAACAAAATGGTTTAAGCATAGAAATGGGTCCTTTTATTTCAGAAAAAAAAGCTAAATTAACTATTTCTTATATAAAAAGAAACCAAGAATTTTTAAATTTAATTGATTCTGTTAAAAAGCGTAAAGAATGGTTAATCAATTTATCAAATTTCATAGAACAACTCTTAGAATAAAAAGAATATAAAAATTATTAAAAAATAAATAAAATATGAATAATAACTATAATTAAAACCAAAGAAAAAAAGTAATAAAAAGTCATTTTTAAAAAAAATAAAATTTTTATCTAATAATTAATATATAAAACCCAAACTTAAACATTTCATCCAAAATAAAAAAAACATGAAATAAAAAATCATCTTAAAAAAAATTTTAAGAAAAAAAACATAATATTTCAATTCCTTTTTCGAATGAACCCAGGTAACCAATAAATAACATTATCATTTTTAGTATCTTTATTAATAAAATTTTGTTCATCACTCCAAACAATACCATGACTGATTAATTTTTGAATAGCATTTTCAAATTCAATTTTTTCCATATTAGATTTATTAAAGTAAATAGAATAACCAATCCATCCATTATTTTCAGAAGCTAACTTAATAATTTTATCAACAGAAGTGGGTTTTTCCATAGGAACAGTAACAACTGCTTTAGAATTATTAATTTCAAAAATTTGGAAATAATATTGTAATTCAGAAACACTTTTAATAGCTTGTTCAATATCTTCAATAGTAATATCTTTCTTATTTTCTTCTGCTTTCATATGTTTTTTTAACATATTTCTTAATTGATTTATTTCTACCAAAGGACCTTTTTGTCATTGTTATTGTTATTATTTGAATTGCTAAAGTATAATAAAATTCTGATAAATTTATTTCTTTACTCCATAATGATATATTTGCTAATGGGTCTACTCCTATTTCAATATACATTTCATAAAAGTCCTTTCTAAATGATGAATTAATTTGAATGTCTTCTTTATGTTCTTTTGCAAAAGTCTCTAAATTTTTTGTTAAGATCTCTAATTGCTCTTATAAATGCTTTAGCTTTTCTTCTTCAATTTTTTTTGCTGCCTCTTTCTCTTGTTCACGATTATGAATTTTTATTAAGGCATCTCCTAGTTGGGGACTACTCATTTTTATTTATTTTTTTTATTCTTTTATTCTATTTTTAATTGAGTTTTATTCTTTTTTAATATTTTTATATTTGGATTTTATTCTCTTTTAAATTATTTAAAATTTTTTTTAATTATTTATATAAAGGAAATTAATAATATACATAATAATAATATAAATAATATAATATTGTCAATTGAGGCATTTATTGTGTCTTGGAATAAATTTCCTAAATTTGAACAGATTTTTGATATTTCTTGTATATTTTTTTCATTATTATTTTTAATGTTTTTTGACAGGCAATACGTATTATGAAGAGAATTTGATATATTTGAATAATAATATCTTTCAATTAAATATATTATAATTATTGAATATAAAAAGGAAATTAAAGATTGAATTGTAGTTCTTTTTTCATTTTTTAAAATATAATGATCAAAAAAAGAAGATATTATACAAATAAATATAGGAAATAAAAAAAGAAATAAAAATATTTTATTTATTTCTTTAACTGCAATTTGAGTAATAATTCCAGAGCATTGTTGATAATCAATTTTTGTTCTTTCAATTAAATTATTTTGAGTTGTTGTATAAATTGTGTTTAATTTTTTAACAGCAGTTCTACTTGTTTGAATAACAGAATTTAAAATAAATGAATAAACTAATTTAATAAATAAAAAACCCAATAAAAAAATTATAAAATTCCCAATTTGAGATATATCAATTTTAATATCATATAAAGTTTTATTATTTGTTAAACACAAATAAATATATTTTATTGATGAAACACACATAAAAAAAGTTAAAAAATTTTTCCCAGAAATAATATTATTAGTATAATTTTGATAAATATTAATATTTAAATAAGAATTTTTACATATTAATTGAATATTTTCATCAAAAAGAGAGGATTTAACAATAATATTAGAAAGATATAATAAAATTTTAGAACCATTTATAGAATTAATAAATAAGAAATCAGATTGAATTCCAAAAATAGAAATACAAATAAAGAACATTCCAATTTCATTTGAAAAGTTAGTTTTCAAAAATATAGATTGATAACCTAAATTATAAATTCCAAATAAAGAAATAATAATTAAAATTATAGGAAAAGTTTCACTTTCAATACCATTAATAATTGAACATATTATATTTGAAATTAATCCTCCTTCTTGAATATTAGTTAATATACTTTTAATAGAGGGACTTGAAATATCTAAATATTTTTTTGAAAAATATTCTAAAAATATTAATATTAATTGACCTATTATATAACATATTCCACAATTAAACCAAAAAAAATTTCCACCTAAAATATTTTTTGTTTTTGGTTCATCTGTTTTATTTTTTTCAAATATAGTTAAATTAAAACAAAAAAATGATATTATCCAAAAAAAAAATATTTTAAATACTTTCTCAAAATATTTCCCTTTTTTATATACAAAAATTATATTTTCAATTTCATAAAATCCATTTTCTTTTTTATTTATTTCTTCTTTTGTTTTAATAGCACACTTTCTAATTAAATCAATTCCATTTTCAACAGTAAAAATTAAAAAAGGAAAAAGAATAAAAGAAATTTTTTTAAAATTTTGTTTTTTATCAGAAATAGAACTAATAATAATAATAAATATGATAACATTGATTAAAAAAACCAAAATATTATTCATATTATAAATAGAGTTCATAATATTTTCTTTAATAAGAGAACTAACAATAATAGGATTTTTATAATTTGTTCCTGAATTAACTTCAGTTAAATATAATGGATCAATTTTTTCAATTAATTCAGAACAAGAAAATGCAGTTCTACAATAAAAAATTCCAATCAATAAAAGACATAAATTAACTAAACAAATACCATTTAAATAAGGAATAAAAAAGAAAAATATTTTATCAAAAGGATAAGTATAACTTTCATAATTATTTAAATAAAAAGTACCATAAATAAATAAGAAAATAAAACATAAGAATATTATATGAATACTTATTGATACTAAAGATATTGTAAAAGGAATATCATAACAAAATTTTATGTATTCATTATATGATTGAATTGAATGTGAAGATGCTCTTGTAATTGCAATTGAATTAACCCATAAATTAAAATAATATAAACATGAATGAATAACACATCCTAAAATAAAAGAACATATAATATATAAAATAATAATTTTTTTATCTAAGAAATTTTCTATTATTTCTTGATTTTTATATTTAAAACAAATTAAAGATATTATATATAATATTGAGAAACATATTATTATTTTAAATATTCTTTTAAAAGAAAAATATAAGTAACTATCATTACATTCTTTTATTGCATTACATAATTCTATCATTCTATCATTACCTGTTCCTTTGGCTAATTTTTTTATTAAATCTTCTAAAATATAAATTACAAAAAATGAATTTGTCATAATGATTAAATAAAATAATAAAGAAATTATTTCTTTTCTAGAGAAATGATATATGAGAAAACTTCCTCCACTATACATTATAAATATTAATAATTTTAATAATTTTATTGTTCTTGGAGTTAATTGATAATACCATGATACAAACTTAAAAAATGCATAATCTTTAGTTTTTTCTATAGAATATAAATCCATATAATTTTTTTTAATTTAAAAAAATAATTAATTAATAAACAATTCTAAAATTATAATACATTTATAACCACTTTTTATCAAATATAATTTTTATTTTACAAAAAAATATATTAAATATTATTATATTTTTATTAAATTTTATGATTAATTGAATATTTCCATAAATCTATTTTTTTTCTTTTCTTTTTTTTCTTCGTCATTATCATTAGATAATGCAAATAAATGTGATTTAATTTTATTAAAAGCATCTTCTTGTTCTTTTTTTATAGGTTTATAATTTTCAAAAGCAATATTAAACAAAGATAAAAAATCATTATAAGAATTAATTTTTCCATTATTAGATTTATTATTATTATTTTCTTTTTTTAAATCAATAATTTCATTTTCTTTTTCTTTAACTAATTCCTTTATATTTTTTACTGTTATTTCTAATCCTTCTCTATCACTGTTAATTGGTTTATTTTTTAAATTTAATGTTTGAATATCATTTAATAATTGTTGATTACTTAAATATAATTTTTCATTTTCATTTTCTAAAATTTCAAATTTTTTTTTTAAAGTTAAAAGCTTTGATATAGCATCAAAGTCATTATTTGTTTCAATTTCTTCAATATTTTCAGAAGAATAATTATTTATTTCTTTATTTTCATTATTTAAATCTATAATTAATTTTTTTAATTTTTCTATTTCTTCTTCTTTTTCTTTTATAATATTTTCATTCTTTTTATTTAATTTAATTATTTCATTTTCTAAATTTTCTATTTTATTTTTTTGTTCTAAATTTTGTTGAGTTAAATTAATTATTTTTGTTGTATTATTTGTATAATTATAATTATTAATTGCTTCATCTTTTTCTATTTTTAATTTTTCTATTTCTACTTTATTTTCATTAATTTCATTTTCATATTTCATATTATCTACTTCCATTTCTTTTTTCAATTCAATTAATTCTTCATCTTTTTTTATTATTATTATTTCATTTTCTTTAATTTTGTTTTCTAAATTCTCTTTTATTTTTTTTAAATCTTCTAAATTTTTTTCTGTTTTAATAATTGAAATATTATTTTGTTCTATTTCTTTCTTTAATTCATCTATTTGAGTTTTTAAATTATTATTTAATTCATTATCTTTATTTTTTTCTTTTTTAAAATCTTCATTTTTTTGTTTTAATAAATTAATTTCATTATCTTTTTCTTTTAATTTAGATTCATATTTTTTATTTAATATTTTTTCATTATTTAAATCTCTTTTTAAACCTTCAATTTCATTAATTAAATTTGATAAATTATTATTAGATTCTTCTTTTTCATTCAAAAAATTTTGAGATATTTCATTTATTTTTTTCTCATAATTACTTTTTGATTCTTTTAATTTATTATTTAATAAATTATTTTCTTCTTTTAATTTTTGAATTCTTATATTTAAATTATTTATTTCATCTTTATTTTCTTTTATTTGAGAAATTTTTTTTGAATTTAAAACTGATTTTAATTCTTCATTATTTTTCATTAATTTTTCTATTTTTTCTTCGTTTTCTTTTTCTTTTATTGAATTTTTTTTTAAAATTTCTTCATTCTCTTTTTCTTTTAAACTTAATTTCTTTAAAATTTCTTCATTATTTTTTTCTTTTAATGAATTATTTTTTAAAATTTCTTCATTCTCTTTTTCTTTTAATATTAATTTCTTTGAAATTTCTTCATTTTCATTTTTAATTTTATTTAATGTTTCTTCAACTAATTGTTTGTCTTTTATATTTTTTTCATTATCTTTTAATAATTTCTTATTTTCTTCTATAATTTCCTTTATTTTTAAATTAATTTCATTTCTCTCTTTTTCCATTATTGAAAGTCTATCTTTTAAAATTTGATTTTCTTGATTATAATTAAAATTATGCTCATTATTATAATTATTATTATCTTTTAAATTTATAGATGAATCATCATCAACTAAATTACCATTATAATCTTTATTAATATTACATTTTATTTTTACAGGTGATTGATCTCTTTTATTTCTTTTGCTTTTATTAGTATTTCTTTCCTTGTTAATTTTTTGTAAGAGAAAATCTTCTTTAATAAATCTATTATTTCCTCCATTAATATCTTGAAATTTATTTGCTTCTTTAACTTTAAATTCTTCTATTTTTTTAGATTTTAACGGAATAAAAGATTTAGTTTCTTCAATTTGATTATTATTATTTTTTTCTTGATTTAAATTTTTATTAATAAATAAATTTGAAGAAGATTTAGATTCATTAAAAGAACTTTCTTCTTTTTTTTCATCATCATATTTTTTCCTAATATTTCTATAAGAAAAAGGATTTTCATCTATATTATTTTCAATTTGATAAATATATCTTTTTGGAGTAGAGGAATATCTTTTTTTTAATTTAAAATATTCAATTTCATTCCTTTCTTCATAAGGATGTCTATTTATAGGTTCAACAAAACTATTATTTGAATTATGGTATAAATCATGAAAAGTTCTATTTATAATAGAACAAGTTTTTTCATTTATATTTGAATAGTTTCTTATAGGAGTCATTCTCTTTGATTGATAATTATTATTGATATACATATTGTTGTTATTTGTTATATTATTATTATAACCAAAACTTTTATTATTCATTTCATTTATTGTATCTTTTAATTGATTGAATATTCTATTTAAATGAACTTTATGATTAGTATTATTTATTGTATATGAATTTGTTTTAATATGATTAATTTGATAATCATATTTCTTTTGAATAGGAATATCAAAGGATTTTCTAAAATTTGTATAATAAATATAACTTTTAGGTTTTTTATTATTTTCTTCATATTTATTAACATCATAAATAGAAGACAAAGACTTTCTTAACATTTTTTTATATTTAAATTTTTTATATTTAAAAAAAATAAATAAGTTAATTTAAATTTTTAATTTTCTGGATTATCAAATATACCTGATAAATTCATATGTTTCATTAATGTTTCTAATTCTTCAAAATTTAATCCTCCATTATGTCCGCATTGTAAATTTAATAAATTTCCTCTTCCAATTTTAATTAAAGTATTTTCATAATTGTTTTTATTTGGATTTATTTCAGATAAAGTATTTTGTTCATTATTTATTACTTGATTACCTGAAGAAGAACTATTGTTAATAAAAGAATTATTAGTAAATAAATTTTGAGAACGAAAGAAATTGTCATTTCTTTTTATATATAACAAATCAAAATTTTGTTCAAATATACCTATATAATTTGCAAATTTTTCAACATAAGAAAATATTTTCATGTGAGAACATTTCATAATATCTTCTTGGCTTAAAAAGTTTTCTAAATTTTTTTTTAAATCAGAAAAAATCCAATTTAAATTTTCGGTTGTAAAATAATGAACAGAATTATCATTTTCATCATAATTTTTAGTGCCCCAAATAATTAAATTATTAAAAAAATTATTGATAAATATAATTTTCCTCCAATCTTTTTTAATAGTAAATAAAGTGCTTAAATAATCTCCAGCACTTGAAAAATGAATAAAAATATCTTTTATTTTTTTAATTATTTGAATTCTTGATTTTTCAACTTCATCCACAATAATTTCATCAGCTAAATCTTTATTATTTTTATTCAATTCTTCTTTATTTAAATTTACTTCATTCGATATATTTAATAAACATTGAATAAAATTATTTTTATCTTCTTTATTATTTAATAAAAAATCCAAAGCACATTTTCTAACTTTAACATTTTCTCTATTAGAAATATTATGTCTTAAAGGAATATTTTCATTGTTATTTATAGGGGAAGGAGAATTATTATTATTTTTAAATAAAAAAGAATTAATTATTTCTTCAGAAGTTAAAGTTTTTAAAGATCCGCATTCTTTAACAATAGTATCTAAAGGATCATTAAGAACAATTTTATAACATTTAGAATTTAAATAATCTAATATAGTTTTTGTTTTTTGAAAGAAGAAAATTTTATAAAAATAAAAAAGAAAAGAACCAACAGTTAAAGTTCTAATAATATATTCAATTTGTCCGAAATTTCTATCAGAAATTAATAATTGAATATCACTTTTTTCACAAGATAAATAACAAGCAGGAATACCTCCAATTGAAATACCATGAACACCGATTTTATTATATTTATTTAATTTCTTTATTTCATTATATAATTCAATAATATCTGATCTTAAATTATTATAACTTGGAGTACCAGAAGAAAAACCATATCCACGATAATTCCAACAAATAATATCTAATCCTTTTCTTATATATGAATCTAAATGAATATTTTTACTAAATAATTGAAATGCTGAACCATTTGGACCACATATTATTATTGCATTTTTCTTTATATTTTCTATATTCCTTTCTTCTTCTGGATGAATTATTATATATTCTATTTTATTGTGATCTGATGTTATTAAAGTTTTTTCTTCAAAATTAAAATAATGTGATAATTCTACATGAAATTGTTCTATTGTTCCTAATAATATAAATGAAAACATATTTCTACAATATGCAAATTGATACCATTTTTTATTGTGACCTAAATATTCATGTAAAATATCTTCTAAAGTAGTAATTTTTGTTAATATTTTTGTAAATATTTGATTTGATGAATCCATTTGAATTTCTTCTTCTGTTATTAAATTATTTGATTTACTTTTTGACATTTCATTTGATAAATATTCTATTAATTTACTCTGAATAATATCTTCTTTTAACATTAATAAAGTTAAATAAAATTGATTTTGAATTTTATTTAGATTGTTAAATTTATTTTTCATTTTCCTAAAAATATCAATGAAATAATTAATATAATCCATAGAATTTCGTATTGTTTTTCTAATATTAATTAATATTGAAATATCTTTTTCTTCGGTGTTATTAGTAAATAATTCAATTGATTTATATAAATCAACAAGATTATCTAATATAATTTCTGCTTGTTTCCCTCCAAAAGAATATTGGGTATGTAAATGAATTAATTTTGAAGAATCGGGAAAAGCTATTGATAAAATTATCTTTCTCATCAAAAGATAATTCAAAAATATTGCAAATAATAATGCCAGAAATCCAAAATATAGAATCAATTTACATATTTTATATAATAATATTTCTAAACTCATTAAAATTAAAATTAGAACACCAATTATTAATAGAAAAAAAATATGTGAGTTTGAATTTCTTTGACTAGTATTTCTTTTTATCATTAATTTAATTTAAATAAAAAAATAAAAACCAAAAAATCAAATTAAATAAAATAAAAATAAGGATAAGATTCTAATCAATTATTTTCTTTAATACTATATATTTTTTTCTTATTTAAATACAATTACAATTAAGTTTTTTTAATTTGATTCAAGATTAAAGAAGAATATAAATCAATGTTTGTTTTCCTAAATTTCAAAGTATAAGAAAAAGAAAAGATATTGGAGAAAAAGTATTTTATAATAATTATTTTTAAGCAAAAAAATAGGAAATTAGCTTTTGAAGAATTCTCAAAATAATAATTTATCAAGATAATATCAGATAAATATTCCAAGTTTTCTAAATTAGATTTATGATCATTTTAATGAATTAGTTAAATTTGAGGATATCACAAAATCATTTATTTATAAATCTTATAAATAAAAATAAAAAAATTAAATTAACATTTTAATATTATTTAATTAATTTAATTGCTTATAAACATTAAAAAATTAAATAACAAAAACAAAACCCAGAATTAAAAATAAAAAATTTAAAAAAAAATCCCATAAAAAAATATTTATATAAAAAAAAAATGGCAACAACAACAAAATTAGCAGAAAAACCAAAAGACCTTTTTCTCTTAGAAGGGATAAGTGTAATAACATTTAACAAAGACTTCACTCAAGTGGCGTTATCAAAGAAAGATCACTTGATTTACATATATAAAATAGAAAATTTCCAAAACCCTTCATCATGGAAACTTCTCCATACTTTAAACATGCACATCCTCTACGTAAGTTGTTTGGATTGGAACCCAGTGACAAACAAGATTCTCTCCTGTTCTCACGATAAGACCTCTTATGTGTGGACCTACACAGATAATGAGTGGACCTTCGAGAATGTGGTGGCAACTACGAACCTTGGGTATTTATCATGTTATTGGAATAAAAGAGGAGATAAATTCTCTGAATGCACTGGTAATAAAGTATTGATCGGGTATTTTAGTACAGAGAGTAATTGGTGGATGGGAATACAATTAAAAGATAAGAAGAAAGATAAAGGAGGTGAAAAGGAAAAAAAAGCTGCAGGCGGTGGTGGCGGTAGTGCTACTGCATTATGTGCCAAGATCGATCCAACCTCATTATATTGTATTACAGGATGGACAAATAACAAAGTAAGAATAAGTTCTTGTTACATTGCAGCAACAGATGAACCATACAAACAAAATGATGTTGAAGATTTTGGAACTACAATATATGAATGTAAAATGGGAAGTTGGGTTATTGATGTAAATTGGAGTGATGATGGAATAGCATTTGCATGTGGTCAAGATGCAACAATAGCAGTAATAGATTTTAAAAATCAAAAGCATGATTTAATAAGATGTACTCATTCTCCAACAACTAAAATTTTCCCATTAAATGGAAGTGAATTTTATTCAGTTGCCTTTGATAGAAATATTCGTCTTTATGGTAAAGAAGGTGAGAATTGGAAAGTGAAGAATGTGGTGACCTCAAAGAAGGAAGCTCCTAAAAGTAGCGCTCCTTCTTCAGGAGTTAACGCTTTCACAGGGAGAACAGGAGGAGTTGCTGATGCACTTAAAATTTTTAATACTGGAGGATTGAAAAAGAAAGAAAGTGTTAAAGTTAATTCTAATGAAAATGAAAATATTAATCCTGCTGTTATTACTGGATTTGCAATTAAAGGAGATGAAATTGTTAGTGTTGATATGGCTGGGTTTGTTAAATTTTGGAAAAAATAAATTTGGATGTTTTTCATTTTTAGTTTTGGATTTTTTTAGATTTTTTTATTTTGAGAATTAGGTTTTTTGTTAAATGAGTTTTTAAATTAAAAAATATTTTTATTTTAAAAAAGCATTTTTTATTTATTGTATTTTTGAGTTTTTATAATTAATTGATATTAATTTTTTTATTTATAAAAAACTGGTGAATAATAAATCAATTAAAAAAATTCTATTACATTTGTTAATCATGTTTAAATCTTATTTCAAATATATGATTTGGGATTTTTTCTCTATTATCATTTATATCATTTTCTTCGCCAATATCAAAACTTTCTGAAAAACTAAAATATTCTAATTGAGGAACAATAACACTTTTTTTTTTTATATCTGTATCAAAAAGTATATTCTTTTTAATCGAAGAAAAATCAGTTGATGAAGAATTAAAATTAGAATCAGAAATTAAATCCAAATCATATATTTTTTCCAAAATTTCAAGGTTCATATTATTTTCTTTAGCAAATTCCTTTTTAATATCATTAATATAGTTTTTATTCATTAATTTAAATATTTGTTTTGCTTTAGAAATAATTTTATCAATTGTAATAATTCTTTTTTCAATTTCTTTATGAATAATTTCAAAATTATTAGTATTTAAACATTCTTTAAAATAATAAACAATTTCAGTAGAATCTTTAAATTTTAATAAATCTTTTTCCATATAATAAATTAAACTTAGAGAAATAGGAATAATAAAATCTAATCCGAAAATAAAAAAACAATCCCAAATTCTGCATAATTCATTATATGGTAAATTTAAAGTAAATAAAGTTTGAAACCATTTTCCAACCCATATTTCATTTGGAATTTCTAAATTTTTAAAATGAACATATAATTTAGGATATAATTTAATAAAAAAATGATTAAATATATATATATTTACTTTAAGTAAGGGAAAATTTTGAATATAATAACCTCTTATTTTTTCTAATATATAAGTTAATAAATAAAAACAATCTAATTCATTAAAAAAAGTAATTTTTAAAATAAAACTTGTTATAAAATTTAATCCTTGACAATAACCAATATCTTCATCTAATGAAGGTAAACAATATAATAAATTATATAATATATTTTTTTTTTCTTTTGTTCCTTCATTTTCATAAAAAGTTCTATTTATATCTTTATCAATTTGTTCTAAAATATTTTTTTCGATTTTATTATTTAATAAATCTTTATAATATTTATCATCTCTTTCAAGTGGAATTTTATTTGATAATATTATCCAAATTATTGGTCTTATACTTTCAGGAGGACCATTTAAAAAATATTCGATAAATTTTTTATTTTTATCTCTATATAATTTAGATAATTTACTTTCTATTTCATATTCTATATTTTTTGATTTTTTTATTTCTTCAAATGATGATTGACCAATTAATTTAATCCATTTTATAAAATTTTCTTTTTTCTTTTCTATTGGAATATAATTTGATATATTTTTAAATTCTTTTGATACTTTACAATTATTTATGTTATTAAGATTTTTTATAGAAAAATAATCAAAATTTATTCTTGTTTCAAATTCTGAATTATGGCCTTTAAAAAATTGTTCTAACATATCAAAAGTTATTTTAATTTTATCTGAATTACATTGTATATTTCCATTTTTATTTTTTTATTTATGTTAATTATTATTTTTAAGTTTAAAAATAAATTTAAAAGGAATTAAAATTTTCTAATATCAATTATTATGTAAATTTTTATTGAACATAATTATGTTTTATTGAATTTAATATTTTTTAAAAAAGTGTTATAAAAATTGCTTTTTATTATTAATTCTAATATTAATTTTGAAAAGGAAAAATGGAAAAAGAAATGCATTTAATTGAAAATAATTTTATTGATAATAAGAAAGAAGAAAAAAATAAGGGACAAATATATATTGATGATAATATTTTTAAAAAATTATTTTTTCTTTGGAGTTATCATTCTCTTTTTATTAAATTTTCAAAAACAAAATATAAATTAAATTACTCAAAAAACTCATCTAAATTATTTATTGATAATTTTAATAATAATAGAACTTTGATAATAAAACCATCAAATTTTTTTCTTATAATTTTTAAATCAAATTTATCTAAAATAATATTAATTTTATTTCTATCTTTTTCTTCAATGATATTTGAAATTTTACAATATGTCTTTTTAAGAGTATTAATGGAATCATTTTCAAATAAAAGTGAATCAAAAATCTTAGAAGATAAAATTAAATATTCAATTTTGTTTTTGACATCAAGATTATTATCTTCTTTTTCAAACAGACATAGAATTTTTTTAGAAAATATTCTTTCGTCAATAATATCAAATCAAATAATTTCATTAATTCAAAATAAAACATCCAAAATATATATAAACAAGGATAATAATTTAATAGGAAAAATAATAAATTATATTCAATTTGATTGTGAAAATATTGCTTTTTTATTTAATTATGGTCCAGCTTCAATTGTTGTTCCTTTTCAAATAATAATAAGTATGTATTTTATATATAAATATTGTAATTGTGACAGAATTGTTATATATATTATGTTAGTTATTTTAGTTATTTCTTTTATTGGAGGATACTTTATTGAAAAAATATATTTTATAACTCATGCTAATTATTTAAGTTCAAAAGATGAAAGAATTAAAGAATTAAATGAAACTTTAAAAATGATAAAAGAAATTAAAATGAATCATTTTGAAAATTATTTTTATAATAAAATATTGGCTAAAAGAAAAAAAGAAGTTTCATTATTAAAAAGAATAAATAATCAAGGAATAGTAAATAACTTTATTTTCTTTTCGACACATATATCTTTTTCAATATTTATTTTTTTATATATGATATATTTTAAAGACCCAAATTTTGGTTTTCAAACATCAGAAATTTTAACAATAATTTTCTTGTTAAATATACTTAAATATCCTTTATATAGATTTCCAGTATTTATAACAGGAATAATTGAAGCTTATGTTTCGACAAAAAGAATTTGTTCTTTTTTAAATGATAATTCAGGTTATCAAATGTATAAAAATAAAATAAATTTTAATTTAGATATTATAAATAATAATCAATCAATATGTATTTTAGGAAATATTGGAAGTGGTAAATCAACATTAATCAAAAATATTTTAATGAACAATAAATCATCAAATACAATATCATATTGTTCCCAAGAAAATTTTATAATGAATACAACAATAAAAAATAATATTTTATTTGGAAATGAATATGATATAAATAAATATGATAAAATAATAAATTTATGTAATTTAAATATAGATATAGACAATTTTATTGAAGGAGATAAAAAAATTTGTGGTGTTAATGGTTGTTTGATTTCAGGTGGTCAAAAAGCAAGAATTGAACTTGCTAGAGCAATTTATAATGAAACTAATATATATTTAATTGATGATGTTTTTTCTGGTTTAGATCAAAAAGTCAGGAAAAATATATTTAATGATGTTATTATCAATTATTTAAATAATAAAATTAGAATTTTTGTTTTATCTAATATTAATGGAATTGGAGAAGATACTTTAAAAAAAATTGAGAAGTTTATTGTTTTAGATGAAGGAAAAATAGTTTTTGAAGGTTTTTATAATGATTTAATTAAAAATGATTTTTATTTAAAATTTAAATCTTTAAGTAATAATATTGATAATGATACAAATAAAAACAATAAAAAAGAAAAAATTGCAAACGAAAATGAAAGTTCTAAATCTCATATTAAAATTGAAAAAAATAAAAAAGATACTTATAATAGAGCAACAGTAAATCATTTTATAAAATATATAGGAATTTCTGTTTTTATATGTTTAATATTATTTCCTATAATTTATGAAATATGTGAATTATATAGAACAGTGTATCTTTCTGATATGAGATTTTATGAAAATATTAATGATAGATTAAATTTTTCAAAAAAAAGAATTTTAAATTTCGCTTTTTATTCTATTTGTTCTGGAATATTTTTATTATTAAAATACTTTTTTCTATTTTATGCTTCTTATATCACTAATATTAATTTACATAATTTAATGTTAAAAAAAGTTTTAGATGCTCCTTTAATTTCTTTTCATTATAAAATAAGTGATAGTGAAAAAATTAATCATTTAAATAAAGATTTAGAAAAATTAAAATATCCTTTAAAATTTTTTACAAATTCAATTAATTATTTTGTATCTTTTTGTCTAACAGTTTTAATATGTTCATATTATTCAATAATATCTTTAATTTCAATTCCTTTAATGTTAGGATCTTCGATAATATTATTAAAAATGTATTTAAAAAAATCTATTGAATTTAATCATATTGAAAGAGAATCTAAATCTCCAATTATATCACATATATCTGAAACTTTATCAAGTGCTTTATATTTGAAATCTTTTAAAAAAAAAGAGTTTTTTATGGATTTATTATATAAAAAAGAAGATTATTCTTTAATTACCATATATTTAAAGTTTGGGGCTAATGCTTGGTATAATATTAATATTGATTTAGTTGGAATTTTTTATTTATCTATTTTATTTTTTTATTGTATTTTAAAAAGAGAAGATATGATTAATAATAATATTGAAATTGGTATTTTAATAAGTTATTCAAATAATTTAATTTTAAATATTTTAAACTTACTTGAAAATATTGTTAATTTTTTCAATGAAAAAGTACCTTTTGATAGATGTGATGAATATTGTGAATTAGAATCAGAGAAAAATGTAATAATAAAAGATAATAAAATAAGTTTAAAACATGATTATAAAATTTCCAAAATAAAATTTGAAAATTTTACAATGAAATATAATTTAAACTCAGATAATATATTAAAAAATATTTCATTTGAAATAAATCAAAATTCAAAAATAGCAATTATAGGAAGGACAGGAAGTGGAAAAAGTTCTATAATATTAAGTTTATTAAGAATTATACAAGATGAAAATTATGTATCTGGAAATATATATTTAAATGGAATTAATAGTAAAGAATTTGATTTATATGAATTAAGAGAAAGTATGAGTATTATTTCTCAAACTCCTTTTATTTTTGATGGTACTTTTAGAGATAATATTGATCCTAATCATTTCTTTAAAGATGATAATTTCCTTATAAAAAAATTAAATGAAATTCCTTTTTATGAACAAATTAAGGATAAATTTGGTAATTTAAGTTCAAAAATTATTCAAAAAAATTATTCTCTTGGTGAAAAACAATTATTATGTTTATTAAGGGCTTTAATTGGAAATAAAGATATTTTAATTTTTGACGAAGCAACTTCAAATATAAATTTACAAACAGAAAAAATTATTTATGATACAATTGATAAATTTTGTAATAATATGATAATAATTTCAATAATACATAAATTAGAATATATAGAAAAATATGATAGAATTTTATTAGTAGAAAACGGAAGAATAAAAGAAATTAATCATAAAGATGTTAATTTACATTTAATTATAAATAATCATTCTAATGAATAACTTAATTTAATATTAAAAATAAATTAATATAATAAAAATTATATTTCAATTTCGCATAAAAAAATAAAAAAGAATAAATACAAAATAAAATAGTTCAATTTTAAGGCGTCTTCTCAGTAAAATTATTATTCTTTATTTTGATTTCCTAAATCTTTCTTATAATTACTTGAGCCATCTAATTCTTTTAATGAATCATAATAATATTTTTTACTAATATCATCTGCTCCTTCTAATTTTTTACATAAATAAATATAATGAATTTTAGGGTCATTTCCTTTTTTACAGATTTTAATAGTTTGAATATCAAATTTTAAAAATTTCCTTTTAAAATGTTCAATTCTATTTTTAGGTTCACCATAAGAAATAGCCATATAATAACCTCCAACTAAAAATTAATAAAAAAATATTATTTTACCTTTTAAAACTCTTTGAACTTCTTTTAACATTTTTGCTACATTTAAATATGATGAATTACCACATAATAAAGCATCAATAGTACTTTTATCAACAGCTAAATCAAATTTAGAATCTTCAAATTTTAAATTTCTAACATCCATAACTTCAAAAGTCATTTCTTCTCTTTTTAAATTTCTTTTTTTCATTAATTCAATAGCATTATTAGATATATCTATATTATTTATATTATGGAAACCATCATCATACATATCTTCACAAAAAGGTGAATTTCCACATCCTAAATTTAGTATTTGTGAATCTTTTAATAAATTTAATTTTAAAATCGTTGGTTTTAAACTTTTATAATCTTCTAACCAATCGAAACTTCCGTTTGAATTTTTATATCTATCTTCCCAATATTTTGGATCACCATAATTTGGCATTTTTAAAAAATAAATTTATAAAATCAAAAAAATATATATGAATTTATATATCTAAAAAAAAAAGTATTATTAACAATGAAAGATTAATAAAATTAGATTAATAATATATTTCAATATCTTCTTTTTTCTATCCATCAAATCTTTTTTAAAATTTCTTATTATTTTTTATTATTTTATTTTAATTTTTCAGTTTTCATGTTCTAAATGTATTAATTCATTTGTTTCAATAATATTTTGTGTTTATGATTAAATTGATTCATTATATATTAAATAATTTTATAAGAAATAAATATATGAATTTTTTCATTTTTATTAAATATCAATAATTAAGTTTATTTTTTAAAAGATAAAAGTTACATTTCATAATTTAATATAAATATTGAGTAAAACAAAAAGTAACTTAATAATTTGTTCAACAATTTTAGAATTATAAGTTCTAAGCAGGTAATAAACTTAATTCACTTATCATTCAAATTATTTTCAAATATATGAGAGTAAATAATTATTTCAATTATTTTAAAAAAATTATTAAAGAAATCAATTTGTATCTATTTTGAAATTTAATTATAAAAAATGAATGACGGAAGTAAAT
>JAEEGK010009843.1_pt1 | contig 22182 bp, 14 predicted proteins | sample 8958771 | NCBI WGS metagenome assembly JAEEGK01 (sample SAMN16246547, study PRJNA631951) | gut metagenome | biome: gut microbiome; feature: rumen; material: SC-attached | host: Bos | place: Iran: Karaj | collected 2018-10 | reverse complement strand
AAAATTAATATTCTTTTAATTTTTCTTTATAAGGTCTTTTTTTCTTTTTTTATTTATTTCATTACAAATTTTTGTTATAAATCTTAATGAATAAATATTAAAAAACTTCTTCCAATCTTCAATTTTTATTAAATATTTTTTTGATATATTTCATTCCTGAAATTAGACATTACCTTTAATTATCAAATGTTTTATCTTAATTATATTTTGAGAATAATCTTCATTTTTATATTATTTTTATAATAATATTTTTTAATTATAAAAGTTTTGATTTTACGATTGTTCAGTTAATAACTATTATTTTTTTACAATAAACTTTTTCATTTTTTATTTTTGAGAGTAAAATATCAGTTTAAGATATAACAATTGAAATTATTGAAAAATAAAATTAATATAAAAAAAAGTTAGAAATGGAAAAGAGTAAAAAAAATTAATTTTTAAAGGAAAATATATAAAAATAATAATAATTTTTATATTAACTTGTAAAAAATAATAATTAAAAATTATGATAATTATTAAAATAAAAATATTTAATAAAATCAAATTATTTTATTAACAAAATATGATATTATCATATAATCAAGCCAAAAAAGAAAAAGACTTAGATACTTCATTAGACTCAATAAAGGCAGAAAAAATAAATGAAATAGAAGAATTATTATCTAAACAAAGTAAAATATTTTATCTAATTTTTTCTAAAGAAGATGTAGAAATAAAATCAAATGAATCTTCTGATGAAATTTTTAACAAAAATTTTTTAGATAATGACAATAATCAAAATCAAAAATCAGTTAGTGCAAATTTCTCAATAAATAATAATAATTTAGAATTAAAAGATCTTTTTAATATAAGTAAAGAAGTTAGTTTATCAAGAGGAGAAGAAGATTTTATTCAAAAAGATATTTTACAAGAAATTGAAAAAAGTCCTAAAAAAAGATTAAGTAATGGAAGCTTTAAATTTGAAGAAAAAAATGATAAATCTAAAGATTCAAAAGAATCTAATGAAAGTGGTTTTATTCATAATAATAAAAAAAACTTTATTTTAAAATCAACTCTTTGTCAAGGAGAAAATTCAAATGAATTTAATAAAAATCATTCTTTTTCTTTTAAAGGTAAAGAAAATAATAATAGATTTTCATAGTAAGTTTTAATTATTAATTTTTTTTAGTTTTATGCCACAAAATTTAAATAATGAATCAGGAGAAATTGAAAATAATATTGATGATACAAATAATTATTTTGGTGAATTAAGATTGTGGAATCAAAATCAAAAGAATTATAATTCTTCGTTATTTCATATTAATAATAATACTATAAATGACAATAATATCAATAACAAAAATTCAGAAAATAATAATATTATAAATAATAATATGATTAGAATAAATAATTTAAATATTAATAATAATAATAATGTAAATATTCAAAACCATTCAAATTATTATTCAATCATGAATAATAATAATAATAAAAATGTAATTAATGAATTTGAAGATTTAAAGGATAATTCAATTAAAATGTCTCCACAATATCAAATGAAATATCATCAATTTTCCCAAAATAACCAACAAATAAATATGAATAAAACTAAAAATTATCAATTAAATCAATCTTTATCAAATTATGAAAAATTACCATTAGAAGAAATAATTCAAAATTGTTATAGTATATGTAAGAATCAAACAGGATGTAGATTTCTTCAAAGAAAAATAGATGAAAATCCAAAAATTTCAAGAGAATATATTTATCCTATAATTTCAGATAAAATAAAAGATTTATCTTTAGATTCTTTTGGTAATTATTTTATTCAAAAAATAATAGAACAATTAACAATAAATCAAATAAATGAAATGATAAATAATCAAATTTCAGAAAATTTCTTAGAAATATGTTTAAATCCTCATGGAACAAGAGTAATACAAAAATTATTAGAGAGAATATATAATAATCATTTATTAAATACATTCAATAATTTAATTATACCAAATTTATTAGAAATAATATTAAATCCAAATTCAACTCATATTATAATAAAATATATAAGTTTAGTAAAATCACCAAATAATGAATCAATAGTAAATTTTATTAATAAAAATTTATTTTCAGTAGCAACACATAAACATTCATGTTTTACATTACAAAAAGTAATAGAAAGTGTAGATGCAAATCAAAAAAAAAATTTATTAATTTCCTTAGCACAAATATCAAATATGTTATTTAATGATCAATATGGAAATTATGTAGCACAATTTGTATTATGTTTAGATGATAAAGAAGCAAATAAAATAATAGTAAGAAATTACTTACTAGACTTTAAAAATAATACAAGTAATAAATTTTCTTCAAATGTTTTTGAAAAATGTTTAAAACATTGTGATTTTGAAACTAAACAAATAATAATAAAAAGATTATGTAATTATGAAAGTGTAAGGTATTTATTATATGATATGTATGGAAATTATGTTTTACAACAAACAATGATAGCTTCAAATGAACCTTATAGAACTATGTATATTCAATTAGTTGCTCCTTTACTTGATGGTTTAAGAATATTACCTTTTGGAAATATTGTTATTCATAAGTTAATTACTAATTTTCCTGAAATTATGAATTATATCAATATTAATAGAAATAATTATTTTCAAGGAATTAATAATATGGGAATTGGATTTAATAATAATAATAATATGGGAAATATGAATAATATGAATAATATTAATTATATGAATCAAATCAATATGAGGTTTAATGGACAAAATATGAAATGAGATAATTTATATTTTGTTATTTTTTTTTCTTTTATCTTGTTTAAAGTGTTATATATTGTTTAATTATAATTGTCCCTTATTTTTTAGAATAATGATTTTTGATTTAGTATAAAAGATTTTAAGTCTTTGTTCCTTATTTAGTAAAAATAATATTATATTTTTTATAAAAAATTTATATTTAATTTTTTTTAATTTACATTTAAAAACAATATATTATAAATACTTTCACATTCATTATTTATTTTTTTTAATATCATAATTGTTCATATATATATCTCACATAACTTTTTTGTTCTTTCTAAAATAGAAAAACAAATAATTTTAAATTAGGTAAAAAATTAATATTTTAATATTTAATTGTCAAATTTATCATTTTTTGAAAATTTTAATTTGTGAATTTTAACTCTTTATTTTTTAAAATAAAATTTGAAGTCTAATAAGGATTTTATTGAGAAAGAGATTTAATTATATATAATAATTATTTATTTTCATTTGAAAAAAGAATAATTAATAATAAAATTACTAAAAGAATATATAATGTCTTTTAAAGAAAAATTAAAACAATTACTTGATATATCATATCATCAATCAAACAATGTAGATACAAATTTTAATTTAGAAATATTATACACCAAAAGACTTTTAAGAAAAAAAGAAAATAGTTTACAATTATATAAAAAACAAAAATTAAATAGCTCAAATAATTTATTAGAAGATTATTCACTTTTTAATTCAACGATTCATTCTTATAGTTCATTTTATAATAAAAATAACAAAAAAAAAGCTTTGATTTCAATTGATCAATTTAATAATGAAAAAAGTATTTCAAAAATAAATAGTTTAATAAGATCTTTTTCTCTTAAAGATATTCATAATAAAAATGATTGTCTAAATTTAAATAGATCTTTTTCAATTCTTGATATTAATGAAAATGAAAGAAATAATAATCTAATGAAAAAAAAAATAAAATTTACTAAAAAATATATTGGTTTAAGTTCTAAAGATAAAATCCTTTTGTTTAATAAACCTCTTAGTAATTTAAATTCTAGTTTAAAGAAATTGAAAATTAAAAATTTTTTTGATTTAACTCTAAGAAATAGGTTTAATATAAATAAAAAAAGATATATTAATTATCCTAAATCTAAAATTTTAAGACATATAAAATCTAATTCAATTTCTTATAAAGATTTTAGTAAAGATATTAAAAATATTAACAATAATAATTCAAATAAATTAATTAACACAATTGTTCCAAAAGATTCAATTTCATTAAAAAGACAAATCCTTTTGAAATCTATTGATAAAATCTAGAAGAAAAATATAATCATCCGAAAACAAATTTATAATATTATTTATAACTTTTTTTTGAATAAAATTTTTTTAACTATATTTTTAATATTTATTAAATAAATAGAGATTATAAATAATAATGTCAATAATGAATTTTTGCTTTTATCTTCAAAAAGGTCTTTTACTTATAAGAAAATTTAATTTTATATTAATATTTCTTTTAAAATATTATTAAATTATAACCTTAAAAAAATAATTAATTAAAAATTTATAATTCTTTTTCTTTTGATTAATGGTAATTAAAACCTAAATATAAAATTATTAAAATATAAAAAAATATTAAAAAAAAGGAAAACAAAATGACAGACGACGTTCCAAAATATAAAATAATATTTCTGGGAGACCAAGGAGTGGGTAAATCTTCAATACTAAATCGTTTTTCTCAAGATAAATTTGAGCAAGATTACCAAGCAACAATAGGCTTAGATTTTCATAGTAAAAATGCAACAATAAATGGAGTAAACGTTCGTCTCTTATTATATGATACAGCAGGACAAGAAAAATTTAAAAGTTTAATTCCAATGTATATTAGAGATGCAAATATAATAATTGTAGTCTATGATGTAACAGTAAAAGATTCTTTTACTCATACAAATCATTGGGTTAATGAAACAAAAGATTTAAAAAGAGAAGATGCTATTTTTGTTCTTGTTGGAAATAAAATTGATTTAAATGATAAAAGACAAGTTTCAATTAAAGAAGGAGAAAATTTTGCTAATGAAAAAGAATTTATTTTTTTCGAAGTTTCTGCTAAAACAGGAGAAGGTGTTCAAGAATTGTTTAATAATTATATTTTCCCTGAAATGACTAAAAAATTTAAAATTGTTGGTGATGATGATGAAAATGATAATCAAGAAAATCAAAATAATAATATTCAAGATAATAATATTAAGTTAGATGGAAATGATAATAAAAAAAAAAAAGGAGGGTGTTGTGGAGGAAAAAAAAAAGAAAAAAATAATAAGAATAATAATGAAATTCCTTCACCTTCTCCTGATCCTGTTCCTAATGAAAATCAATAATTTAATTATTATTATTTAAATTTAAAAACATATTATAATATATAATTATTTATACAATACTATTATTAAAGATAATAATCCTGTAAAACATTTAAATATTACATTTAATATATTATAATGGATTTTATAAAGATAATTTTCATTGAATGGGAAATTAATTTTCACTTTTAAATTATTAATTCATTTATTTATTAAAACTATGTTTCTAATTATATAGGTTAATAAATTATTTTATTAATTGTTAATAAATCTTAATTAAATAATTCTAAATAAAAATATTAAAATAAAATGGGAAATATTTCAGATTGTAAATGTAAATGTAGAGAAAATAAAAATGATGAAGAAATAAATTTACCAACATCACAAATTTCACAAAGAATAGAAGAAAATCCAAATCCAGAATTAAATTCAAGTACAACTGGAAAAAATGATAAAAAAGATTTATTTACTTTATTTAAATCAAATCAATCAAAAAATAAATTAGAAAAAGTAATAAATAATAAAAGTGAAATAGAAGATAAAAATATAGATGATATTCCTTTTAAAAAAACAATGAGTAAAGTTAAAGTAACAATTAAAGAAGATAATATTAGAAAAAAGAAACATTCTAATAAATCAACTAAAGTTAAAAAAAATCAAATTGAGTTTAATCTAAAAAAAAAAAAAACAGAAGAGCTTCCAAGACCAAAATCATCACATCCAACAAGAATTAATTCTAAATTAAAAGAAGAAATAATTAATGAAAGTTTAGCTTTAACAAGAAGAAAAAATAGAATGATATTAAAGAGTAATCATTCTAAATCTCAATTTAAATCTTTTAGTAAATTATCAAATGAAGATTTTTTTTTTAATAAAAGTAAATCTAAACACGAAAATAATAATAATAAAGAAGATAATGATAATGAAAATGAAAATGAAAATGATGATAATTCATTTTTATCAGAATATTTAAATATATTTAATTCAACTCCTTGTAAAAATTTTCTTGAGAGACATCATTTATATTTAAGAAATTCTTCAACTGGATTAAAAATATCAAATATAATTAATATTAAATTATTAAATAATAATAATGATGAAATTTTATTTGAAAGTGAAATAGATAAAATTCTTTTTTCAGGAGAAAAAATTATTTCAAAAAAATATATTGAAAGATATTGGGTTTGTACAAATATCGAAGTTAGAATTTATACTTCAAAACAAAAATTTATTAATTTACAAAGTCCAATTCATGTTTATAAATATAATAAAATGAAAAGAGCTTGTTTTGTTGATTTTGATAATGAAAGAAAAAGTAATACTTTAGATACTCCTGCTTTTAAAAAAAAACATGATCCTTGTAATTTTATTATATATTTTAAAAATGAAAGTATTGAAGTTTTTGGAAGTGAAAGTGAAGAATTAATTGGAAAATGGGTCACTATTATCAATTATTTCATCGAAAATTCTCATGAATGAAAAATTATAATTTTTTTTTTAATAATTTTTTATTTTAGCAAATTTATAAATAGTATTACTATAAAATATTAATTTATCAATTAAAAATTGATTTTTAGAACAATATATATATTGGAATATTTTGAATATATATTTATTATAGGAACAAGAATATATTTTTAAATCGCGTATATACTTTTTGATATTTAAAATAAAAGAATTTTTGTAGAAAAAAAGAATCAAAAGGAAATTAAATTTTAAAAGTATTTTTATAGAATTTGAAGGATTAATGATAAAAAATGATATTAATAAAAAATCATCCCAAGAAAAAAACTTTAATATTAAATAGGAAAAATCATTAAAAATAATAATAATATACAAATATATAATATATGAAAATTAATTTTATGAACCAATAAATAGTCCTATAATTTATTGTAGATCCTGTTATTACTCCGAATGGAGAAACTCTATTACAAATATATATTTCACTTATTATATATTAAGTTCTTTAAAGGGTTATCAAGAAATTTTTTTTTTATTAAAAATATAATATACTTTTTTTCAATTTTTTTAATATTTATTTATAGAATAATTATATTTAATAGAAATATTCTATATTATAATATCATATTGAGGTACCCTTAATAAATTTATAAGTTAACCAACAATATATAATTAAGATACATCAATACTAAAGATTTTTAATATTATTTATTTATATGTGTTTTTTTTGAATTAAATTGATTTGATTTTTATTTTAATAAATCCAGCATTTATTTTCTTCATTAAATAAATTATTTTCATATCTATTTACTTTATTATATTTTTTATAATTTTCTACTCTAATGATTTCTATTTTTGAAAAAGTTACATGTTTTTGACAAGTAGAACCTTCAGTTTTTATTGAAGAAATAGAATCATTTTTTTGATGAAATTTTTTTTCAATTCCAAAATTAAAAAAATATGCTTTATTAATTCGAGGAGTTATTTCAATTGATACATCACATATATTAGACATATATACCTATGAAATTTAAATTATTATTTAGGTTTTAAATAATTAAAATCATGAAAATAAATATTTTCAAAGACCAAAAAATTATTTGTTAGGTAAATTATTATAATTTTGAATTAGTAAAGATAATTTAAATGAAAGAAATAATAATTATACAACAAAGAGTATTATCCTTAATTCATAAAAGTTATGTAAGAAAGGAAATAAATAAAATATTTAAAAACATTTAAAAAGCAATAATCTTTTTATAAATTTTCAAATCAATTGATTTCTTTAGAAAAATTAATTATTTGTATTATCAAATAATTAAAGAGTGTTATTATATTTATATAAATGATATTGATAATTTACAATTTTTTTATGTATCAAATAATACTTTTATTAATAAAATATTAAATTCAAATCAATATAAATTTCCTTTTAAAATAAAAAAATATATATGGTTAAATAAAAATATACCAAAAAAATAATAATTAAAAAATATTTATAGAATAAAAAAAAAAATATGACAAATGAAGAAGAAACAATAACATTCTCAGAGCCAATAATATCATATTCTCCATCATATAATTATTCCTCAGAAAAATCAGGAAATGAGAAAAATTCATCATCAATTGTATTTACTCCAATTTGGAAAAGTAATATGAAATTATCATTTTCAGAAGAACATCTTCAAAACCCAAAAAATACAAATAAAATAAAATCTACTTTTTATCCTCAATCTAAAGATTCTAGCTCTATTTTTAGAGTTAGTACTCTAAAAGAGTTAAAAAGAAATACTTATTTTAGAACTAAAACTGAAAATTATAATAAAGTTGATTTATCTAAAATTTATGATGAATTAATTGAAAAATTAAAAAATAATCCTCCTCATATTAAAACTAGTTTTAATAATCAAACATATTTTAATAAATACAAAATTGATGAAAATGAATTGAAAATGTTTAAAAAAAATATGAGTGTTCCTCGAAATAATAAATTTAAAAAATTTGAGCAAAAAAACAATTCAAAAAATATAAATAATGATAATGAAGATAAGAATATAAAAAATGAATTAAATGATAAAACAATCAAAAAAGAAAAGGAAAAAGAAAATAATGATAAGAGACAATCTATTAAAACAAATATATTTTTATTTAACCCTGAAGAAAAAGTAAAAAATTTTACAAACACAGAAGATATAAGTGACTTTTATGAATATACAGAAAGATGTATGGAAATGATATTAGATTTAGATAAATCACAGCAAATTCAAATAAAAGAGAAAATAAATTTGAATTTTCCAGAAGATGAAATAAACAAGAAAAAAAAAATAGTATTATTTGATTTAGATGAAACATTAGCCCATTGTATAGGAGAAATAAAAGAAAATGAAAAAATAGATAAGAAATATAAACATATTGTAGATGTGACATTGCCATCAAGAAAGGAAATTAAAATAGGAATAAATATAAGACCAAATTGGGAAGAAACAATGGAATTAATAAAAGACAAATATCATATTGTTATTTATACTGCAAGTCATCAATCTTATGCTGATGCTGTTTTAAATTATATGGATCCTAAGAAACAATATACTAAATATAGGTTATATAGAAATAATTGTGTTCAAGCTAATGTTAATGGAAGGAAATTTTATATTAAAGATTTAAGTATTTTTGATAAATTTTATAATTTAAAAGATATTGTTATTGTTGATAATTCTGTTTTAAGTTTTGCTTATCATTTAAATAATGGTATTCCTATTGTTCCTTATTATGATTCTGATGAAGATTCTGAATTAACTATTTTAGGTTATTATTTATTTTCCATTTATCAATATGATGATTTGAGAGAAGCTAATAAAACACATATTAGAATTACTTATTATTTAGAAAAAGCAAAAATTGATAGAGAAAAAGAAAATGAAGAAGATGATATTAATGAAGAAGATAATAAAAATAAAATTTTTTCTATTAAAAGCGAAAGAAATAGTGTTAATTATATTAATACTGAAAGAATTATTAATGATTCTAAAATTAAAACTAAAGTTGAAAAAAAAAATAAAGGTAAAAATGTTAAAATTAAAGATATTAAAAAAACTGAAAGAATCAAGAAAAAAAGCTTTGACAGAAGTATTACCTTTAAAAAACCTATTAGTTTAAGCCCAGAAAAAAGAATTCCTAAAAGAAAAAAAAATAATATTGGATTAAATATTGTAAATATATGGAAAGGAATTAGAAAAGAAATGAAAACTAATGTAAATTATTAAAAATTATACTTGAATTAAAAAAAATGATATAAAATTCAATTTTTAACAAAAGAAATATAATAATAATATTTTATAAAAAATAATGATTATATTGAATTAATATGATTTTATCAATAAAACAATATCTTATTTAATAAAAATAAATTGTTAATAAAATATTTGTAAATAATTATTATACCCAAAAAATAATATTAAATAAAATAAATGTATTACTTTAATTTTTTTATATAATTAAAAGCAGTTTGAGCAGATTTTCTTCCATAAACAGCACATTCGCACAAAGAATTTCCTCCTAATCTATTTCCTCCATGAAGACCTCCTGTGACTTCTCCAGCTCCAAATAATCCTTTAATAATATGATTTTCGGTATTAATTATTTCAGCTTTTTCATTTATTTTGACTCCTCCCATTGTATAATGAATTGAAGGTGTTATTATTCCTGCATAAATTTCTTCATTTAAATCATATTTCATTGGAAAAACTTTTTTACCAAATTCATCTACTTTATTATCTTCATTTAAATTATATTTTTTTATTGTTTCTACAATATTATCATAAGGTAAATTAAATGTATTTGCAAATTCTTTGAAATTTTTATATTTTTTTAATAAATTTAAACCAATATAATAAAAGACATTAGGTCCATAATTATCCACACATTTTTGATTAATGAAAAGAAAAGCTTCATATTGATCAATTGGACTATCATTATTTTTTTGACAATTACTTAAAATTTTTTCAGTAACATAATCTCTGGTTCCTAATTCATTACAGAATCTTTTTCCATTTTGATTAATTAATAATCCTCCAACACCTCTTAATAATTCAGCAGCTAAAATTTTATTTTTTTCATATCTATTAGTTAAATTTACAAAAGCAGTAGGATGAACTTGAACTTGATCCATATCTACTAATTTAGCTCCTATTTTTCTTGCTATTTTCATTCCTAATCCTTTACTTTGAGGACCATTTGTTGTTGGAAAATTCATTAAATGAGGAGTAAATTCTTTTAAAAGTGAATCTTCAGTAAAATCATGTCCAAATCCACCACAAGTTAAAATTACAGTTTTTGAATATAATGATATATTTTTATTATTATTACTATCATAATATATAACACCATATACTCTATTTTTCTCTTTATCAAATAATAATTCATTAACAGTTGAATTTACTTTATAAGTGATTGATTTAATTTTTTTTACAACATTAAACATATGTGAATCTAAATGATATCCAACAGCATCTTTTTCAGGTCTATGTGTTCTAGCTTTTGAATGTCCTCCTAATAAACCAACATGAGATAAATCTATTCCTAATTGAGTATAATAGTCATATATATTATGACTATTATTAACTAATGTGGATACTAACATTGGAGTACTTCTTCCTTTACCACTTCTAATTGTGTCATCATAAAATAATTTATATGAATCATTTATTTTTTCTTTCTCTTGTATAGGAGAATTTAATATGTTTATTCCACTTGATGCTTTTATTGAATTTCCACCATATTTTTTCTCTTGTTCTATTAATAATATTCTTAACTTTCCTGATGATATTTTATCTGCTTCATATGCTGCTGTTAATCCTGCTAATCCCGCTCCTACTATTATTATATCGTAATCATATGGAATTTTAGAAAAGTATTTTGATAAATTTCTAATTGTTGATGGCATTAAATGAGGATAGTTTGTCAAAATAAAATAGTAAAATGATGCTATAAATATTGCTGTTATTAATATTAAGATTTGACCAATCTTCATTTTTTCAGTTTTTATATTATTTTTTTTTATTTATATATTATATAATAAGATTAATATTTTTTGAAGATAATTGAAAAACTTCATTTTAAAATAATTTAATATTTATATATTTTTAATTACTACATCATATTTTCATATAGTTTTATATAATGCAAACATTAACTTTAATAATGATAAATTAAAATCAAAATTACTAATTTTTAAATATATAAATTAATTTTACAACTTTGTAAAAAATTGTATCAGTATTCTAAGAGATATATATTATTAAATTGAATAACAATCTCTTTAATTATTCATTTAAAATGTCATTTAAATATTTATTTTCCATTATATAATATAACAATAAAAATTATTTAAATTGAATTTAATTAATTTATCCTATATTTTTAATAAAAAATTTTAAAAAACTAAATTATTCAACATAGAAGTAAGACAAGTGTTTAAATTATCAGTTACTAATTCTTCAACGGTATTTTCAAGATGATCTCGAGGATTATATTTCCCAACGCTATCTAAATAAATATCTTTAGAACTTTTATTAATTTCTCCTTCAATCCAAGAAACATATTTTAAGCTTAATTTATTTATATCATCAATTTTTTTTAAATTATCTTCATCTTCTTTTTTAGAATTTTTAACTTTAAACCCGGAATTCCAGAAACTTTTTTTTAAATTAAGAAGCATTTTAGTTTCTAAATCATTTTTTCTATATCCAATTAAAATAGAATAATAAGAGATTTTACTTAATTCCTTTAAAGAGAATCCTTTACTTCTTTTAACTTCTCCTAAATTACTAGTAGTTTGTCTTTGATCAGTATCACCTAAATTAAGACTCATTCCACCATAAGTTCTAAAAGCATCAATGACTACTTTTCCTTTAACACTTTGAATAGGATCAACGACAACAGCAACAGCTCTAGGATTTTGTTGTTCGAAAGTTTTCTGAGTATTAATATCAGTTTGACTTAACCAACAACCAAAACCAGGATGACTATGATACCATCCAACAACATCTTCACTTCTCCCTGTTTGTTTTAACATTTCTACCATTTTCACTTGGAATCCTTCATCTATTGATTCTATTGTTGTTTCTGTTCCGCTTTGAGGCATTGAAAATACATCTATACATTTTACTGTGTATTCATCTATTTGAGTACCTAACATTAATCCCATCACTTCTAATGGAATTCCTGCCTTACCATGTCGTAACATTTTCAATAAAGATAATGGAGATATGTATATCTGCTCTGATGTGTCGTTCATTGGCTGCTCTATACCTGATTGACGCTGAGGAAATCCACCCATTGAATTTAGGAAGTTGAAGTCCATTTTAACTTTTTATTTTTATTTTATTTTTTTGAATTTGTAGAAATGATAAATTTTAATTAAATTTTTAATTATTAATTTAATTATTTTAAGTAAAAATAATTAAATGAAAATAGGAAACAATGAATTTTATAGTAATACTTATTTTTGTGATGTATGTGAAATTGAATGTAATAATAATTTTTCATCTCCTGAATGTAAACATATTTTTTGTAGTAAATGTACCAAGGAATATTTTTTATCTAAATTATCTGAATCCCAAACCAGTTATAAAATAAAATGTATTCTTTCAAGATGTAATTATTATTATTTAGAAGAAACTTCAAAAAAAATAATAGAAAACGATAGAGATTTAAATCATTTATTTTATTGGAATAAAATAGAATTAATTGAAAATTCAATTCCATGTCCTTATCCAAATTGTGAGTCATATATAATATTAAATGAATTAAATAATCCTTTAAATAAAAAAATAATAAATGATGAAAATTCAAATATAAATGATAAAAATAATAATCTATCGATAAGAGATATTGATGTAAAAATAATAGAAATAGAACCAATAATTTTAATATGTAAAAATAATCACAAATATTGTTCAAAATGTTTAAAACCAGAACATAAGAATAAATTATGTAATGAAGATAATACAATTTTTAAACCAAAATATATATATCAAACTGAAGAAGAAATAATGAGAAATAAATATGTTCAAAAAAGAGGTTGTACAGGAGGAAGAAAATGTACTTATATTTTAGATGGTTGTTGTATGGATCAATGTTGTGATAAATGTTCAAACTTATGTTATTTTAGAAATACTTATGAATGTTGTGAAACTGATCATTCTTTTATAAATGTTTTAATTAAAATTATTGTTTTTCCTTTCGTTCTTGCTCTTATTGGATTATTAACTTTAATATTATGTTCTTTTCCTAATTGTTCTTTTAGTCCTTTAATTATTGTAGGTTTCCAAGATAAAATCAATAATCAATTTGGTAATATATTATATGTTTTAACAGTTTTTTATATTTCTTTGATTTTATTTTCTTATTCTTTTTTAATTTTAATTATAATAATTGTTAGAGCAATTGTTACTTGTGAGATTGATATGAATGAATTTCCTTTTTTTTTCTTTTATTGTCATATAATTTTAATTAGTTTAGGTTATGAGGGCTTAATTGAAGATAATGATTAGTGAAAAAAATTTAATGTTTAAGAAAGTTAGTGTTAATTATTTTTGAAATAATAATATTTTTGTTTTACACATTTAAATTACTATAATCATTAAAGGTATTGAAAGCAATATTTAAATAATTATTATTATTAACTCATTTTTAGGAAATAATAATATTTTATTTAATTCTATGTTTTCCTAATCAAACCTTTTAATGAATGTTTTATTCAATCTAAACAAAAATCATCAATCATTTCCAAAGGAGTATTAACATGTTTAACTACTAATTTTTTTATAAATTTTTTATCATTAACATTATAATTAATTCTCCTTTTTGAATAATATCTTTTAAATCATCTTCTTCTTGTTTTAAATTTCTAAATAATTATCTTTAGAAATTCCTCTTTATCAAAATTTGTTTAATTAAATCATCAATAATTCCCAGTTCTAAAAAACATTAATAAAACTTTATATTTTTCTCCTGTTTTACTTTATTCATAATTAGTTAATCCAGAATATCAAATTTTATCTTATTCTTCATGAGAATGAACTTTTAAAAAATTTTCATTAATTTCTCTAAAGTTTTTCAGAATATATTATATTACGTTTTCATATTTTTATTTATTTAATATCTGAGATAATGTTTATTTAGTTCTATTTCAATCAGGTTATTATTCATTTTAATTAATGTAATCTTTTTTCTTAATAATTTTGCTTTGTTTTTTTCTAAATCTGTTAATTATATCCCTGTTTAATCTTGAACTTTATTATTTATATTTGCATAAGTTTGTCCATGTCTAACAAAATAAATTTCTATTAGATAAAGTATATTATATTTTTGTTTGTATAAATTGAATTTTTTATAAATATATAATTGTGAAAATATAAGTGATTCAAATTATAAATATAATATTCTTTTAATATAAAAAAAATTTAGAAATTATTTTTAAAGATGTCCCAAATAGAAACTCAATGATATTAGAATAATTTGAATAAGAGATTCTCTGTTTTAAATACTAGGATTATTTTCAAAATTTTTAAGTAAAAAATATGCTTTTATTATTTAAATTATAATGAATAATTGATTATTTTTTCAAATCTATTAATAAATAAACAAATTATTGTTTTTAATAATTTAATTGTTTATGTTTTTAAAAAACTAATATTCGATATTCCAATAACATTTCATTTCCTTTAACAATTTCATTGTTTCCAACAGTGAAATATTTATTTTCAGACAAAAAAATTCCTTCATAATTATCATTTATATCTAAATTTCTTTTTTTTAATTCACAATATAATTTAACTAAATTAATAAAATTTCCCATATAATCTTTAATACCTTCTAATTGATTTTTTTGTTTTGTAAGAATATCAATTTGTTTTTGTAATCTATTTCCATTTATATAATAATTAAGTCCATTAAAAATTTCATCAATGTGATTTCCTAATTGTAAATCTTCTAAACTCTTTCTAACCAAAGATAAATTATTTATTGCTTTTATTTCATTATGAGGAAAACTTACAGTTTCAACTTTTGATTCAGTATTCTTATTTTGTACTAATGAATCAACAACTATATTTTTTGGATTTTCGAAATTACCTTTTAAAAATTTATTAAAAGAAAATGATTTTTTTTGCTTATTTTCTTTTTCTTGTTTTAATGAATTTTCAATTTCATTTTGTGAAAAATTCATTATTTTATTTTTTTTATATTCTATAATTATGTCAGTTCCTTGTTTTAATAATAATAGTCCTGACTTCAATAATAATCTTCTTCCTGTATTATTATTTAAATTCATTTCAGCTTCTAAATTAATAATTTGATTTTCAACATATTTTACAATATTATCTTGATAATTAAAATCTATTGATTCTGCTAATTCTCTAAATTCATTATCTTTAAAAGCATCTAATTTATATTTTCTTGATAAATTTCTTATTTTTGAATCTAAACTTTCATTTATTAATTTTATAAATCTTTGAGTTTCTATTCTATTTATATATATTGTTGTTGCTTTATCTGTTTGTTGAATTAATCTACAATTATTTAATTCTATATTTTGAATTGGGGAAATATTTTTAAAAATTGGGAATCGAAAATTTAAGTAATCTCTAATTAATTGTTTTTTAAATTTATCCATATTTTCTAAAGTCTTAAGATCTTTATATTGAAGTTCAGATTCAAATATTCCTAAATAATAACATGCCCTAAATAAAATAAAACATATATTATTTACATCATTTGAACTTTCATAAGTGTATATTAAATTCTTTGTTGTGGTATCAAAAGCTTGTATTATTTTATCATCAGAAATTCCAGATTTAAAAATTGATAAATAAGTTTTTTCAATAATAGGAAGTTCTTCAGATTCATTAATATAAATAAATTCATTGAAATCTTTATTAATTAAAATATAACAAATTTTTCCATCATTAATTTCAATACCATATTTATTAATAGCAAAATTTAAATTAGCACAAGTAGTTGAATAAATTTTAGCTAATTTTAATATTTGATAATTAGTCAATGAAACAACTTTTCTTATTATATTGATAGGGGCAAATAAATAAGATTGAGGTCCTACTAAATTTCCAATCATTCTCCAAACTTGAATTGGTAATTTTAATTTTGATTCATATACTGAGGAATTTGCTTTTTCATATAATGCTGATTTATCATAATTTAAAATTAAATAATGTTCTTCAATAAGATCTTCTAATTTTGAGAAAAATATTTGTTTTAATTTTATTAAATCATTGTTGTAAAATACATAATATTTTGTTTCATATATTTCTACTTCCATTTTAGGATTTAATGTTATTGTTTCTTTTGATTTTTGAAATGTAAATTTTATTTCTTGTAAAAGGGATAAATCTTTAAGAATATAATTATCCAATATTTTTTTCTTTTTTGATTCAATTGATTCTTCATTTAATGTTTCTGTTTTTTTTGTAGGTTTGTCAAAGCATAATGGAGCTTCATTTAAATCTTTATTAACATTCATTTATTAATAAAAATATTATAATCTATAAATTTGTTTAAGATTATTAATGAATAAATATGAAAATGAATATTTTGAAAAAGAATTAGATTCTTATGAACCATATTGTACAAATTATAGAGATAAAGAAGATAATACTTCAGTTTATTTAAATTTAATAGGTTCAAATTTTCAAGAAATTGGAGCAATAAAAGTAGTAATATACGGTAAAAAAGATAATGAAGAATGTAATTGTACATATAATGTAGATTATTACTTATTAGAGGCAGGATTAAAATATGAATTATATAATAATGTATATGAAAATGGTTATTCACAAGTTCAAATTAGATTTCAAGGAACACCAGGTTTATATATATGTGGACAATGGAGTCCTTCTTATGCAAAAGAAAATGGATGTATAAAAATTGGAGATAACAAAGGAGAATATGGAAATTATAAAAATAAAAAATTTAGTTATATATTAGATGAAAATGGTGAAGCTTATACAAGTATAAGAACCAAAGGAAATAATTCTTCAATATATTTAAATTTAAATGATTCTATTAGTGGGAAAATAAAAGTAAGTATATTTGGCTTAGGAGGTAATAATTCTTTTGAAAATTGTACTTATCATTCAGATGAATATAATTTAGAATTAGGAAAAAAATATGAATTATATAATTCTGTAAAGGAACAAAATCATTCTGGAGTTCAATTATTATTTAAAGGAAATGTAGGAGAAGAAATAAAAGGAGAATGGAGTCCAGATTATACTTTTGAAAATGGATGTATAACAATAAAAGGAAATGATAATAATATTACTTCTATAAGAGAAATTGATGGTTTTGATTTTTTAATAGATGTTCCTAGAATAAGCCAAAAAAAAAAGTTTCCAAATGCTTGTGAATCAGTTTCTTCTGTAATGCTATTAAACTATTATAATTATGATATTTCAGTATCAACTTTTATTGATAAATATTTAATTAAAAAAGCAATTTCTGAAGGACCACACCCTCAATCTGCTTTTGTTGGCGATCCTTATGGTTCAGCTTATGGTTGTTTTGCATCAGTTATAGCAAAATCAATGAATAAATTTTTAGATAAACATAAAGCTTTAGTTTTAAAAGGATATGAATTTGAAGATTTAATTGAAAATTTTATTGATAAAGGACATCCATTATTAATTTGGGCAACAATTGGAATGAAAAAACCAGAAAGTGGTAATAGTTGGATTATTAAATATGCTGATGAAAATGCTAGTACTACAGTTGGAAAAAAATATACATGGTTAAAACATGAACATTGTTTAGTTTTAGTTGGATATAATAATAATAATTATATTGTTAATGATCCTTATCAAACTGAAGATAAAGTTTTAGGGCAATATGAAAAAAAATTATTTGAAAAAAGATATATGGAAATGGGAAGTGAAGCTTTAACAATTCAACCTATTATTAGTAAAATTAATATAAACAATAATTTTAATTCAATTGAAAATTCAATTTTATCAAAAATAAGTGATTTTTCAAAAGGATTAGGAATAGAAATAATAAAAAATCAATTAGAACCAATATTTATGGTAATTGGAACATTTTTAAATAATAGGGATATTATGAACATAACAAACAATTTTGAAGTATTAAATATAAACAATCAAAATTTTTATATATTAGGACAAATAGCAGGAGATATAATATCAATAATAGAAGGTATACTAAAAACAATATTTGGAATAGAAATAATAATGAATGGAATAGGAGGAGGATTATTAGGAGGATTAAGTGTAGGCCCTTTTGCTACTATTCCAGTTTTAATTGTCTCATATTCTGCTGTTGCTAAAGGTGTAGCTTATGCTGCTCATGGTGTTAATGTTCTTCAAAGTAGTTTTAAAAATTTACAGAAAGATTTATGTTCTTTTATTAAAAATAATAAAAATTCTTCTTCTTCTAAGGCAAAAGCAGAAAGTAAAGTTTGGAACAGTTTAGAAAACTACAAAGGAAAAATTAAAAAAAGTGGAAAAGGAAAAAAAACTAGATATTATGAATGGGATTATACTCATAAAGATATTGAAGTTTATGATAGAAATGGTAATCATATTGGTTCTATGGATGCTACTACTGGAAAAATACACAAACCTCCTGTTAAAGGAAGAACAATTGATATATAAATTATTTATTTATTAAAAATATAAATAATAAAAAAATTAAATGGACTTTAAATTTGAAGAAAATAATTTCCCTAGAGATAATATAGAATATATTCTATAATGTTATCCTTAGAGTGAAGTTAATTTAATGAATTTTCAAAATTAAAGAATAGAAACATTTCAATAAATAAATTTAATATATAAGGAATTAATTGAAAATTATATATAACTAAAAATTTTAAGATAGATTAATTGAAATTTAAGGTTCAAAAAGTAAATAAAAATGAAGATTAAACCAAATTAAAATTGTATATTTTATTATTTGTATTAATAGAGGAAAATTAATTTATAGAATATCAAATTATTATTGTGGGTTTATCCAAAAAGACAAAAAAAGAGAATTTTTAAATCTAGTAAATGAAAAAGCATCTGATGAATATTTATTATATTTAAGAATTATTGAAATATAATTTCATTAAAACAATCAAAAATTGATTGATAAAAACATATTTAGATCTATGAAACATTCATTAATTAATTAAAGTTGAATACCAATATTATTGTAAATAATTGAATAGTTAATCAAATATTGAATTTTTTTCTTTAATTTATATACTCAATCAATTTATTTGTTCTAATTTGTTTAAATGTTAACAAATATATTTTGGAAGAAAATAGATATTTTTCATTTAAATTAAAATAAATGATAAAATAACCCAATAAAAATAATTATTCTTAAAATAAAGAAAAAAAAAAAGATATAAAAAAAAATGTCATTCCGTGAAAACCTGGAATTAATAGTAGATCAATTTGATGACGAAGTATACAAAGACCCTGGAGTATTTTACTGTAGTCCAGATCATTTAGACGCAATAAAGCATGTAGAAAAGAATACATTTACAGCAGCAACAATAAGAAATTGTCCAGTGACAAAATTAACAAATACAATAATGTTAGGAATATTTTATGCACTTAAACCAGAAGCACGTGTTGAAATAACAATATTTCAACCTATTGAAATTATGCAAGAATATGATGCTAAACATATTGAAGCTATTGCTAAATTAGCTGGATTTGAAGAAATTAGAATTAATGAAGCTGATTATATTGACCCTGACAGTCAGAAACAATTAGAAACTCTTGCTGTTAGCTTTATTAAACCAATTGCTGACCCTAAACATGTCTTTACTAGGGAAGTTATTGTTGAAATTAAAACTAATACGAGAAGAAGAAACAGAACTAAAAAAAAAAAAGAACAGTAATTCTTTATTATTTTTTATTTTTTTTATTTAAAAATCTTATTTTTTTTCATTTTTTTTTTTTATGTTTTTATTTATTTTTTTTGGTTTAAATCTACTTTTTAAATTTTTAATTTTCATATAAATGAGGTTAGGATTCTTAATTTATATGTTATAAATATTTATATTTATTTCACTTTTTTATTTTTATTATTCTAAAAATATATTTTTGAATTTATAAGTAAAAATGAATTCATATGATGATAAAAATACAAATAATAAAGATACTAATATATTAAGTAAAACATATTTAATAAGTTCATTAAGAAACCATAAAAATAAAATGAAAATATTAACAGATGTGAATAATTTCTTTGACAATGAAGATACATATTTAAATGTAGATTCAAATATATATGTAGGAAAGAAACCGGAAGGACCAAGATTTAATACAGATAATGAAATAATACCATATTCATATGTTGGTGAAGAACCACATACTTTATTACATAGAAATGCTTTAAAGAAACCAAATAGTCCAATTAAAAAACAAAATAAAGTTGAATCAATTGGACAAATATTAAAGAATAATAATGGTGAAGGAGATATTTTAGAATATGAATCTTTACAAACTTTATATTCTGATATTAAAAAACAAACTAAAATAAATAAAAGGAGATTAAATGAAGAATTATTAACTGAATTACCAGATTTAATCAAAGAAAGATTAAAATGTCAACAAAAAAATTTAACAAAGCATAAAGAAAGAAATAGAGAATATAAAATAATAGAAAATTATTTAATTAAAAAAACAAATAAATCAAGAGAAGCATTATTAATGACAAATATAGATTCATTTCAATTTAAAAATGCAATATTAAATACAATAAATGAAAAAACTCCAAATGATTTAAAATTAGGAGATTATAATTGGTATTTTAATTTAAGAAGACCAAAAAATTTTAAAGGGAAAAGAGATTGTTATATAAATATAAGAACAAATGAAAATCCTTTTTGGGGAAGATTTTTTGAAAAATGTCCTAATCCAGCTTTAAAATGTAGGAAACCTATAATGAATAAAAAATATATTAAAACTTTTGAAAATAATCCTTATTTACCTTCTATTCCTTTTGGAAAACATACTTTACATGAAATTGGTTTAATGTCTGATTTAATTGTTGAAGGAAAAAATTTAATTGATTTTGAAAAAAAATTCGAATCAGAAATTCCTGGAAAAAAAAGAGTTTATAAAAAAAATCAATTAGATACTATGGAAGAAAGTAAAGTTTTAACTGTTCCTGAATTAGAAAAATATATTCATAATATTACTGATAATCAAACTTATGCTAATGATTTTGATATTAGGGAATTATATAAAAATTTAAGTGGAAAATCTCCTCTTTCTTCTGTTAATAATATGAAATCTTCTTTCTTTTAATATTTTACTTTTAATTTTTAATTTCTTGGGTTTTAATATTTTAATATTTTTAAAATTTAATGTTTATTTTTAAATTGTTTTATTATTGGTTCAAAATATTTTTTTATTTTAAATATTTATTTATTGATTCTATCATTTAAAGAATAAAATATTTAACAGAATTTTTAGAAAAATATTTAATTTATATTGAAGGTCCTGGTATAAAATGTTATTTTTTATTTTATGATTATAAAATAAATTAATTTTTTTTTGGGGATT
>JAEEGK010009841.1_pt1 | contig 22185 bp, 19 predicted proteins | sample 8958771 | NCBI WGS metagenome assembly JAEEGK01 (sample SAMN16246547, study PRJNA631951) | gut metagenome | biome: gut microbiome; feature: rumen; material: SC-attached | host: Bos | place: Iran: Karaj | collected 2018-10 | reverse complement strand
GCGACATAACGGTGCCGGCGAAGGGCGGCGTCAATCAGGACTTCACCCTTGAAACCCCGGCCATCAAGGACCTCGGCCTAAAGATAGTATTCGTCCCTGAATCAGGCACTTACGGCTCCGACGGAGTATTCGTTTCCGTGCCCGTGAAGAAGCCCGTTCAGACGCTGACCGAAGCGCATTCGGCAGTTCTGCTTTCGGGAGATGACAAGGTCGCGCTGGAAGCATCTCTCAGAGCGATGTTCGAGAATGTGGATGGCAGCGTGCCTGCACTGGAGGAAATCAACATCCGCCAGATGCTATACGATGCCCTCCCCTCCGAACTCAAGCCAAACTGCGATAACGCCATCTCCCTTGCCCGCGCCCTCTACGCCTGGAGTCTCTGCCAGAAACTGGGTCTGGAGCCTGAATTCGACCGGGAGGATGCTGTCAAGAAGCTGCTGGCCTGCAAGAATGCGGACGGAGGCTTCGGCTGGTTCGCCGAGATGCAATCCTCCTGCATGGTCACAGCCGTGGTGCTGCGCCTGGTTCACGGGCTGGACATTGTGGACGAGGCGGCCGCAGTGCACTACCTCGACGCTCGCTTCTTTGCGAAGGAAAAGAACGGCTGGTGGTACCGCGGGCTCTCGCTCCAGCAGTATCTCCACACCCGCAGTCTCTTCCCAGAGGTGAGCTTCGAGCAGAAGACGGATTCGGATTTCCGAAAGGAGGCCAAGGCCTACCTCGTGCCTAAGAAGGAGCGTGGCCTCAACGGATGGATCGCCGCCAAGGCCTGCCGCGTGCAGACTTTAGAGAACTTCCTGAATCTGGATGGTGGCGTGGCACTCGCCTCGAAGATGGGCGTGAAACTCGGTACTACCTCCAAACTCCGCAAGTCGCTGGCCGCCGACATCGAATCGCTGGTGGAATACGCCCAGCCCCACAAGTGCGGCGGCATGTACTATCCCAACGCCGTCATGCCATGGCGCGGTCTGCTCGAGTCTGAACTCGATGCGCACTGCGCCCTGGCGGAAATCATGGATGAACACGGTCACTTCGATATCTCCAATGGCATCCGCCTCTGGATCATGCTGCAGAAAGAGACTCAGGATTGGAAGCAGGATCCCGGCTATGTAGAAGCCCTCGGCATGGTGCTGAACGGCCCCGATGAGATTCTGGATACCAAGGTGCTGGCGCTGAAGGCCGAGTACACTCTGCCATTCGACCAGATCCGTGCCGCCGGCAACGGAATGACCATAGCAACTGCCATTCGGCCGGACGTATGCAAGATCGGCGACCGCATCAAACTCTCCTTCACCGTCACTAACGAAGAGAACCGCAGTTTCGTAAAAGTCACCATCCCCTTCGGCGCCGGGCTAGTTCCAGTGAACCAGCTTTCCGGTTATCGCTGGGGATATTACCGCAACGTGCTCTCAGACCGCATCGAGTGCTGGTATGAGGTCTATCCCGAAGAGAAGACGACCGTTACCGAAGAGTTCTTCGTCACTCGCGCCGGTTCGTTCCAGGCACCTGTGGCAACCATTGAATGTGAATACGCCCCGCACTATCGCGCAAATGACGCGTGGCACGGGCGCCTTGAGATATCTGCAGAATGAGTTATCTGGTACTTCAACGCGGAATGGCCCTGAGCCATTCGATCGAAGACTATCCCGACGGCATAGTCGTGGTGGTGGACAAGCCTTACCGCTGGACTTCCGCCGATGTCATCCGCAAGGTCAAGTGGATGGCCATCAAGCACTTCCGCAAGAAGAACCTGAAGGTCGGGCATGCCGGCACGTTGGATCCGCTCGCGACCGGCGTTCTGCTGGTCTGTATCGGCAAGGCCACCAAGCTGGCCGAATCCTTCCAGAAAGAGCGCAAGCAGTACATCGCCGGCGTCACTTTCGGCGCCACCACCCCTTCGTATGACCGCGAGAAGGATGTGGATGCTTTCTATCCTGTGGATGGCGTATCCCGCGATAGTCTCGAGGCCGTGCTACCCTCTTTCGTAGGCGAGCAGGATCAGGTGGCGCCGCTTTTCAGTGCCAAATCGGTGGATGGGGTGCGTGTTTACGAGATTGCTCGAAAGCGCTATAAGGCAGGGCTTCCGGTGGAGGATCTTGGGGTGCTGCAGGCCAGCAGGATAACGATCTATGATATGCAGTTGCTATCTTATAATCATCACGTCCCTCAGGGGGAACACCTTTCCGGTGGCGATAGAGAATCAACCGCATCCAGCAGAATCAATGTGGCGGAAGTGCCTGAAGGGTTGCCACAGGCGGATATACTGGTAGACTGCAGCAAAGGCACCTACATCCGTGCCCTGGCCCGTGATCTGGGCGAAGCGCTTGGCAGCGGTGCCTTCCTTCACAGCCTCCGCCGTACAAAAAACGGGGGCTTCACCGTTGATGAAGCCCTCGATATAGAAGAACTGAAAAGGATCTTTACTATTTAACTTTGTGAGCAGTTTCGCCCATCAGTTCGGTCTCCGCGGTGGTGGCGGAGAGCAACTTGAACTTGAACTTACTCAGCATATCGCCAGGGTATGAAGGATCATCTTTAGGGAGAGGATACCAATCATAACCGGGAACGAGCGCGAACGTGTCTTTGTCCATATCTCCCGCCATCCAATGATATGTAATCATTTTACCTTTTTCATCGAAGGAGACATCTGACCACGCTTTTTGGGCTTTGGTGATATTGTAAGTAACCTCATCGTTGGCATAGGTGTAGGTGCCTTCGACGTGCACTCCCCAGGCAATGATATAAACGTCAAGCTTATTGCCTTTGAAAATCAGGCTGAAGGTATAATCCTGAGGATTCTCTGCACCTCTCCAGACATTCCAACGGCCTTCCAGAGATGAACTGTTATCCTCTTTTTTGCATGAAACCAGCGCCACGAGCGCTATGGTAAGAAACAGGAATAATCTTTTCATTTGATGAGTTATTTAGTATTAGTGTTGCAATTATATGCATTATTTGGGACAATAGCAAATCTAGAAGCTGAAGTACTCGAGGCGCTGCTTGACTGCAGGAACGGTGTCGCCGGGCTCCTGGGGAAGGATCATCACACGGGCGGTGCTCTTGTACTGACCGACGTTCACGGCCCTCTTGATATAGGACTGCACGGTTTCGAGTTCCATGTTCTTTAGCTCCACTATGCTCTTGGCTTCCTGGATGCACTGGTTCAGGGCGGGCTTGCCCATCTTCACATACTTGCCGAAGAAGCTCATGTCGTCCATCGAACCCAGGTTCATGATGCCGATGGTGGCGGAGGGTAATCCGACCATGGCCAGCTTCGCCTTGTTCTGGACGGCAGTGGCACCTTCTATAACGGAAATGATCGCCTTTTGGATGTCAGTGGTACTGAGCCTGTTGCCAGCTCTGTCGACAAACGATATGATTTTGTATACCGCTCCGTCGGATGCTTCCACCCATGTCTCCTTCACATTATAGTCGGCGGCCATGTGGTCTTTCAGGTCCTGTGTTTCGTTCCAAACGGCGGTCACGTCTGCCAGGAAGGGGTCTATCGCTTCGTTCCTACTGCGCTTACCGTTGAAATCCCACACCACCGGAGCTACCTCCTTCTTCGCCTTGGAGCTCTTTCCCTTGGATGCCTTGCCCGATCCGGCCGCAACGGCGGGTTCCGCCTTCTGCACCGGCTTCACAGGCTCAGGGGCCACATAGGGGGCCTTGGAAACGGTCATGTCATACAGCACGTACTGGCCGGAACGGGCGTTCTCGCACTTGAGCCAGAACATGAGCTGTTCGCACTTGTTGATGGGCACCGTGAAGGTGGATGGCTGCATCTTGTTGTTCAGCACGAAATCTCCCACCAGCACCCTGTCGGCGAAAACCATCAGGTGTACCGGGTTATACGGATCCACATCCTTTCCGAAGATATCCTTGTCGGTGAACTCACTCTTGTTGGCCACCGTGAAGGTGCAGGTCTCATACTCCTTGAAGGGGTTGAAAGCCACTACGGAGGACTGCCTGCCGCCGTCTCCCACCAGGTTCAGCACACCGGCGCTACCGGCCATACCCGCCCCGGCGGTAACACCGGTCGCGGCACCCACCGAGCTGGAACTCATGGCGCTTCCGGCACCCATCATGAACATGAAGGCGGCCTCGGAGAGCGAGATGTTCTCGAAAGCGAGCGGGATGTTGGTTTCGAGCATCACACCTTTATATATCTTGCTGCCATCCTTCATCTGGAAGTATTCCCTCTGGGAACCGCCGTTCTTGAAGCAGTCGTTGAAGTCGAAGTTGGTAAGGGTGCTGAGATACCTTCCCACATAGTGGAAATACGGAGCCTTGCAGAGGTCGATAAGGTCGGCCGTCTCCGGGCACGGAGGTTTGGGGTGTACGAACAGGTTGTTATCCACCGGCTTGCCGCGGTACAGGGTGATGTCGCCGAAACCGAAGTACGTCTGCTTGTCCTTGCCGGTGCCGGGCTTGGCGAAGGTAAGGGTGCGGCACTTGTAGATGGGGATCGTAAAGTGCTGGTTCGGCCAGGTGGAGTGGATGGTCGTTTCGAGGACTATCTGGTCGTCGGCGTAGACGCGGATCTTGTCATCGTCCAGTACGCGGTGTTTGGTGAGGGTGCCCACCGTGAAGCTGACCCAGTCGAACTCGCCGGCCAGGTCGAAGCGGTAAAATGCATTGATGTTCTCATCCAGGAACAACCCGCCGTTGCCTGTCGTGAGGATGAAGCCCTCGTCGAACTGCTCCCCACCCATCGAGAACGTGTAGTGGGAGGATGAGCCGTCGAAGAAGGTCTTGTCGAAGCTGGATGAACCGCGGACGGAGAAAGGCTTTATGTTGGAGCAGAGTTTCGCCACGTCCGGAAGAGCGGCAAGCTTCGCCTGCGAGGCGTTGGCCAGGCCGGGCGTGGGAATATCCGGACAGCCGTTCTTGTAGGCGTAGATATCCACTACGCCGAAGCTCATGCCGGCCAGCATGTCTTTTATCTTCTCCAACTCTCCGGAATGCATGGAGAGCACGTTGATGCCAGTCACGTCCAGCACCACGGTTTCCGCCAGGTCCGTCTGCTTAACTAGTTTCTCATAGATTATCTTGCCGTCGCCCTTGACGGTGAACCAGGCCTCGGCACCGTGACTCTGCTGGTCCCACGGTCCTATGACGAAGGATACCTTATCGAAAGCCTTCTGGAGCCAGAAGTAGGCGAAGCCGCTGCTGATGCCCTCTCCCAGTTCCTGGCTGGCACTGAAGGCTATTCCGGAGTAGTACTGGTTGCGGTTGATGCTCATGTGCTTCCACTCTTCGATGCCGCTCCAGTCGTGCGTGGTGATAGGTTTCGACCAGCCCCTGTGGCAGATAAGATGTGGCGTGATGTCCTCTACCAGGTTGACCTTTTCCTTTGCCACAAGGTTTGCCTGGGGCCTGGGCGGGAGCTGAGGTGTCTGGCCTTTCTTCCAAAGCTTGACGTCTCCGAAATAGATACTCTCCAGGCCGGACCAGTTCTCGAAACGGAGTATGTCCACGCCGCTTATGTCCAGGACGTATTCTCTGGGGGCGTCCCAGCAGCGCACCACCTCGTCGACCAGATTCCGCCCATCCGCCTTTACCAGCACGATGTCGGCCCCCTTGTCGTTTGCGGCAAAACGATTAGGCTCCGAGCTGTAGCTCTGGCCGGGGCCCATCACGAAACTTATCTTGTCGTACTCCCCTTTCAGCGAGAAAACGGCATAGGCATATTCCTTTGCCTCGTCGTTGAGCACACCGTTCCAAAGGGAGAACCCGTCCGTGTAGGGATGGATGGAGATGTAGAAGGTTTCCCTGTTTTTATAATCGTATATCTGCGGCTTGTACTTCCTCGACTCGACGGGCTTGAGGCTGCGGATAAGTTTCACCTGCGCCCCGGCATTCAAGGCAAGGAGGATCGCCATGAGGGATAAGAGAATCTTTTTCATGTCTTTCACGGTTTAAATGGAACAATGGTCGGGATCGTCGCAGAGCTGACGGGCTTTCGACTGCCTGGGAGAAGGAATGGCTTCGCCGTTAAGGGCAGCAGCAATCTTCCAGGCCATCACCGTTCCGAGCTGCACCTTGCCTTCCGCGTCTATCAGATATAAAGAAGGTATCCACTTTACGCCGTAGTCGGCACCTACCTTGGATTCTTTCTTGCCTGCAGGATCGAAGAGCTGCACTCCGGGAAGATCGTTCTCGGCCGCAAATTTTGTGAGCGCCTCGAACTCGCGGTCGAAGGATACGGACACAAACTGCACTTTGGCCGGATCGGCTTTCGCATACATGGCCTTGAGTTCAGGCACCTCTGCACGGCAGTCCGGGCACCAGGATGCCCAGAAAACGAGCACCACCTGCCTGCCGCGGAAGTCGCTGAGTTTCACTTCCTTTCCTTCTATATCCTTGAGTATGATCTCGGGGGCATCAGCACCCGCCGGCAGCAGGTTCACGGCATACTGCGGATCCTGGTCGATGTTCTTCCCAGCTTCCGTCCAGGCATTGTATCCTCCGAGAAGGTTGAAGACCTTCTTGTATCCGGCCTTGGTCAAAGCCTTGGATGCGGCAGCGCTGCGGCGTCCGCTCCTGCAATATAAATAAAGGGATTCGGATGCATCGAAAACTGCATCCACCTTTGCAAGGAAATCCTCCCCGTTCCAATCCACGTTCACCGCCCCGGGGATGCTCCCCTCCGCAAACTCTTCAGGTGTGCGCACATCCAGGATGCATGCGCCCTCCTTCACTGCAGAGGCAAACTGTTCGACATCGATGTTCTTATAACCTGCGCTGCAGGAGAATAGGCTGAGAAGAGAAAACGCCATGACGATATATGCTTTCATACTTTTCGAGTGTTACTATGCAAATATAATCAAAATTGCCATCCAACACCCAATGTCATGTCAGCATAAAAAGATTTATCGGAAAAAGAGGGAACAGATGCACCTCCGATGCTGAAAATCAACTTGTTATAATGAATGATGACACCTGCTTCCAAAGACAGACCAGCACAGCTGCGGTCGGACACCATAGCCCAATCGCCAGCGGAATCCTGCCACAGGAGACGGCGGCGGCCGTATCCGCATCCGCCATAGAGCGATCCCCAGCCGACAGGATGCCATAGTGCACCGGCAGACAGGTTCAGGCGGGATACCCGGGAAATGCCGGAAGTCCAGATCTTGCCACCTCCCGGAACCGTTCCGTCCGACAGGCACTCGTACCCATAGCGGGACGGCGAGAAATTGCTTCTTCCGGCAACATAGGCTCCCCACCGGCCATAGAGGGCACAGGCCTTGATACCTGCGGAGAAGTCCGGCACCAGCCCGGCCTCGGCAAGAAGGAGGACATCCGGACGGAGCTTTCTCCTTGTGGGGTTGGATGCAACAGCGCATCCTCCAGCGAGATTGTCCGGCAGTGCGGGGCATGCCAGAAGAGGTGCAGGAGAGGTAGGGATGGACGGAATCAGGATAGGAGCAGTACTTCGCACGATACCATCAGAATACATCTGCCTGATGTCTGCCACCCGTTGGCGTTGTGCAGCCGTAAGCTGGCCGGAAACGCCCTGAAGCTGGGTCTTCAACCCGTTCAACTGGCCTGCCAGGCGGGCGAGTTCCGCACGCGGGACCTTTTCGCCCGAAGCCACGGACTGCTTCACCCTAATACACTCCGCCGTGATGGACTCGTAGCGGTCGAGCGCATCATCATAATCTCCCGACTGGGCAAAAAGTCCCAGAGGGAGAAGCATGAGCAAGAAAAGGACGCAGCCGTTTTTCATCATACAAAAATACTGATTTCCAGCGAAAAAAGCGTATCTTTACGATATGAACTTGGAAGTGTCAGGATTCTTCGCCCCGGCCGACATTTACGATGTCGGTAAAGGCGGTTTCACCCTGATCCACCGTTCCGAAAACGGATTCTTCGAACTGTACCGGGGTGAACGCGCCGGGCATTTCCGGGTTTTCAAATGCCTGAGTCCGGAGTTTCGCGGCAGCCTCATCCACGAGACTATGCTCCAGAAGGAATTCGAAATCAGTTTCTCCCTCAGGCATCCGGGCATTAGGGAAACCTATGCCTATCTGCAAATAGACGGGCTGGGCAGTTGCATCGAGATGGAATGGATAGATGGCTGCACCCTGGCAGAGTATCTACAGAATGGGAAGGCGGATGAAGCCTTTTTCCGCCAGACAGCCGGCAGCCTCTGCGATGCCGTGGCCTATCTCCATGCCCACCAGATCATCCACCGGGACATCAAGCCTTCCAACATCCTCATCACCCATCAGGGGCATCTTGCCAAACTGATAGATTTTTCGCTGGCCGATTCCGACAGTTTTTCCCTGCTCAAACAACCTGCAGGCACCCGCAACTACGCTGCGCCAGAGGTTATCGCCGGCCAGCCGGCAGATGCCCGAAGCGACCTGTATTCTTTGGGAAAGGTGCTCATGGAGATGACCTCCGGTCACCGCAAGGCCCTGCGCAGATGCACAGCCACCGCCCCTTCCGGGCGATTTGCAAGTGCGGAAGATTTGAAGGCCGCCCTGCTCCGCAAAAGGCCGGCGTGGCCATGGCTGGTGGCGATTGCCGTCGTTGCTGTAGTTGTTGGTTTTCTTTTGTGGGGATTCCCGATCAGGTCGGTGAGGACGGAAGCGGATTCCGAGATGACGGCTCCAACTGCCGTAACCGACACTCTCGCCAAGGCTGCCCCCGTCTCTACCGTCATGGGCAGCTCCGACAGGTCATCTCCAGCTCCCGGAAAGACAGCGGAAGCCGTCCGCGAAGATGACGTCGATGCCATCTTTCGCCAAGCAACGGAGCTGTTTGAATGAACTCTTTTTTCATTAAAGAGTGTTTTGTTTCTAAAAATCACTATATTTGCAGAGTTTTAGAAACAAGATATATGGATTTCCTTACTTTTAGGACTCATATGTACCCTCACGGATGCTTCAACATCAACCAGGTATTGTTGTGGGAAAAGGATTTTGACCGCAACAACTTAACGCGTTGGTGCAAGAAGGGACTGCTAGTAAAACTCAGGAATGAACATTACGCATTCCCGGAGTACCGGCTGGTTTCCGGATTTGCACGATATATTGCCAATCAGTTGTATAAGCCCTCTTATATCAGCCTGCACAGTGCCCTTTCATTTTACGGCATTATCCCGGAAGAAGTGGTTCAGCTCACAAGTGTTTCTACACTCAAGACAGCAAGTTTCTCAAACCCTTTTGGCACCTTCCACTATCAGAATGTAAAGGAATCATTGTATTTTGGCTACGAGATATCGACCATGACGGATGGAAGAGGGATCCTGATCGCCACTCCGGAAAAAGCCCTCTTGGATCTCTTGTATCTTAATCCCTTTTACAAAACAGAACAGGACATGGAAGAGTTGCGTCTGGATTGGGACTGGATTCAAAATGATATGGATTCCGAACGTTTCTCCGATTATCTTTCCCGCTTTGAGAGCCATGCACTGGAAAACAGAGTATCATTCCTTAAATCAGTTTACGAGATATGATTGACCTATCTTTTATCCGCAGTTTTTTCCCGATTGTCATAGCCAGCGACAGCAGGTTCGACCGCTATATGTTAAAGGAATATCTGCAACTACTGATTCTGGATTACCTGGCCAACTCGATGTATGCAGGTAAACTGAATTTCATTGGAGGCACAAATCTCCGCCTGATTCAAGGGATTGACCGCTTTTCAGAAGATTTGGATTTTGATTGCAAGGATTTTGATGAGGATGAGTTTCGGACAATGACAGATGGGATTGTCAGATTCCTGCAGCAGAATGGACTGGTGGTGGAAACCCGTAACAGGCACAACACAAAACTCACCGCTTTTCGCCGGAATCTGTTTTTTCCACAGTTGCTGTTCGATCTCGGACTTACAGGGCATAAGGAAGAGCGTTTTCTTATAAAGATTGAAGCCCAGGACCAGGGGGCGTCCTATTATCCTGAGATAGCAACAGTGAACCGTATGGGCTTTTTCTTCAACGTGCAGGTCCCGCCATTAAGTGTACTATGCGCCATGAAGTTTTGCGCCATTCTGGCAAGGCAAAAGGGGAGGGACTTTTACGACGCCATTTTTCTTCTTTCGAAAACCCGTCCCGATTTGGATTTCCTTTGTGCCAGAACCGGGATATCGACAATGGATGGGCTGAAGGATTCTGTCTTGGAATGCCTGAAGAATACAGATTTGAGTATTAAGAAGCGAGATTTCGCGCACCTGCTTTTCAGTGCATCCAATGCAGACCGTATCTTGCAGTTTGACACGGTAATAAAAGAGCTTATTCCTTCTCCAGAAGATTGAGTCCCCCCTGCTTGCCTGCGATATAGGCGAGGGTCATCCGCCCGTCGCGAAGGATGCCGGGCAGCATCAAAGGCAGGCCGTGGAAGAAACAGGGAGCCTCGAAACGGTCGCCCACCTGGAGTTTGGAGTTGACGGATTCCAGCACAGTAAAAGAATCTTCCCCCTCGTAACAGAGCCGCACCACTCGGTTCGGCGCCCAGCCAATGCGGAGGATATCCCCTTTTGCCAGGTCGGATGAACGGATAAAACTGGTATCGAGGTACTCCGACGTCTCCCCCACGCCAAGGCATGCCGCGCGGAATGCGCTGAAATCCTTGCTGCCAACATATCGGGCAAGAATGTCAAGGGTGGACAGGTGGGGCGCCGTACGGAGCGATACATATCCCCAGAGTCGCTTGAGGGTAGAAGATGACAGCCTCTCCCCCGTGGCATGTTCGATGTTTACCGAGAGGGATTCGTAATCGTTGGTCGTGGCGACACGCCTTCCGTATCGCTTTTCGACTTCTTGCAGCAAATGATTCAGTTCCGGAATTTCCATATTCAGTTTTTCCATTCCTTGGGTATTGAAGCATAATCCTTCCAGCCGGCAGTCATTCCGCCGACCAATTCACTTCCGTGTCCGTGAAAGCAGTCGTTATACATCGAAGGGGTCTTGAACAGTTCTGGGTATTCTTTACGCTCGTAAAGATGGACTTTCTTGCCGCTTACAAGAGTATAGGGAGATTCGTTCTTAACATTTATGCAATCGTAGAAGGTGCCGCTGAAAGCGAAAGCCTTCCGGTTGCGATCGAAAAGGGTTTCCGGCACGGACAAAAGGTTTTTACAATCCGCAAAAGTATAGATGAATCCCCAAGCCTCAACGCAGTCGTCGAACAGACCCTCAGGAACGCTCTTCAGCGATTCACACTGGAAGAAGGTCATTTCGAAGTCATCGGCCAGGGAGCAGTCCAGGAAGATGTGGGGAGGAATCTCTTGCAACAGTTTGCAGCTATTGAATACTCCGCTCAGATTCTCCGACTTACAATGAGCGAGAAGGCTGTCGGGCACGTGTCGGAGGCTGCTGCAGCGGGTAAAAAGGAATTCGGCGTGAGTGACGTCTGCGAATATCTTCAGGCTGTCTGCTGCAACCGATTCCAGTTTGCTACAGTCTACGAATGCATTGGCATAATCATCGGTACCCAGGTCGCCCCAGCGCTTTAAAGCGCGTATCCTGTCGGGCACAGGCATATTCTTGCCTTCGTGGAAAGTGGAAAAACACTCAATCTTGCCCGCAATCGTCACATCGTACATGCCATTCTCCTTGTATCTGTGTGTAACCCAGTTATCGCCAGTATACTCGTCGTTGATGTAATCCAGGTTCCCGTCTCCCCAGTCGATGGTTACCGCCACCTTGCCCCTCAAGGGAAGATAGACGCTTCCCAAACCCTCGGCGCTCACCTGGATTATCATAGATTTCGGCCCGTCCGGTTTCGGCGGGCGCGGGATAATTGGATCTTCCTCTATTCGAAATGACTTCTCTGCGCTCTCCAGACGCGTTTTGCCATTCCCGGCGTATGCATAATATAGATAAAGGCCAGGATCTTCAAGTGCGGGCGAATCTGCGGCAAAAGTCTTTTCGTCAATGACCGTTCCCGGCAACTGCACGGGCCCAGCACCTTCGAGATGATAGCAGAAGCCGCACTCGGTCAGCGCCCCGGTATCATTCATTGCGCAGGAGAAATGCACCGTTCCGTCATCCTGCACGCTCGCCTGCACCTCCCCCATCTCCGGCTGCACAAACCCCAGCGGCGACGGATCCCCCACGCAGGACGCGAGGGACACCGACAAAATGAGAGTACGTATCAGTCCATGGCGCATTATGGATGTAAAGATACGAAATATATTTCTTGAATAATTTGAAAGATTACTTACCTATAATATGATAGTCAGTTTATTACCGTTAACAGGCATCCCGTTAGCATTAATGGCGGAACTATACTCGACATCGCATTTTCCATCATCTCTTGGATAAAACTTTACATATTGATTATCTGCATTATCCATACGTACTGACCAAAGCTCATTTTTTTTATCATATTCACACAATGATATCGTTGGCTTACTCATCCCTTGTAAAGCCATAGTTGTAATCCACTCTGCCAGTTCTCTTATTCTATCCGAAGATGGAGACGGAGCATAGTCTGGTGTTCCTATTAATTCATTAAAAATCTCTCTGTCGGTTATGATATCCTGCAACTCAAGTTGCTCATCACACAGATAAAGGCAATTACCAATTTCATCTGCCAAAGTTCGAATCGCATTTGAGTACCTTTCCTTATATGCGTCAGCGACAGCATCACTACGACTAAAGTCATAAGTGCTTCCCTCCAAATACTCATATAGGCTCCCCAATCCCCATTCCTGCGCATATCGCTTATTGTTTTGATATTCATTATATCCATCCATATAGAAAGATGAGATTGCATCGGACGCATAGTTGGATAACACATCCCTTAATCGAAGGTACTCGGCATTAACTGTTTCATATGCCATTGTATGCCAAATCCTTGTAGGAAGATTGTCCATTATCCACTTTTGCTGTCCGCTCTTCATATTTGAGCATGAAACTAATAACCCCAGGGCAATCAGGGTATAAAAGAACTTTTTCATCTTAAATAGCATACTTAAAAGTAGTTAAAAGTATATATTATTCATGATTGAGATTATTCATTATTCTCGATAACCAGGAAAACACATATATTTTGTCAAAGTCAATTAGGTAATCTTTCCAAGAGCTAAACTCCTCATTAGTAATATCAGTGTTCAGGAAATATGCCGAAGAGTGCTCGGGCAATTTACCAGATAGTTTAGGGGCATCTCCCGATATGACAATACTAAGAGGTTTGGTATGCTTATCACTAAAGGATACTTCAGAAACCATAAAAGGGACAAATAACCACTTAAGTGTTGCAGGGTCGCTTTCGTTTAGAATACTGCTTTCATTTACGACAAAAGTTACAACAGTAGCGCCGGAAAAAGTATTATCTTTATTCGCTACCATAGTGGACATAGCAGTAGAAGACATTCTCGAATTTTCTTCTTTTTCTTTAATGACATCAATTGTACTATCAAGGACAATACGACCATATCCTTCCGAATAATCATGTGAGACAATGTTTGCGTTCTTCACCTTGATAGCTTCTTTTTTTGTTGACGCATAAAAAACAGTATTGTCGGAAATCGTCCAATCGAGCTTAATATCGGACGCATCACTACTGCTGACACAGATTGTCTTATACTGTTTTTTGTGTTCATCAACAAGCGCTCGAAAATCATTAAAATACTCATTACCGCGTTCAATAGTATAAAATTCTTCCCCATCATTAGTACATAAATTCCCGTTTTTCATTAATCTAAATGATTTCCCAAATTCCCGAATGGTAACAACATCCCCATTAACATCATAATGTAATACTAAATAACCATTCTCCCTGGCGACCTCCTCGCTTGAACGGCCACGAGAATCATAGTATACCAGAGATTCCGCAAAGGCATAATCGTAAGTATTTCGAACATACTGTGCTTCTTTATTATCGGACTTAACTTTTCCTTTTCCTTTGCAAACATAACACTTAATAATCTTTGTATATGGTGTACCGTCAATCTTAAAATCGTGATTTACAAATGTACCTTCACCACAACAGAGGGGACAAGTTGATGTTGATTGCTGACTGTTTGATGATTGTTTATTTGTAAAGAAGTCCTTTGCATCATAATGATGTCTCCTGTTTTTCCATTTAAGAACCGCATAGCCATCTTTGTAAAAGGATAGATACATAGCTTGATCGACCCCTTCCATTGGATAAAACTCCTTCACAAAATAGAATGTCTCTTCCTTTAAAAACTCACTATACATTCTGTTTCTGGACAAAATACCCGGGAGACTAACACTGGATAAAACATTAAGCAACTCTTCCTTGTTTTCCGTCGGGAAACACAAAACATCATGACGGTTATTGCCAAAGGAACACGTAAAACAAAGACCTTCTCCATCTTTGCGACAATCCTCGATTACAGTTGTTTTATCTCCGAAAGACAAAACTCCTTTTTCTACATTACCAAAGAGCATATCTCCGGTAAAATGATATTTACCATGTTTACCCTTGAATACGTAGTTCCCAGAGAACCAACCGTCGCCTTTCCATGTGCCTGAATATTCCTCATTTGAAAGTATTAGATCGCCACAAAAACTAGAATTATTGATATTCCCATTAATGGTATAAACATTTTTGTTTATATTAATACTACCACTGATAAAAAGCCAATTACTCCATTGGCCAGAGAATTCACCTTTGGCATAAGTGTATTTCCCATTACCCTCAATCTTATCATCTTTCCAATCACCTTCATATTTACTACCGTCAGAGTAGGTTAATACTCCCTTTCCATCTCTATTACCATCTTTCCAATCACCTTCATATTTTCTTCCATCATCATAGTTGGTTGTTCCCTTACCCTCTCTCTTACCATCTTTCCATTCTCCCTTATATTCTCTTCCATCAGCATATGTCATCTTGCCTTCGCCCTGCTGTTTGCCTGCAACCCACTCACCATCGTATCTGTCTTTATTTGGGAACTCTCTCACTCCTTTGCCTTCATAGAGGCCTGCGACCCAGCCACCATCATACGTAGAACCGTCTGCATAGGTCATCTTGCCTTTGCCCTGCTGTTTACCTGCAACCCACTCACCATCGTATCTGTCTTTATTTGGGAACTCTCTCACTCCTTTGCCATCATAGAGGCCTGCGACCCAGCCACCATCATACGTAGAACCGTCTGCATAGGTCATCTTGCCTTTGATAGAAATAGTGTCCGAATCCCACATCCCTACAAAAACACTTGAGTCTGCAAAAAACATTGCGCCAATCCCTTGCCGAACTCTTTTATTACACTCACCGATATATACGCCACCATCATCATACTTAATCTTTTTTATTTTAGCTCCTGGCATTTGAGCCTTTACTGATTTTTGCACTTCATTAATGGTGGTTTTGTCAACGATTGATTCTCTTTTTTGTGCTAACACTGGGGAACAAACTACTGATAGATACATCAGCAGAATAATGCGAACACTTTTGTTCATATAATCTAAATATGTTAAGGATTAAAGATGCTATTTACTTGTTATTGACCCCTCAAATGCCCTTCCCATTGTAGAATTATACCATTTTGCAGATGAACTATTACTGTTTAATACGCCTCTACCCCCACATTCCAAACAAGTCCGATGACGCTTAAAAGGCTGTCCGTTAACATAGAACCCCTGTTCAATAGTATAACCAGTTCCTGAGCACATCCAACAAGTGCTCCATGAATTATTTGGTCTTGCTCTTTGTTTACGCCTTACTTCTGCGACATATTTTTTCGCCTCTTTATGTCCTAAATCGGCAGCTATTTTCATATATTTCAAAGCAAGTTTACTATTCTTTTCTACACCGTCGCCATTATTGTAGCATACTGCAATACTATATAGACCGACTGTATCTTTCAATTCCGCTGAATGCTTGAAATACGTAAAAGCTCTTGAATAATCAATAGTAGTTCCTTCGCCAGTATAGTACATTAGCCCCAAGTTAGCACTTAATGCACCATCTTTGTTATCAAGCGCGAATGCCTTTTCATAATAATACAAAGCCTTATTTTTATTACTGTTTATACCACATTTTTCATTACCACTATAATAATAGTCTCCCATTATCTTTGCCGCATCTGCATTGCCATCATCTAAAGCTTTATCTAACCACTTTAACCCTTTGATTTCACCCCGAAGAATATACAACTCTCCTAGTTGTCTCTCAGCTTCAGAACTTCCACGCTTTGCTGCTACTTTGTATAAAGAAATAGCTCTTAATGTGTCGGGGGTGGTTCCGCTTCCGTTTTTATAACACTCGGCAAGTGGTAAAGCAGAGTCTTTTCTTCCGTACCGATAGCTTTTTTTCAAGAACTCAAAAGACAGTTCAGTATTATAGATTATTTCAGATAGACGAAACGAAGCATCTGAATTAAATAATTTAGAAGCTCGTTCGTATTCTTGTATAGCTTCGTTATAAAACCTATATGAAGAAGCAATTTCTAGCTCTCGCCCCTTTAAATAATGCTTTTGTCCAAGTTCTCTGACAATAAAAAGTGCCGATCCAATAACGGCCAAAACAATAATTGAGATTAATATGCTCTTTTTCATTTCTAAATACTTCGATTTCTTTCATCAACCGGTCGATTTCAGCATCATATTCACACAATGATATCGTTAACTGAAAATCTCCAAAACAATTAGTATCAAAATTATTAGAAGCACAACAACAATTAAGACAGTGAGGCCCTTTTCTCTCTCCCCTGGTTGATATTCCACTGTTGGGGGGCTAACGAACCCTTCAGAGTTGTTATTATTCTCGGATTCCTCATTATTATCAGTATTCCGTACTAAGGATGATGTAGTTTTTTTATCTATAGTGGAAGACGCATAGTTATCAAGAATGAGTTTTTTTTGTCTAATAAACTCATCTTCAGTGAGAACTCCAGCATCAAGTAAGCTTTTTAGTTTTTTCAATGCACCAATCTTGTCCATTATGATAATAGTAGTTTATTGATTTCCTTATCATACTCTTCCTGACTTAAAATACCAGCGTCTAATAATTCTCTTAGCTCTTTGACATTTTGCTGTTGTTCAGAAGATATTTCACTAGAAGAACTCTTAGACGTTGAGGTGTGTGGTTTTTTCTTAGGGACTGTAGTACTTTCAACCATTGTCTTTTGAGGACTGTTAGGTGTAGCACTCCATATATACCCGCAATTCTTACATTGATATTGTTTTTCAATTTTTATAGATTGTTTAAACCGCTGTTTAGCATAATATGTTTGAGCAAAATTAAAATTGGTATAATTGCCCAATAATGCTCCCAGCACAATACCTCCAGCCATTCTTGCACCTGCCTTCGCTCTATAATCATCACTTGTTTGAGTTTTAGCAGAGCCACAACGTGGACAAGGCGGTGGGGTTTCAAATAATGAATCACTTTCCAATGGAGCATTCTTAGCGTTTTGTTCGTTTATTTTTTCAATCTTGAGATTGGTAAACTCATTATCAGACATATTACTAAATCTCTTCTTCTTTAAGGCAGCGTCAATAACCAATAAAAGCATGAAGAAGCTCAAAAATATGCCTGGATATCCTACTAATAACTCCCATACCCAGCCATCACTTGCGAACCCACATATTGTGACAACAGCACATATAAGTAATCCAATGACTCGCCCCTCCAATCGTTTTTGATAGTGCTCCAACACATCATTTCGACTGCTAACAATAATCTCTTTATCTCTTGAAGATTGGACGGATATTATGATAGCAGCAGCAATGACAATAAGTATGACATTAAACATAAACTAGGAATTAAGGATGCTCTTCTTCTTGATTTCAAATTCTTCGGGGGCAATAAGGCCTTCTTCCAAAAGCTGCTTTAATTCAGAAAGCTTTTCTAATTTCGTTTCATTCTTTGGCGAGATCTCGTATTTCTCTTTAACATGCTCTGTTTCCGCAGCAGGGCCAGTTATTATAGGTTTAAAGGCTCCAGTCGAAGGATTGGGGTTATATGCCGCGTTGCTTCCAGGCTTAATTCCATTGTACTTCTCATCAAATTTGGCTTGATCCATGGTGAAGTAATAGATTGCAATACAAATCTGGAAGAGGACATATGCAATTGCTCCAAATCCCGTGATAGCACAAATTATAAAAGCGATGATGTAGTATATACCTTTTTTTACATCCCCCAAATAAAACTCATGTAAGCCAAGTCCTCCCAGGAGGAAGCAAAGAATTCCGGCGGTATACTTGCTTTTCATATATAACTAAATGTTTAATAGTTCTTTACGTAAACTCTCGTACTCCGCATCATCTATTAGATTTGCATTATGCAGTTCTTTCAACTCACGGAGTTTCCTCTTGGTCTCAGACTCGGCCGGAGGAAGAGGAGCCAAATCGGATCCTCCATTCTCAATTACGTTCATCATCTTCTTGTATTCCGGGCTATTAATCCATTTGCCAAACTCATAAGCACGGATTACTTCTGCCGGGTGGGTACTGTCGTTAATGCCACTTATCATAGTAAGAGCCTTCTTTACAACACCTTGACGCTGGTATTCACTAATATCTTTCCCCTGATTTGCCCACTGCTTCAAGTCCATCTGGTTTATCATCGGCCTTGGAATCTGAGCCAACAAGGCCATCGTACGATTGAATGTATACTCTCCAGAAACAATTGATGCTGCTCGATCGGCGGATAATTCACTTTTTCGTTGCCACGCCATACAGGCTCTTCTCAATGGAACCATTGCAATACTGCCAATAGAAGAAACTAGACCACCAACTAAACCTTCATCCTCAGATATAGAAGCAAAACCTACCATTTCATTCGCAATGGCTTGATAAAAAGTATGGTGGCACACAATATGACCACACTCATGAGCAAGGACGGCATCTATCTCGTCGTCTTGGAACCTTTTAATAAGACCACGAGTAACGGTGATGTAGACTCGATTATTCCCCGATGTCCATGCATTCGGCATCGGGTCCATATCTAGATAGAATTCCGGGGTTGGAATGCCGAACTTCTTACAAATTGGAGGCAGCCTATTATATATCTCAGGAAATTGCGTTTCTGACAATCTGATACAATATGAAGTATTCCTTATCCACGACAACTCTTCAATGCCGTTTTTCATATACCAGTCTACGACCTTTGGAAGAACGGGGATTTGCTGAAGCTGCCTAAGAGCTAAGGCATCATCAGGATGAATAAAATAATCAACTGGGGTCATAAAGCTTCGTGTTTTTGGTTACCAACTCTTGCTTGGCAGAATCCAGTCGTAAGAATCCTGAGTGTACCGAAACGACGACCACAGTATTTACAAACATATGGCGCATTCTCTTCTTCTTTATCGTGACGACCTGTGTATATCTCATGAGGCCCCCTACCGTTCCCTAGAGGATGACGAGGACATCTGGCACGAACCAGAGCCATTGGATCATCAGCGCCAAAGCCACAGTATTTACAGTAGTATTTGGCCATTCTTTGTATTATTAAATCTGTTTTCCTTATATATAAACACAGATAGCGCAGGCTGTCTGTTTTCCTGAGATGAGGGCTCTGGTAAGCCTTGGACCAGGAAAAAAGCAACAGCCCGCGCTATCACTATCTATAAGAATAGATATGCAGCGAGAGATGTGCCAGTCCCGTTCACGTCCAAAGAATTTACCAGATTTTCATCTGTGAACAAGCCTGAACACTACCGTGTCAGTATTTGCCGCAATTTAGCAAATTATTTTCAAACATCGGCAGCCCCGCCACTAAAATGGCAGCGCGGTCTGTTGCCGAAACAAAGAAAAAGAACCTGAAGAACTATATCAAGTTCATTCAGGTTCATTTAGGGAAGATGTATTATCTGAAAAGTATCTTTACTATTTAGCCTTGTAGGCGGTGCCGCCCATCAGGTCGGTTTCTGCAGTAGTGGAGGAAGTCAGTTCGAATTTGAACTTACTCAGCATATCGCCAGGGTGTGAAGGATCATCTTCGGGGAGAGGATACCAATCATAACCGGGAACGAGCTCGAAAGTGTCTTTATCCATATCTCCCGCCATCCAGGAATATGTAATCATTTTACCTTTTTCATCGAAGGAGACATCTGTCCATGCTTTTTGAGCTGAGGTTATATTGTAAGTGACCTCGTTATTGGCATAGGTGTAGGTGCCAGAAACGTGCACACCCCAGGCAATGATATAAACATCAAGTTTGTTTCCTTTGAATATCAGACTGAAGGAATAATCAGTTTCGGTCTTCTGAACATTCCAACGGCCTTCCAGAGATGAGTCGCTATCCTCTTTTTTGCACGAAACCAGCGCTACGAGCGCAACGGTGAGAAGCAAGAATAATCTTTTCATGTGATCAGTTATTAATTATTTGTTCTGCAATAATATGGATTATTTGGGACAATAGCAAATCTAGAAGCTGAAATACTCGAGGCGCTGCTTGACAGCCGGGACGGCATCGCCGGGCTCCGTGGGAAGTATCATCACCCGTGCCGTACTCTTGTACTGGCCGACGTTGACGGCCTTCTTGATATAAGACTGAACAGTTTCCAGCTCCATGTTCTTCAACTCGACCATGGTCTTGGCCTCTTGTATGCACTGGTTCAGGGCGGGCTTGCCCATCTTCACATACTTGCCGAAGAAACTCATGTCGTCCATCGTTTTCAGGTTCATCAGGCCCAGGGATGCCGCGGGCAATCCCACCATGGCCAATTTCGCCTTGTTCTGCAGTGCCGTCGCACCTTCTATCACCGAGATGATAGCCTTCTGGATGTCGGTAGTGCTCAGCCTGTTGCCGGTCCTGTCTACGAACGATACTATCTTGTATACTGCGCCGTCCGAAGCTTCCACCCAGGTCTCCTTAACGTTATAGTCGGCGCCATTGTGGTCCTTAAGATCCTGAGTTTCGTTCCATACGGCTGTCACATCTGCAAGGAAGGGATCTATTGCATCGTTTCTGCTACGCGCACCGTTGAAATCCCACACCACGGGTTCCGCTTCTTTCTTCCCCTTCTTGGATTTGGCGGAGGGTTTTGTCACTTCCGCGCTCTTAGCGGGTTTGACGGGTTCCGGGGCCACATAGGGTGCCTTGGATACTGTCATGTCGTAAAGCACGTACTGCCCGGAACGGGCTCCTTCACACTGGAGCCAGAACATGAGTTGTTCGCACTTGTTGATGGGAACGGTAAACGTGGAGGGCTGCATCTTGTTGTTCAGCACGAAATCCCCGACTATTACCCTGTCCGCGAATACATACAGATGAACGGGGTTGTACGGATCCACATCCTTGCCGAAGATATCCTTATCGGTAAACTCACTTCTGTTGGCCACGGTGAATGTGCAGGTCTCATACTCTTTATAAGGATTGAAAGCTGCCACTGCACTCTGTCCTCCACCTTCTCCCACCAGTTTCAGGATGCCCGCCGAACCGGCCAGTCCGGCGCCTGCGGTAATGCCCGTAGCTGCGCCGACAGCACTGGAACTGATTGAACTTCCAGCGCCCATCATGAACATGAAAGCGGCTTCCGTGAGGGAGATGTCTTCAAATGGCAGGGGGATGTTGGTTTCCAGCATAATGCCCTTGTATATCTTGCTGCCATCCTTCATCTGGAAATACTCCCGCTGGGAACGGCCTGTACGGAGACAGTCGTTGAAGTCGAAGTTGGTCAGGGTGCTCAGATACCTTCCAACATAATGGAAATATGGCGCACCGCAGAGGTCGATGAGGTCGGCGGTCTCCGGGCACGGCGGTTTGGGATGCTCGAACAGATTGTTTGCCACCGGCTTGCCGCGATAAAGGGTGATGTCGCCGAATCCGAAGTATGTCTGCTTGTCCTTTCCGGTGCCGGGCTTGGCGAAGGTGAGGGTGCGACACTTGTAGATGGGTATCGTGAAGTGCTGGTTAGGCCACGTTGAGTGGATGGTCGTCTCAAGGACTATCTGGTCGTCGGCGTAGACGCGGATCTTATCGTCGTCCAGCACGCGATGCTTGGTGAGGGTGCCCACAGTGAAGCTGACCCAGTCGAACTCCCCTGCCACGTCGAACCTGTAAAAAGCGTTGATATTTTCATCCAGGAACAGACCTCCGTTACCTGTAGTGAGGATGAATCCTTCGTCAAACTTCTCTCCGCCCATGGAGAATGTGTAGTGGGAGGAAGAGCCGTCGAAGAAAGTCTTGTCGAAGCTGGATGAACCGCGGACGGAGAAAGGCTTTATGTTGGAGCAGAGTTTCGCCACGTCCGGAAGAGCGGCAAGCTTCGCCTGCGAGGCGTTGGCCAGGCCGGGCGTGGGAATATCCG
>JAEEGK010009840.1_pt1 | contig 22188 bp, 21 predicted proteins | sample 8958771 | NCBI WGS metagenome assembly JAEEGK01 (sample SAMN16246547, study PRJNA631951) | gut metagenome | biome: gut microbiome; feature: rumen; material: SC-attached | host: Bos | place: Iran: Karaj | collected 2018-10 | reverse complement strand
ATCAGATACAATTGATGATGTAACTAAATTGCCTTTAAAGTTACTTGTATTAGATATTTCAGCACTACCAAAGAGACCACCAATATTATATGTAGATGTTGATAAAGCCTCACGATTATTATCAAGCACTATACAAGGAGAATACATAGTAAATGTTAAATCTGTAGAATATAAAGCGTTCTCTCCCTGTGCTAAACCAATAACACCACCGATATTAACATTAAAATTATTGATATCTTTTAAGTTCAAATTAATGAAGTCACCTTTATCATCATTATAGATAACTGAACATCTTTCAAATATTGTATCCTTAGATAAAGCAACCATTGAACCAATATTTAGGCTATACGTACCAACTGGATTTGTGCCCATCTCAACTGTAATTGTAGAATCTTTAACAGAACAATCTTTGAATGTGCAACCATCACTTTTCGCAACCATTGCAGATATGTTTTGAATATTAGGTGAACCATCCGCGCCGTCAGAAACCACAACAGTGGAATCTAGAACAGTGCAATTTATAAAAGTAGAATTTGTAGCTTTTCCAGCAAGCACACCAACGGAATCACAACCATATCTATCATCATTAATTACATAATATTCATATTCACCTTCATTCAAATCAGAAAAATCATATGAAATTGATACTTTTAAATTTTTAATAGTCGCATTCTGAAGGAAAGAAAATAATCCGATGTGAGATAAATTATTAGGCACAAATCTTCCTTTAATTGTGTGACCATTTCCATCAAAAGTTCCTGTAAAAGGATAAGTTTCAGTACCAATGATATCAAGATCAAGTGGATAATCGATATCATCTGTTAAAACCACAGTGTCATAGTCAGTATTGAATTCATTATTCTTTACTAATGAACAAAAACTATGCCAGTCTCCTACATCCGCAATTTCAAGTTGTCTTTCAACCGCTTTTACTTTTGGTTTATTAAAAAAAGTAAGCACTCCAAAAAGCACTAACAATAATGTAAGTGATACAGCTTTAATTCCTTTTTTCATAATGGTGCCCTCCTTATAGGGGTTTATTTATAAATAAATAACAACTTTATAGTTTATTTTAACATAATGAATATTTTAAAAAAGCAATTAATAGAAATTAATTACTTTTTAATATGTAGTTGTGAAAAAGATATAAAAAGAACTTCAGACAAGCCGAAGTTCTTTTTATTCTTATTTGTTGATTATTGTCATTAAGAATTCCCAAAGTGAACTAGAATTTACTAAGATTGGGGCAATAATTAATGAGATAATAGACATTAATTTAATGAGGATATCCATAGCAGGTCCAGCAGTATCTTTTAGCGGATCACCTACGGTGTCACCAGTGATAGATGCTTGATGAGCAAGACTATGTTTACCACCATTTTTACCTGATTCAATGTACTTCTTAGCATTATCCCAAGCACCACCAGCATTAGCCATAAATACAGCTAACATAATAGCACTTACAAGACCGCCTGCGAGAAGTCCGCCTAATGCTTCTCTTCCAAGGAGGAATCCAATAAGAATTGGAGTTGCAACAGCAATGATTCCAGGTAAGATCATTTCTCTTAAAGACGCTTTAGTTGAAATATCAATACACTTATTATAATCAGGAAGTGCATTACCTTTTAAGATTTCAGGATTTTCAGCAAATTGTCTTCTAACTTCTACTACCATCTTATTACCAGCTTTACCAACTGATGCGATAACAAGAGCACTGAATAAGAATGGGAGCATTGCACCAATAAGTAAACCTACGATAACCGGAGTATCAAGTAAGTTGATTGATAAGTTTCCAGCCTCATCTACTAAGTGTGCAGCATTTGCGTATGAGAAGAATAATGCAAGAGCAGTGAATGTAGCACTACCAATACAGAATCCTTTACCGATAGCAGCTGTAGTGTTTCCAACACTATCAAGCTTATCAGTTACTTCTCTTACTGATTCATCAAGTCCACTCATCTCTGCGATACCACCAGCATTATCAGCAACTGGTCCATATCCATCAACAGAAATTGTGATACCAGCAGTTGAAAGCATACCTACTGCGGCAAGAGCGATACCATAAGTTCCAAGGAACATATAAGCAACAACGATACCAGCAACTAAAGCTACAATAGTTAAGAATGTTGATTTAAGACCAATACCAAGACCTGCGATAATATTTGTTGCATGTCCAGTTTCAGATTCTTTAGCAATTTCTTTAACACTCTTATAATCAGCTGATGTATAGATTTCAGCAATCTTACCAACAGCAATTCCACATACAAGTCCAGCAACGACTGCGCCAATTGCCTTAGGCATTGGGTTTCCAGCTGCATCTTTTAAGAAGAATATTGATAATAATACAGTAGCTACAAGAACTACTCCTGTTGCGATATAAGTCGCAATTGAGAGTGTAAGTTGTGGGTTCTTCCATTCTCTTGAACGGATAATAATAGTTGAAATAATTGATGCGATTAAGCCAGATGCAGCAATTAATAGAGGGAATAATAATGCAGTGATATTATTGCCAGTAATCAATGTTGAACCTAAAGCTATACATGAAATAATTGAACCAACATATGATTCACAGAGGTCACTACCCATACCTGCGATATCACCAACGTTATCACCTACATTATCAGCGATAGTAGCTGGGTTTCTTGGGTCATCTTCAGGAATATCGTTTTCAATTTTACCAACGATATCTGCGCCAACGTCTGCGGCTTTAGTGTAAATACCACCACCAACTCTGGCGAAGAGTGCGATCATAGAACATCCTAGTCCATAACCATTTACAATTGAGGCAGCCTCTTTGAGTGCCTCAGCTTCTGTTGGATTAGTAAATCCTTTAAAGATAAAGAATAAACCAGTTAAACCTAAAAGGCCAAATCCAACAACTGATAAACCTAGTACTGCACCACCGCTAAATGCGACTTTAAGTGCACCACTAATTCCTTTTTCATCTACAATGTCAGCAGTTCTTGCGTTTGCTTTAGTAGCAATTAACATACCAACTACACCTGTTGTAGCACTAAATAGTGCACCAACAACGAAGCAGATTGATGATTGCCATCCAACTCCTTCAGCCTTACCCTTAAGTGCAGGAATAAGACCTAAGCAAGCTAGCACAATTGCAAGAGCTATAACGAATATAATGATAATTTTGTATTCTCTCTTTAAGAACGTCTTAGCACCATTTCTAATGTACGACGAAACATCTTCTACCTTCTTATTCTTTATTTTGATTTTTCCAACCTTGTAAAAAATAAAGAAAGCATACAAAATGGTGATTAATGCTGCTGATAAAACTATCAGCAAAACTGTGTTTAGCATACAAAACCTCCATTTATTAGGTTTTAAACCTAAAAAGTATTTTTACTTTACGTATTTACGTATTTGATATTTTACCACAAAACCTCATAATTCAATCATTCATTTTTATTAGATAATAAAATATATAAAAAGTGCGGTCAAAAACCGCACTTATACTATTCACCCCACCAACCAAAATATAAGTCGGCTTCGTTTTTCCAATACCAATATCGTCCTGAAGAAGGATCTGCTACTGGTGTTTTTGAATAAAAGAATACAGGGCCTATATGAATTGGTTCACAATCAACCTTAGTTATTGCCTCCCATTCTTCTTCTGTACCCATATAATACATGCTTAATCTTGTAACCCAATTAGTTTTATCAAAGTACATTTTTTTAACTGATTTTGGTACAACAATACTTATATTGCAATTAAATATAAAACCATAATCAAATAAATTAATTACATCGTTAGATAAATCTAATTCTTTCATTTGAGATGTTTCGTTACTCATGCCAATTTTAATTAACACATTAGTATTTTTTTGGTATACACCTATTGAACCAGCCATAAATTGAACAAACGACGAAGGAGCAACAACCACAAGTCTCTTAGGTGCTTCTTCATCCGTTACGTGAGTAGCTTGAATACTATTAGCATCTGCGAACTTACAACCGCTATGAAGAACAAATTTAGTCTCATCACTAGATGTGCCTGAATAATAGAAAGGGAAACCTTCAAACAATAAGTAAGGATTTGATGCATTTCCAATATACATACAATTGCCTTCAACGATACCATTTTTTATTGTATAAGTTCTATTACTTGATGTGCCTGATACTTTAACCAAATCTGGATTATTGTGTAAAATGCCATTTAATCCAAACGCATATTTTCCTACCTTTTCCAAAGAATTTGGAAGTGATATTTCTGTTAAGTTTTTAAAATTATAGAATTGGTAATCTCCAATTTCTTTAGTTCCTTCTGGAATAATTAAAGCTGTATATTTTTTATAGTTTCTAGTAATTGATTCAAAGGTATATGTTTCAGTTCCTGCAGTATCTTCTAAATAAAGTGCAACATTACTTCCATATCCCATAGGAGATGAATTATATTCATCGAATTTGTAAGTTGTCCAATCATAGAAGCTTGGAGCAAACACTTTTTCCATATAATAACCATAGAATACTTGTGATTCAAAATGAATTCCACTAACACCTAAATATGTAGTTTTAAATTTTGAACTTGTAGTATAGAATGCACCGCGTTTTACTGTACATACACTATTTATTTCAATTGTTTCAAGATTTGGTAATTCAGAGAATGAATATTCTCCTACAGAAGCAATGCTCTTTGAGATTGTTACTTTCTTTATATTTTCGTTTTGATAATAAAGATAAGCACCGATATGATATCCATATACTTGTTGTCCATCAACCATAATATATTGAGGCATAACAAGTTCACCATTTGCTGGTACAGATTGTTTTGTACTTAAAATATAAGTTCCTCTATCTGATTCAGCAATTTCAAGGTCACCAGCCATTCTTATAATAGATGGTTCAGACATTGATGTATGAATTACATGTACAGATTTATAACATGATTCTTCATCATTATTATCAAAAACTAAACTAGATTTATTATAGATTTCAACAAGTCTGTAGCAATTATCAATATTATGATATCCTGTTGTAACTGTGCTAGCTATAGTTAATCTTCTAAGTTCAAACATTTTAGTAAGTTTTACAGAATAATCAGTATATCCTTCTGGCACTTCAATTGTTTTAGTATTATTACCGGAAAGATAACAATCAACCTTTGTAACATTCCTTCCATTAAATGTAGTCGGGAATACTAAGTTTTCAGGAAGATCTTCTTTTTTGCCAATGAATGAAGTTATATACCATTCAGTTAAATCTTCTGATTCAGTGTATTCAAAAAGGCCACTCTTAACAACTTCTCTCCACTTAGCATAGATTGTTGTATCTTTATCAATTTCCTTATTTGGTTCAACCTTTAAAACGAAATCAACATCATAATACCAACCACCAAAGATAAATCTTTTATCATCAGTTGCGATTTTAGTTATTTGTGGTAAATGACTTGATGCAATCTTTGTTCCTCTGTCTACTACTATAGCTTGAGTTTCAACGCCACCATTTGATTCATAAGTAATAGTTACTTTATCTGGAAGTGGTTCAATCTTTTCAAGTTTTACATAGATTTCAATATCGTTATCAATATGGGCAGTATTAAGATCAATTGAATCTCTATAATTTGGATCAGTATAGTATCCAATAATCTTTTGTTGATTACCAAGTTGATCAACTATAATAAATCCTTCCTTTAAGTAATCAGGAAGATTTTCATTATTCCATCTTTCAACTGTAATTTTATGTTCTTGTCCATTAACATAGAATACTACATCAAAAACATTTCTAGTCATATTTGTTGAAGATGATTTTGTAGTACTTCCACCTTCTGATGGTTTAGTTGTATTTGTGCTACTAGGATTTGTTGGATTAACCGTATTAGTATTTCCACTAGTAGAATCATTACTATTAGTTATTTGTGTATTGCTTCTTGTTTTATTTCTAGCTTCACCGTAGTCATTAAATGAAAGTGTCATTTCACACCCTACAGTAAATATGAGTCCTACAATTAATAAGAGAAATTTAAATAAGTTCTTTTTCATCGCGATACCTCTCATTCTAACCGCATTATAAATTATTTTATTAAAATAATCTATAAAAATGCAAAAGTGGCAAAAGCCACTCTTTATCTATTATCTACCTTTTCAGGGTTCATATCGTGATTTTGAAGTCTATATGAAGCTATCTCTTCATACTTTGTTCCCTTCATTCCATAGTTTACATATGGGTCAATTGAAATTCCTCCACGAGGTAAGAATTTTCCCCAAACTTCAATGTATTTCGGGTCTAATAGCTTAATTAAATCATTCATAATTACATTAACTACATCCTCATGGAAATCACCATGATTTCTAAATGAGAATAAGTATAATTTAAGTGATTTAGATTCAACACAATACTTGTGAGGAATATATGAAATGTATATTGTCGCAAAATCTGGTTGACCAGTGATTGGGCATAACGCAGTAAACTCTGGACAATTGAATTTTACAAAATAATCATTCTCAGGATGTTTATTTGAAAATCTTTCAAGTGCGCCTGGATTATAATCTTGTGAGTATTCAGTTTTCTTACCTAAACTTTTTAATCCTTCATCAATTCTTTCCATATTAATCCTCCTCATATTCAATAGGGTCTTTTACCCCATTAGCTTCAAAAGCTTTAATTCTATCAATACATGTTCCACACTTACCACATGCCTTATCATGACCATTATAACAGCTCCAAGTTAAGTGATATGGAACATTAAGTTCAAGACCAATCTTAACTATTCCAGCTTTATTAATCCCTACAAATGGTCCAACTAATTCTACCTTCTTTCCAGATCCTAAGTATATAGCATCTCTCATAGCTTTAGTAAATTCCTCTGAGCAATCAGGATAAGCTCCACCAGCTGCGTCATCCTTATGTGCACCATAATAAATAATGTCACAATCTTTAGAAATTGCGATAGATGCGGCAGCAGATAAGAATAATCCATTTCTAAATGGTACATAAGTTGAAAGCATACTATCATGAAGTTTAGTTAATTGATCACTATATTCACCTTCAGGGATTTTAGCGAATTCATTCTTTTCAAGAAGTGAACAATTTGAATATTCAAATACTTTTGATAAGTCCATATAAATGTGTTCAACGCCATAATAATTAGCCACAGCTTTAGATGATTCAATTTCTTTAATATGTTTTTGTCCATAAGTGATTGATAAAGCTGCAACGTTATCTTTGCCATATGATTCAACTGCCATGGCGAGGGCAGTTGATGAATCTAGTCCACCTGAGAATAATACTAATGCTTTCATTGATTAAATACCTCATCTTTAATTTCTTTTCCAAGTCTTGAGTAAGTCACAGTAGTGCTTCTTTTCTTAATTCCTCTTGCGCTTACGCATGAGTGAGATCCTTTAATTCTTACAAGCACATTATCTGAACCAGTTACTTTAGAAACTATGTATAAAATATCTGAGCCAATTCTCTCTTGGAGTTGAAGACGTTTAGATGCCATATCTGCAATACGGGCAAGTTTAGAGAGTCCAATAACTTTACCATTTGGGATATATGCAATATCAACTGTCATATCATACATAAGTGCGATATGATGTTCACAGTGACTAAATATATCAATATCTTTAACCATAACTAAGTTCTTTGAATCAGTTAAATAATCTTCATCAAATGTCTTGTTAAACATATCTGCTATTTCATCATTGGTATAATTCATTCCTTCAAACATTTCAAGATACATTTCTGAAGCTCTTCTTGGTGTATCAATTAATCCTTCTCTACTTGGATCATCGCCTAATGCTTCTATTATTTCTTTAAATGCTTTTTCAAGTCTTTCTTTATCAATCATATTACACACCTCTTTTATTTGGGTCCCAAATTATTTTATGTATTTGAAGACAAAATCTAACTCCATTAAGATTATTCTTAATCATAAAGTCAACTATATCCTCAAGCTTAATTTCGCCATATACGGGGCTAATTAGTACGTTAGTTTTATTTATTAAGTCATATTTAGTTATAACTTCTTTGGTCTTTAATAAATCTTCATTTGTTCCAACCACAAACTTAACTGAGTCTTTTTTAGTTATATAGTTATAGTTAGTTAAATCCATCTTATCTTTCATTAATGAAGATGGAGTTTTATAGTCTAGAGTAAATGAAACATTCTTAATATCTTTAAAGTCTTTAATATTAATTGAACCATTAGTTTCAACTTCAATATTAAATCCTTTGTTTGAGAGTTTAATCATTAATTCTTTTATATCTTTTTGAAGAAGCGGTTCACCACCAGTTAAAGTGATATTCTTTATATTCTCTTTTACTGCGTATTCTACTAGTGAGTCTACTGATTCATTAGTATATTTAGGATTAATGTATGAATATAAAGTATCGCAATAAGGACATCTTAAATTACATCCAGAAAATCTAATAAATAGTGCGAGTTCACCTTGGCGTAATCCTTCTCCATTAATAGAGGTAAACTTTTCTATTACATTCATTTTTGATACCTTGCGCAGTTAGTTGGAGTTTCATAAACTTCAACTGATTCTGTGTCATACTTTTCACTTAACTTATCATAAAAATATTTAGCGAAGTTTTCTGCGGTAGTTCTAAATGGAACGATTCTTAAGAGGAACTTCTCTTCTAATTGTTCGACTAGTTTAATATCTAGTGAACCCATTTCCACAATAAATGAATGATCGAAGTAATCACATAAATCTTTTAAATCTTTTTTGAGCACATTAAAATCAACGACCATTCCATTTTTAGTTTCACCTTTAATTGAAGCTACAACTCTCCATCTATGGCCGTGGATATTCGCACATTTACCAGCGTAATTAGATAAAAAATGTGCCGCATCAAACGAACTTTCAACTTTTAATACAAACATAACTAAACCTCTCATTTTAGGGCACAAAAGATATAAAAAGATGGCATAGGCCATCTTAAAACTAACGTAATATTCTTACTGCCCTAGTTTTGTTTAAAGACAGGATGGTACAAGCGAACTGTCTATTATTTAATTCCTTTAATAATATATCATTATTAAGGGAATAATTCAATTATAAATATTAATCTAACTCAATCGAATCTGATATATAGTAATTGAAATGATTATTAGAAGAATATTCTTTAATTCTTTCAATTAATAGTGAATCAGTTGTATATTCAAGAAGATAGATATGTAGTCCTTTTGAATAAGCTTCTTCAATATAAGATTGATAATATTCTCTATCTTCTTTTGATTGAGTTAAAAGTCTATTATTTTTAAAATCAATTTTAGAGAATACTGTTTCTTGATTTATCGCAGTAGCGACATCTCTAACATCATTCTTTTTAGAATACTCTAATATATATTCATCTCCACCATTAATAATTACTTCTTTATCATATGACATAAAGTCTTTTAGAATAGTTGTCACAGCGTTAAAAATTCGAGTTTCTTTCACAAAATAATAAACATCTGTGTTATCCACAAAGAATCCATCAATTCCTTTACTAATTAAATTTTTAGCTAGACTCTTCATAAAGTTGATCCATCTAGTGTTAGATACATCAACCCAACCTTCTTCTTCCCAGTTTTCATATTCTTGAATAATTAAAGATTTATAAGTATCATAATAATCTCTAAAGTTTTCAAGTGAACCTAAATTAATATACGAATAAACAATCTTACCTTTTGAATGAAGTAAATCAATATCTTCTTTTTCAAAGTATTGAGCGTCTATTACTACTTCATCAAATCCTTCAAGTTTATTCATCTCTTCATTATCAATGCTTAAAAATACTCCATATTTGAGTGAAGTATTGTGAAGATTTGTTTTATTTTTAGATTTGGTATTAATATTAAACGTGCAACCTACAAGTAATAATAATACTGGAAGTAGTAATAATATTTTTTTCATTGTCTATTCTATTATAAAACAAAAACCTTATTCTTCAAGGAATAAGGCTTTTATTAATTAATTATTAAGCAGCTAAAGCAGCTTTAGCTTTTTCGCAGATAGCTGTGAATCCTTTTGGATCAGCGATAGCGATTTCAGATAATACCTTACGGTTTACTGTAACGTTAGCGAGCTTTAAGCCGTGCATTAATTTAGAATAACTTAAATCGTTAAGTCTAGCTGCAGCATTGATTCTTGCAATCCAGAGTTTTCTGAATTGATCTTTTTTCTTTCTTCTATCTCTGAAAGCGTAAGATTGAGCTTTCATAACAGCTTCATGAGCTGTTCTATATAAGAGATGTTTACCACCAAAGTAACCTTTAGCGAGCTTTAATACCTTTTTATGTCTTCTGTGATTTGTAACACCAGTTTTTACTCTTGCCATTTCCTATCTCCTATAAATATGGGATTTGTTTCTTTAAGTCGTGAGTGTCTCTTGAATTAACGACTTTATCCCCTCTTAATTGTCTTTTTACTGCGGCACTCTTGTGTGAATGTAAGTGGTCTCTGTAAGCTTGGCCTCTAACGATTTTGCCAGTGCCAGTTACTTTAAATCTTTTCTTAGAACCACCATGTGATTTCATTTTTGGCATAATTATATATCTCCTTATTAATTATTATTATCTTCTTTAACTTCTTCAGATTGAACTTCTTGTTTAGGAGCTTTCTTCTTAGAAGTTTGTTTCTTAGGACTGATGACGATTGAAATAAGCTTACCATCAAAATCTGGTTTCTTATTATTAGTTTCTCCAACTTCTGAGCATTTAGCAACAAAGTCGTTAACAAGTTCTACTGAATTATCAGCAAGTGATAAGTATCTTCTCTTAATTCTTAAAGTTACTTTAACTTTATTTCCTTGAGCGAGGAACTTTAAAGCTTGTTTAAGCTTTGTTTCAGTATCATGTTCTGCAATAGTAGGTGATAATTGAATTTCTTTTTCTTCTTGAGCTTGATTCTTTTGATTCTTCTTAGCTTCCTTTTCTTTCTTTTCTTTTTCATAACGGAACTTAGAATAATTTAGAATCTTACATACTGGAGGTTGAGCTTGCGGAGCAACACATACTAAATCAAGATTATGATCATATGCGATACTGATAGCTTTAGGAGTATCAATAACACCTAATTGTTTACCTTCTTCATCAATTACCATTACTTTTGGAAATTTAATTGATTCATTAACTAAATTTGATTCTTTCTTTACCGGTTTTGGTAATACAGCGTACTTGTTTATAGTCGTCACCTCATAGATTTTTTTAAATAGAAAAGCGGACATATGTCCGCTCTAATCTCAAGATAAATTTAAATAAATTTTACTAGCGATTTACCCAATTCAATCAATCAGAATTCAGGTGTGAGTGGACACTCAACTTTCTATCCTTGTGTATTTTAATATATTATAAATAATATGTCAACAATTATTTTTTTACTATTCATATACTGGAGTTAAAATGATATCTTCATAAGAATCAATTAAAGTAAACTTATCAATTTGATTACCATTTTGATCTACATAATATTTGAATGTTTTACCATCTATTTTAGCTGGTTCAACATAGTTTTCGCCAACATAATAATAGTAATAAGTTTTAGCTTCTCCTACTTTATTATTATCTATATCATTAAATGTGACAGTTATTTCTTTTGGATATATTTGATTCTTTACATCTGTATAAAAGATATTATTTTTATAAGTATTTAATGATGTATATGGAACGTAGATTTTAACTTTACTAGATAATGTGCTTCCAGAATAAAATAGAGCAACAGTTGCCTTAATAATTATAGTTTCTAAATTAGGACATTTCTCAAAAGCTTCTGAATTTATATCCTCGATAGTTTCCGGTAATACTATTGTCTTAACTGTGTTACTATTAAGTAGATTTGGAGAAATCTCTGTGATTTCATCAGGAATAATAATTGTTTCTTTATTATTACAATTAACTCTAATTAGTACAGTAGATAAGAAAACAAAATCTTCATCTTTCTTGCTTAAAAGCCAAGGAGTATTATCAAGTATTTCTCCGCCAATACCATAAAGTTTGTCCCCTCCTGTAATAGTTTCTAAAGAACTATTTACAAAACAATCATAACCAATAAATTCAACGTCATTTAAATTAATAGATTTAATTACTTTATTATTCTCAAATAAAGCGTTCCCTAATTGTTTTACATTAGTCGGGCATACAAAGTCTTCTTTTATTGGCGATGCGAATATTGCGTCACCATAATCTTGTCTATGCCACGCAATTAATAAATCATTAATAAAACTAAATCTAGAATTATTTTTAACTTCAAAACTAGTAATCCCAGATCCATAGAATACTCTGTCTCTAATAATTTCTACTTTACTTGTGATAGTAAAACTAGTTAATTTGGGATTATTTCTAAATGAATTAGCTCCAATCAAGTTAAGACTACAATCATCTGGAATATTAATTGCGGTTAAATTTTCGTTATAAGAAAAAGAATTATGACCAATTTCTAGTAATCCTTTTGGAAGAGTAATAGATGTAACAAAAGATAAATTAGTAAACGCTAAATCATCAATATACTCAACTGTGAATTCATCTAATTTATCAGGAATGATAATATTTGATTCAGTTCCCTTATAAGAATGAATAGCGGCTATATTACCGTTTAATGGTCTATATTCAAAACCGTCAGTTACATAATTACCATTTTCTAAAGTTGTTTTACGAGTTGTTGTTTCTATTTCTGTTGTTGTAATAGTCTTCTTAGTACAAGATACTAAAGACAAACCTAAGGAAACAATTCCTATAATTAACAATATTCTTTTCATATAAACTCTCCTTTATTTCACACCTTTTTTATTCTACCATTAAGACTTAATATAGACAACAAAAAGGTCATCTAGTTCTACTAGATAACCTTTATTTTTAAAATATTATTTTTCATTAAAGATTAATAGGGCATTTTTATACATATCTATTAAATCATTAATAGAAGATTCGATATCATAATCATACTTTAATGCCTTATATTTCTTAGATTCAGCGATACGTCTTTCATCATCGTCTAGCCAGTAATCAATCTTCTCAGCTAAGTCTTTTGGATCTTTAGCTTTAAACTTAGACATCTCAGAAAGCGCAAATTGACTTGTGGCACTATATTTATGTTCTGCGATAATTGGAACAAGTCCAACTTGAATAGCTTCCATACAAGATAATCCTTCAACCTCAATATAGGCTAAATGAATATAAAGATCAGATGAAGCAGATAATTGTTGGAGCTCATCAATTGTACAGAACTTAAATACTGGTGGATATTTAATAATACCTTTATCAACTAACTTTTGAGCATACTTCTTTAAATCTTCTGTCTTAGGACCACGTCCTGCGAATACTAATTGGATTTCATCTCTATGTTTAGTGTATTCCATAGCTTTAAGTAATGTTATTAAATCCTTTTCTACAGAGTGACGTCCAATAGTTGTGACCATGTATTTCGCATCACTAAATTTCACTTTTTCAGTGATTTCTTTTCTCTTCTTTAGTTCTTCTCTTGGAAGACCATTAGAGATTAAATATAGTTTAGCTTTGAAGTGCCATCTATTAAGTCTATCCATGACGTTTTGAGTAGGACATTGAATAGCTACACACTTATCAAATACTTGAGTTTTAAAAGTAAACATCGCAGCTTTATTTAGTACAAATGAACCATCAAGTTTAACTGATGCGAATAAGTTTTCTGGATGTAAGTGATAAGTTGCGACACATGGCTTATGCATTTTCTTAGCCATTCTAGCTACAAGCATTTGAAGAGCGAATGGTTCTTCAAGATGAATGAGGTCAGCCCATTCAATTGCTTCTTTTACTACTGCCTTATCTGATTTTGCGAATACATATCCTTGTTTCTTAACAAGTTTATCAAAGACAGGCATTTTATATAAATCTAGAGAGTAATATGGTTCTAGATCATCATTTTCAGGATTTTTACCTGATAGTACCCTAACTTCAAGGCCACGTTCTTCTAAGTGCTTAACTGTACGTCTAGCTGAGGCACTTAAGCCATTTCCTTTGGCATAGAAATTATTTACTACAAATAATACTTTCATAAGAAAAAACCTCCTTATTCTTACTTATTATTATTCTTTTTATTTTTCCAATATACTTTATATAATTCTTCAGTTGCAAGAGACATTTTAGTTACACTAAATGGAACTGATCCATCAGGGTATACATAGAATGTATCATTGAGTGTATTTAAGTCTACACAATCACCAAACTTGTGAAGGTATTCATATTCAATATGAACACCATAAGTTTCATATTGAGGAAGAGTAACTTCTACGTCTTCACCTTCATCTTTAAATGTGAGCTTAAATCCATTCATATCATGGATGAGTTTACCTTCACCCATATTAATATATCCTTTAGCGTTTGGAAGAGCATGTACTCTTACTTTAGATTCAAAGTGATATTTATTATTATCTACTTCTTTTCTAACGTTTTCTCTTTCCCACTCATACCATGAAGGGATGTGAGTAAATGTTTCTTTATTGTCTAAAGCTTTTAGTTCACCGAGTTCAGTCATCTCCCAAGTCTTACCACAATGTTTACATCTTAAAGTAGTACCAAATGATTCCATTTCATATTCAGTACCACACGCAGAACATTGATATAAAACTTTATCAAGACCTTCAGCACGCTTAGGATAATCACAGATAATGTTATTATCTTTTTGCCATTTATAATCATCATAAACAAACGCTTCATTAATACGTTTATTTAATTCTTCATGTGAAAGATTTAGTACCTCTTCTTGATTTGCGATGCATGTCATAGTTGCGGTTAAGCCTTTAACCTTATGATTCTTTGTATTATAGAATGGGGCGTTGATATGATGTCCATTAGTAATTAAAACTACTACAGGTACTTTTAAGAACTTACAGAGTTTACCAAGTGATTCAGGTAAAATTGCGGTAGTACCACATAAAGAATATCTAGCTTCAGGATAAAGTACACAGATATCTTTATTATCGATTACCTTCTTCATTTGCTTAATAAGCGTAAGATCTTTAGTAAACTTTCTCTTGCAGATTCCACCTACCGTTCTTAACAAACCTTCTCTTTTAAGGAAGCCATCAATAGCGATAACATAGTTACATCTATGAGGAAATACTGCCTTAGTTAATACTTTAAAATCTAAGAATGCATTATGATTTTGAAGTAGTAAATATGGAGGTTTAATTCCTTCCATATTAATCTTTTTTATAGTGCATTTATGTGATTTAACCTCAGGAAAACACAAAGACCAGATAAGAGGTCTTAAAAGTTGACGCCTTGGAGGTTTTTTCATATCGAATCTTTTCACATTTTGAAGCATAAATATTCTCCTATTTAAGAGTTTGCTTAATATCTTTTACTACTTGTTTTAATGTTAGATGATTGTCTTTAAGAGTATCTTCAATTGATACATAATCATAGAAATCTTTCTTAAAGCCATAATTAATTACTTTCATATCACTTGATGAATAGAATCTAGCGACCTTTTCTCCAAAACCACCATCAAGTATTTCATCTTCGAATGTAACTACTAATGAGTGATTAGCTTTTAAAGATTCAAGTAATTCTATATCTAATACATTTGAGAATAATGGATTAATTAAAGTAGCTTTAATACCTAATTTTTCGAGAGCATAGTAAACTTCTTCAGCCTTGAAATAGAAATTACCAAGGCCAAGTAAAGCTACTTTAGAACCATTATTAATTACTTTAGACTTAATATCTAAATAGTTTTTAGAAAGTGTTTCATTTACTGTCTCAACTCTCACAGTTGGAACTCTTAAAGCTATAACGCCATTAAGTCTTCCTTTGATATAATCATCCATAATCTTGAATAATTCTTTTTCATTAGTTGGATGAATATATAAAAGTCCTGGGATATTTGAAATTAAAGCTGAATCATAGATTCCATGGTGAGTTGCGCTCTTAGTTGAACCTTTAGCGTCTTCACTAAATGTTCCACCATGAATTAAGATTAAAGTGTTTTCTTTATTGAGTGATGCATCAATTAAAAGTTGATCAATTGCACGACCGATAAAGAATGAGAAGATTGAAACCACTGGTCTTAATCCTTCATGAGAAAGTCCTGCAGATACACTAAATAGTGATTCTTCTGCGATACCTAAATCTAAGATTCTATCTTTATATTTTTCAATTGTTTCTTTATTTCCATAGAAGAATGGTGCAGCGGCACTTAATAAAGCTAAATCTTTATGTGTATCTAAATTCTTAATTAAATAGTTTCTAATTAATCCAGAATATGAAGGTTTAGATGGAAGAGTTGATTCTCCAGTCTTTAAGTTAAATGGCATTCTAGAATGATATTGATCTTTTGCCTCTACTGCCTTTTTATAACCTAAACCTTTAATAGTATTAATGTGAAGTACAATTGGATGATCAATATCTTTAACTTCTTCTAATACTTCAATTAATGTTTTAACATCATTACCTTTAGAAATATATTTATAATCAAATCCTAAAGCTTTGAAGAAATTGTTTTTAGATTTACCTTTAGTATTTCTTAATTCTTCTAAATTGTCATATAGTGAACCACTATTATTTGCGATAGACATTTGATTATCATTAAATATTACAATAAAGTTAGATTTTAAAGTACCTGCGTTATTTAATCCTTCAAATGCTTCACCACCTGACATAGATCCATCACCAATAAAGGCAATAATGTTTTCTTTAGTACCTTTAATATCTCTAGCTTTCGCAAGACCGTAAGCTAGAGAGATAGATGTTGATGTATGTCCTACTGTAAACATATCATGTGGTGATTCAGTTTTTGATGTGAAGCCAGTCACATCGTCATATGCTTTTTTGTTTAAGAAAGCTTCTTTTCTTCCAGTTAATATTTTATGTGTGTATGATTGATGTGATACATCAAATACAATTTTATCTTTTGGAGAATTGAATACATAGTGAAGAGCTATTTCAAGTTCAACAGAACCTAAGTTAGAACCAAGATGTCCGCCTACTTTTGAAACCTTAGTTAAAATGAGCTTTCTGATTTCTTTTTTAAGCTCATTTAATTCACTAATATTTAATTCTTTAAGGTCATTGGGTGATTCGATTCTATCTAGTATCATATTAGTAATTTTGTTTATCCTCAATTGATTTATAGTAGTCGTATAATTTTAGGCATTGTTTTCTATCTAATTCTTTGATGAATTCACTCTTTTCAGAGTCTGTCATAGAATAGAACTTATTATCTCTAAAACCGATATCTTCAGTATCTAAGATATTACATCCATAATATACTTTAGAAATGTTTGACCAAAGTATTGCGCCTAAACACATAGGACATGGTTCACCAGTTGTATAAATTTCACAACCAGATAAATCAAATGTGTTTAACTTTTTAGATGCTTTTCTAATAGCGTTAACTTCACCATGACAAGTTGCGTCATGATTTTTAAGTACTGTATTATGGGCTTTAGCGACAACTACACCGTCTTTAACGATAACTGCACCAAAAGGTCCACCTTCTCCTTTATTTATTCCTTTTTTGGCTTCTGTGATAGCCATTCTCATATATTTATTCATATATGTACTCCTTCGTTTGTTATTATTGTATAGATTATATACTATTTTTACTTAAAAAACCAAACTTTAATAATTATATTAATATAATATTAAAATTATCACTTAATATTTCATAGGTTTTTCATATAAAAATCAGTTGCCCTAAGACAACTGATTATTCATTAACGATAAATAATGTATTCTTATGAAAAGCGTTGAACGCAAAGCCAAATTTTAAGAATAAAGGCATGTTTTCATAAGCAATAAATGTGGTTCTATTAATAAATTCACTTATTGATAGATTTTCTATATAACCATAGGGGTTATATATAGTGACTTTATCTCCTTTAATATCAAGCATTGTAACGATTGAGAAATGGAGAGTCCATTCACCTTCATATTTTGCAGCCCATTCGATTGCGACTGGGTTATTATTCTTAAGTGATTTATATATTTCTTTTAAGTATTCATCATTAGTTAAATACTTTTTTGAAACAAATGTTTTATTCTTGATAGAATCATTTATTTCTTTTAAGAAACCACTAGTAGATTGAGTAGATATTTTACCATTATTTTTAGCTGAGAGATCATCTTCAGTTACCTTAGTCGAATAGAAATCTGAAAGCATTTCAATGGTCGCATATCCACAAGAGATATGTTGAGTAACGATATTTAGTCCTCTTACTTCTACTTTTTCTTTATAATCGTATTCGCTTGATAAGTAAGAATAATTTGAATTAATCTTAGTAGTTCTTAGATTAAGCACAATAAATGGAACCATTAATGCACTTATAACTAATGCGAGTAGTCCAAGAAGTACGATTAATAATCTTATCTTTTTCATATTATTAGTCAGTTCTATCTACTTCTTTAGCTTCAGCATCTATTACTGTATTATTATCTACTGCATCAAAAGATGAGAATTCTAAATGATTGATAGCTTGTTTTAAATAGATGAAATAGAATATAGCAGCAACAATTGCGATTAATGTAGCAGCAAGTCCAAGTACTAAAATAACAGTGCCTGTGACATTCATTAATGGAAGGATTCCACCAACGAAATCAATAACCACAGATGCAGCATAAGCAACAATGAAGATTAATAATACATTTCTTCCTTTGTTTACCATTTCAATGTCATTTAAATCAGTAAATACAAGGATTAATCCTCTAATAATTAATAAAGTGATTAATAAACTTGAAATATCACCGAGTAAATCAAATAAATTTTTGATAAAAGCTACTTTAATAATTGCGGCTAAAGCTGTGAATACAATTGCAGCAATTGCAGCATATAAAGCATACGTAAACATTTTTTGTTCTTTACCACATTCAGAACATCCAATTATTTGAAGAATTAATCCAGTAAGTGCAATGATTAATGTTAGACCACCAAGTAATCCAAGAATTAATAAAACATTCTTGGCATCTCCAGTAGCAAATGCACCAATAATAATGGTAATAATTGAGATTGCTAAAGTTCCGAGTGAACATAATACTGAATAATATATTTTCTTAGTTCCTTCTAAAACGTTTTTACGCATAAAAGACCTCCTTATTTATTTATATAAGTGTAGGTAACAGGACTCGAACCTGCATGGATTAACCATAAGAATCTGAAACTTACGCGTCTACCAGTTCCGCCATACCTACTTTTATTCTATTGAGTTTGAAGTTGTAGCCTCTTATTCTTTCTCTCTTTACTCTTTTTAATAAAGTATGGAATTGAATATAATACATTTACTATTAAGAATAGAGGGAAACATAAGAACATATACCAATACTTAAGTGGAAGAATCTTCCAACATACTTCAAGTACTGGGTTATTTGGTCCTTCGCCAAAGAAATAGTTAGTATTTAAATCATACTTTAAGTTTATATAATGTCCAATACTATATGAAATTGTATAAAGTATGATTGTGATAACTAAAGCAAAAGGCATATAAATTGGTTTGATTTCAACCTTCTTAATAAAGATAAATACTTGAGGAATTATAAATTCAAACATATGAGGATAATAATAGAATATAAAATCTCCATCAAGTAAACTCCATTCATAGCAGTCACTTTCTCTTAAAACTAAAGCCACAAGTGCCCCAATTGATCCAGCGAGTAAATAGTTGCCTAATACATTTCTTTTATTCATTAATACTAGAATAGGACATAATACTGCCGTATATGAACAGAAATTTAGAGGTAAGTTTCTATAGATGTTTTCGCAAGCCACAAGGTTATAGATAATCGCAGCTATTCCAAGCAGTGAGAATGGAAATAAAAATATCTTAATAAACTTTTCGCTTTTATTTCTAAGTAAGAAAATAAAACCAATTAGTACTGCGAATACAACTACCATTGAAATTATGTAAGTTATAGATGATGGTTCACCCCAATATATTGCGTTCATAATAATACCTCTAGAATTACTTATATATAATAACATATATAAACATTTTTGAAACCTATTGAATAGATAACGCTCTAGTGATATATTCAATAAAACGAGGTGAATTATGAACTATCCAATCGATATTAGCAACAAAGTAATTAAGACAGAAAGATTAATATTAAGACCATTCAAGTTATCTGATTTAGATGACTTTTATGAATATGCGAAAAACCCTGATGTAGGCCCAAACGCAGGATGGCCACCACACAAAAGTAAAGATGATTCACTTGTAATACTTAAAAGATTTGTTGAACATAAAAAGACATTCGCAATTACTTTAAACTCAAAAGTAATTGGTTCAATAGGAATTGAACTATATAAAGAAGATGAATTAAAAGAACTCGATAATCTTAAAGCTAGAGAAATCGGATATGTCTTATCTAAAGATTATTGGGGAATGGGTATAATGACTGAAGCCGTAAAAGCCGTAATTGATTATTTATTTAATAAAGTAGGGCTTGATGTGATTGTCTGTGGCCACTTCGTTCAAAATGATAGATCAAGAAGAGTTCAAGAAAAATGTGGTTTTAAACATTATAAACTTATTAAATATGAAACTATCATGGGCACAACTCAAGAATCATGGCAGTCACTCTTATACAAAGAAAAAGCGATGTAATAATACATCGCATTTTTTATTATTCTGGCAGGGGCTGTAAGAGTCGAACTCACATTAACGGTTTTGGAGACCGCTGTTCTGCCATTGAACTAAGCCCCTAAATAAGTGCCTTATTTATTATATATTAACTAAATAAATAAGACAAGTATTATTTTATTCTAGAGGTTCATCCTCTCTTCTCTTCATAAAGATTCCATAACCAGCTAGATATGGTCCAGTATGACAACCAGTAACTGGAGATGCAACTACATCTTCATGGTTCATAACGATTCCAGCTTCTTTTTCTGGTTCTAGATATGGGTCAATTGAGCCTTCACCTGTGAAGTTATGCCAGATAAGATAGTCTTTAGGGTCTCTATCACCAAGCACTCTCTTAACCTCTTCAATACAAGCTTTAACACCTTTCTTCATACCTACAGCTGATGCGAATGGTTCAAGTACACCTTCATGAGAGAAATGCATTACTGGAACGATACCAATAAGTTTACCCATAAAGGCTTTACCACCTTTAAGTCTCCCGTTATAAATAAGGTAGTCAAGTTTAGCACATGTACCAATAAATTCTTGGTGAGCCTTTGACCATTCAAGTTCTTTAAGGATAGTTTCAGTATCTACACCTTTATTAACAAGTTCTTGAGCTTGAATAGCAAGCATACCTTCACCGAAGCATGTAATCTTAGAGTCAACCATATGAACTTTAAGTTTACCTTCATATTCTTTACCAACTCTTTCAATAGCTTCATATGTAGCACCAAGATATCTTGATAATGTAACAACGATGGCTTCAGTATATCCTCTTTCAACGATTGAATCAAAAGTAGCCTTTATTGATGCATAATCAGGAATAGCTGAATGAGGTAGATGCTCTTTTGGATTTGGTATAGTTTTTTCATATTTAAAGAATTCATAAGGATTTAAATCTTTTCCTTCATAATAATCTTTATCATCATAGTTAACTATAATTCTAAAGAATTCTATTCCAAGTTTTCTGTATCTTTCTGGAGCATATTCAATACAACCAGTAGATGTACAGCATACTATTCTTTTTTCTTCCATATATAAAAGTCCTCCATATGTATAGATAAATCTATTATCTAATAAAACTCATTATTTGTCTACTTTTTAATGTCTATAAAGAAGAGAATTAACTAAAAGTTTAACTATGTGATATAATGTTATTCAATAATCAATTGATAATAATATATTAAAAGTTTATAATGTATTATAAATAATCATGATTTTGAAGGAGATTTACGTTATGTTTTTAGCACAAACAGTTTTCCCAAACGACGTTCAAAACCCAGCTATATATGACCCTATAGTTCAACTTCTCCAAAAGTGGACTGGAGCAGAATTTACTACAATCCCTTGGTGGGTAATTCTTATTAGATTACTTCTTGCCTTCGGAGTAGGTGCAATCTTAGGTGCTGAAAGAGCTACTAAGTCACATGCAGCAGGCTTAAGAACTTATATATTAGTATCGCTCGCATCATGCGTATGCATGCTTGTAAACTTAATGTTATTCCAAAGAGCTGATACAGCAAGAATTCCTGCAGGCGTATTAACTGGTATCGGTTTTATCGGTGCAGGTACAATCATTACTACATCAAGACAACAAATTAGAGGTTTAACTACTGCGGCAGCGCTATGGGCATCGGGCTGTAC
>JAEEGK010009839.1_pt1 | contig 22192 bp, 17 predicted proteins | sample 8958771 | NCBI WGS metagenome assembly JAEEGK01 (sample SAMN16246547, study PRJNA631951) | gut metagenome | biome: gut microbiome; feature: rumen; material: SC-attached | host: Bos | place: Iran: Karaj | collected 2018-10 | reverse complement strand
AATATCTCGAATCTCGGCCGCTCTTTCAAAGTCAAATTCTTTAGCAGCTTGTTTCATTTGTTTTTCGAGCTCTTTGAGCTTTGCTTCAATCTCAGCACGAGTACCGTGTTTAGTAATATCAATCATTTCACTAATTTCGTCATCACTATTTCTAATTGGAGGACGAATATCTTTAATGACAGTTCTTGGAATAATACCGTTTTCATAATTGTATGCTTCTTGGATTGTACGACGTCTATTTGTTTCTTCGATACATTCGTGCATCGAGTCGGTAATTCGATCAGCATACATCACCACTAAACCGTTTTGATTTCTAGCGGCACGACCAGTAATTTGGATAAGAGATCTTGTGCTTCTGAGGAAGCCTTCTTTATCAGCATCAAAGATTGAAATTAATGAAACTTCAGGAATGTCTAAACCTTCACGTAATAGGTTAATTCCAACAAGCACATCATACTTGCCTTTTCTTAGTTGATAAATGATTTCACTTCTCTCTAAAGTCTTTGTTTCGTGGTGTAAATAAACAACCTTAATTCCTTTGTCTTTTAAATAATTAGTAAGGTCTTCCGCCATACGGATAGTTAAAGTCACGACCATCGTACGTTCATTGCGATTAATTCTTTCTTTAATCTCGTGAAGGAGATCATCGATTTGACCTGTTGTTGGTCTGACTTCAATAAGTGGATCAAGCAATCCAGTTGGACGAATAATTTGTTCCGCTGAGACTTTACCAGCTTTACTTAATTCATAATCACCAGGAGTAGCACTAGTACAAAGCACGTATGGCATTATTTTCTCAAATTCATCAAAATTAAGCGGCCTGTTATCTAACGCGGAAGGTAAACGGAATCCATATTCCACTAATGTTTGTTTTCTAGAACGGTCGCCATTAAACATACCTCTTAATTGAGGAAAGGTGACGTGAGATTCATCAACAATCATCAAGAAATCATCTGGAAAATAGTCAATTAAACACCATGGTCTTTCACCAGGTTTTCTTTTATCAATATGACGAGAATAGTTTTCAATTCCAGGGCACATTCCAAATTCAAGCATGCTTTCCATATCTTGATTTGTACGCATTTCAAGTCGCTCAGCTTCAAGTAATTTGCCATTATCTCTAAAGTATTTTAAGCGCTCTTCAAGTTCAACTTTTATGGTCGCGCAAGCTTCTTTAATTCTTTCGCGAGTAGAGGCGTGATCATAAGCAGGGAAAATTGGAAATGTATGGTAAGAATGTTTGACTTCTCCAGTTAATACATTTAGGTGAATTATCTTTTCAACTTCATCGCCAAAAGTATCAATTCTAATAGCTTCATGATCAGTAAAATTAGCAGGAACAATTTCAATAACATCGCCCCTCACTCTAAAGGTACCTGGCGCTAAGTCGAGATTGTTTCTTTTATATTGAGCATCGACTAACTTTTTATATAATTCGTTGCGGTCAATTTCTTCACCAACACGAATGTTAAAAACTAAATTACGATATTCATCAGGATCTGTTAAGCCATAGATAGAAGCAACTGAGGCAACGATAATTGTGTCTCTTCTTTCTAGAACAGAATTGATCGCGGAGGTTCTAAGCATCTCGATCTCTTCATTCATAACTGCATTCTTATCAATATAGGTGTCGCTTTTTGGAATATAAGCTTCCGGTTGATAAAAATCGAAGTTAGAAACAAAGTATTCAACACGGTTATGAGGGAAGAGTTCTTGGAATTCAGAATATAGTTGTCCGGCAAGCGTTTTATTATGAACTAAAACAAGAGTTGGCTTTTGGACATTTTGAATAATATGAGCCATGGTAAAAGTCTTACCAGTACCAGTTGCACCAAGGAGAACTTGGAACTTTTCACCGTTATTAATTCCATCGGTTAATTTCTTAATAGCGGTAGGTTGATCACCGGTAGGTTTGAACTTGGAAACTATCTCAAATTTGTGCTCATTTTCCATAAAAAGCCTGCAAAAATCCACTATTTCGAGTTCTTCTTAGCCTCCATTTGTAAATATGAATAGATAAATCCATCAAGGTTTCCATTCATTACAGATTGGACATCGACTACTTCAAAATCAGTGCGATTATCTTTGACTAAAGTATATGGGCAGAAGACATAAGAGCGGATTTGGCTTCCCCATTCAATGTTCTTCTTTTCGCCAACAATTGAGTTAAGTTTATTTTGTCTATTCTCGAGTTCAATCAAATATAGTCTGCTCTTAAGCATACGCATAGCGGTTTCTTTGTTGAGCAATTGACTTCTTTCAATTTGGCACGAAACAACAATACCGGTTGGTAAGTGAGTGATTCTTACCGCGGTTTCAACTTTGTTGACGTTTTGGCCGCCAGCGCCACCACTTCTATATGTATCAATCTTTAAATCAGATTCATTTATTTCGATATCGATAGAGTCGTTATTGAATTCAGGCACTACGTTAACGGAGGCAAATGATGTATGTCTTCTTTTATTCGCATCAAAAGGAGAGATTCTAACAAGTCTATGAACACCCTTTTCTCCTTTTAATAAACCATAAGCATGTTTACCGCTTATTTGAATAGTAACTGATTTTACGCCTGCTTCTTCACCTGGTTCAAAAGACATTAACTGCATTTTAAAACGGTGTTGTTCAGCATAAAGAACATACATACGGTAGAGCATATCCGCCCAGTCTTGTGCTTCTGTTCCACCAGCGCCCGGATGAATATCGATAATAGCGTTAAGATCATCAAATTCACCAGTAAAGAGAATCTGTAGTTCGAATTCTTGCGCTTTTTTCTTTAATTCATCAAGGGAGAGTTCGATTTGGTCAATAAAAGAATCATCCTCAAAACTAAGGAGTTCTTCTAAATCTTTATGCGAATTCAAAAGAGACGTGTATGTTTCCACGATATCTTTTGCATGATTTAGCTTTCCAATCACTTCCAAAGCAGCGGAACGATTGTTCCAGAAATTCTCTTCTTCGCTTATAGCAGATAAATCAGCAATTTCTTTTTCTAATTTAGCGAGGTCAAAGAGAAGACCCGAGTTGACGGATTTTCTCGTCAACAGCACAAAGTTCTTGTTTTAAAGAAACAATGTCTTTCATATTATTCGCCTTTATCTTCAGCAGGTTTTTCTTCCGCTGGGGCTTCTTCAGGAGCTGGTTCAACCACTCTTCTTTGTGGTCTGATGTTAACGAGGTTTAAAACGGCATCAACAGACGCTAATTCTAAGCATTCTCTAAACATCGCATAGCCTTCATTAACGTAATCTTGCAATGGGTTAACGTTAGCATAACTTCTTAAGAAGATGGCTTCTCTTAATCTCGCCATGGAGTCAATATGTTTGGTCCAGTTTTGGTCGATACAATGTAAAACAACGGAACGTTTAATTCTGTCTTTATCTTCATCATCGACATCCCATTCATTGAGAAGTTCATCAAATCTAGCACGGATAACAACCGCTAAGTCTGGTCCGATGTCTTCAACTGGAGCATCATCATATAAGTTTGGTTTAATTGTGCCAACTGGTAAGAATCTTGGTTCAACTTGTTTCACAAGTAAATCACCAGACACTAATTGATCATTACTATCGGCTGGAACGCCTTTCTTGGCAAGGAATTCACCAGTAGTATTGAAGATATCTTCCATAATATCGTCAATGTTTCTACCTTCAATAATTCTATCTCTCTTGTCATAGACAATTTGTCTTTGTTTAGCTAAAACATCATCGTATTCAAGCAAGCTCTTACGAGTATCAAAGTTTTGACCTTCGATTTTCTTTTGCGCGCTTGTGATAACGTTAGAAATCATCTTGGCTTCTAATGCTTCATCACCAAAGTTCTTTTCGATATAGGACTTAATGGAATCAGCAGCGAATCTCACTAATAATGTATCATCGAAAGATACATAGAATCTGGAGAAACCTGGGTCACCTTGACGGCCAGAACGACCACGTAATTGGTTATCAATACGTCTTGATTCATGTCTTTCTGTACCGAAAACGCAGAGACCGTTGAGGTGTGTAATGCCTTGAGCGGCTAATTCTTTAAGTTGTTCAGCAGGAATATCTTTTTCAAGATTTCTAACATCGTCTTTAATCTTAATATCGGTACCACGACCTGCCATGTTAGTGGCAAGTGTGATCGAACCTTTTTCGCCAGCGTGAGAGATGATTTCCGCTTCACGTGCATGGTTTTTCGCGTTTAACATTTCGTGCTGAAGGCCCGCTTGTGTTAGTAAAGCAGAGATTTCTTCAGAAGATTCAACGGACACGGTACCGATTAAGATAGGTTGTCCGACAGCGTGTCTAGCTTGGACTTCTTTAATTAAAGCCGCAAGTTTTGGACCTTTGTGAGCGTACACATAGTCAAGCGCATCTAGACGGATGACGGGTCTGTTTGTAGGAATACATACGACACGCATGTTATAAATCTTACGGAATTCTTCTTCTTCGGTTTTAGCAGTACCGGTCATACCGGCAAGCTTATTATATAAACGGAAGAAGTTTTGATATGTAATAGTCGCCATTGTGACTGTTTCTTGTTTGATCTTAACGTTTTCTTTAGCTTGGACAGCTTGGTGCAAACCATCAGACCATTCACGACCAGGAAGAACACGGCCTGTAAATGGGTCGATGATTTGGACTTCGCCTTCGGCGTCCACTAAGTAGTCGACGTCTCTACCCATAATAAAATTAGCTTTTAAAGCGTTATGGATTCTATGGACTAAATCAGCATATTCTGGATCATATAAGTTGTTAATACCGAACATACGTTCAGCTTTTTGTTGACCTTCTTCGGTTAAGTGAACTGTTTTGTCTTTAACATCAACGGAGAAGTCTCTTTCTTTTCTTAATGTTTTGCAGAATCTATCAGCGACGGTATATTGTGAAGCACTTGTTTTAGCACCACCAGAAATAATTAATGGTGTTCTACTTTCATCGATTAAGATGGAGTCGGCTTCGTCAACGATACAGAAATTGAGGCCTCTTAAAACACGATGTTGCATATCGGTGGCCATATTATCTCTTAAATAGTCAAAACCTAATTCAGAGTTGGTCGTGTATGTAATATCGCATAAATAAGCTTCTTTCTTTTCGCTTGTGGTTTTTGCTCTAGCGTTAACACCAACAGTTAAACCTAAGAAACGATAAATTTGACCCATCCATTCCGCGTCACGACCGGATAAGTATTCGTTAACAGTGATAACGTGTAAGCCTTTACCAGCGAGAGCGTTTAAATAAACGGCCATTGTACATGTTAATGTTTTACCTTCACCAGTTTTCATTTCGGCGACGTCGCCGTTATGTAAAACTAAGGAACCAATAATTTGAACTTTGTATGGGAATTCACCAATCATACGTTTTGCAGCTTCACGAGCAACCGCAAAAGCTTCGTATTTAATATCATCTAAAGTTTTGCCTTGAGCTAAGAGTTCTTTGAAGTAAGGGGTCTTGGCTTGAAGTTCTTCATTGCTAAGAGCTGCCATCTTATCTTCATAGGCAATAACCTTATCGGCTTCCTTCCAATATTTTTTTAGGAGTCTTTTGTCAAAAAATCCCATAATTTAATACCAATCACACTCTAATGGTGTGCCTTTCTTTATAAAAGAATTTCGTGCATTCGCTTAAATATAATAACAACGTAGTGAGTTATTGTCTAATACTAAACTAATTTTGTATTAGATTTTCTTTTCTTCAAATCAATTGTTTTGGCTAAAACAAGCACCTTGATTATCTTGGGATTTAGTTTTTCGAGAAGATTAATTGCAGTTCTTATAGTGGCACCTGTAGTGTAAATATCATCCACTATCAAAATCTTTTCATTTTGAATATTAATATTGGGTTTTAAAGCAAGGTGTTTACGGATTTGTTGTCTTCTTTTTGCGCCTTTTTCTGCTTGCTTAAAATGAGAGGTTTTTTCAAGCGCTTTTACTATATCCATTTTCATCAATTTGCACACTTCTTCTACATGATTAAAGCCACGGACTTCATCATCTTTAATATAAGAAGGAATTGGTACTAATTTATATCCTTTATATTTAATAGGTAGTTCAGGTAAAAATAGATTCAAAAAAGCTTCTCTCATCTCATAATCAAAGCAACCTTTATACAGATAAACTAGATTCTTAATGTAATCAGTATAGTCATATATTGAAAGAGCATCATATCCATCAATAGAAAACTGAATGAATTTTGGCTCCAAAAGCCTTTGACAATTAGGACATAGGCTTATTTTGCTGTCAAAAAGTCTGCAAAAGTCAGATATTTTGATTTCCTTGAAGCATATTTTGCAACTTTTCGTTGGCGGCATTAATCTCTGAAATCGCTCTTTCCATATACTTTGTTTTTCTTTCTGCAATGAAAACCACCTCTCCTTCTGGGGCATCTTTCTTTCTGCCAGCACGACCTGCAATTTGAATTAAAGAGGCATCGTCATAAATAGGATGATCAGCCTTAAAAACTATTACTTGTAAATCCTTTACTGTAATACCTCGTTCTAATACTGCAGTCGATACTAAATACATCATCTTTTTCTCTCTAAAATCTTCTATTAAATCTTCTCTGTCTATACTCTTTGAATTTATATATGTTCCAGCATGGAAAAATATGTTTAAAAACCTAGCGATTTTAATTGAATCATCAATTGTCGGAACAAAGATAAAAATTTGCTTATTGTCTTTTAAAAACTTGCACACTTCTTTTATCAATATGTAGTATATTTTAAGATAATTACCTTCTTTGATTGCTGGAACAGGAAGTTTGTGATGATGAAATCTCGCAAATAAAGACAAAACTTCTTTTCCTGGTTTGCTAAATTCCTCAATTAATTGTTTGCTCGGTGTCGCGCTTAACAAAACATAGTGGCCAGATATCGAATTCTCAAACATCTTTTGCAATACATCGTCTCCTTTAAATGGAAAAGCATCAATCTCATCCATGATCAAAAGATCGAAATACTTGTTGTATCTAAAAAGTTGATGTGTTGTTAAACATACAATATCGCCAATAAGTTCTCTGTGGTGTCCGCCAAATACAGCGACCACCTTATTATCTTGGAAAATGTTTTTAAATCTAGCGTATAACTCATAGCAAACACTTCTTCTGGGAACGGCAAAACCAACTTTTAGCCCCGCAGATATGCAATGTTGTATTAATCCAAGGCATATTTCTGTTTTTCCAGAACCACATACAGCATTCACTAAACTATCAATGCCATTTTTATAATTCTCAATCAATCTGTTCGATAAATCGGATTGCTCAATAGAAAGGCTGTATCCAAGATGTATTTGTGCTTCTTTCGGATATAACGAAATAGAATGCACTTTTTCACCTTTAAAAACAATGCATTTACGGCAATATGGCTTTCCATGAAGCATTCCAATAGACGCAGAATTGGTATTTCCACATATTGGACATTCAAATGATGGAGATGACAAAATAAAAAACCTCCTCTACTTTACCAATAGGGAGATTTTTCTAAATTTGGTTAATATTTTTACTTTTCGTCTAAATTCTTTAACATTTGGACTCTAATTGCGTGACGTCCTTCTTGGAATTCAGCCTCTAAGAATGCATTGACTCTTTCGGTAGCTTCTTTGAATGATGTGAACTTAGCGCCTAATGTCATAACGTTCGCATCGTTATGTTCGCGCATTAAGCGAGCGACGTCTGTGTTATATGCAATACCAGCACGTACGCCTTTAATTTTATTTGCGGCCATAGCCACACCTTCGCCAGTAGTGCACACAATAATACCGAACTTACATGTTCCTTCACTAACTTGTTTGGCGCACTTAACAGCATATTCAGGATAATGGCAGGATGACTTAGAGTAGGTACCTACATCAGTGACATCATGTCCGTTTTTTACCAAATAGTATTTAAGTTGTTCTTTTAGATCATAACCACCATGATCAGAAGCAATTGCAATTTTCATATTTTTCACCACCATTGATATTATACACTTCTTGTTTTTATAAACAAAAACCTAGTTTTCCCATAAATATCTTTTTCAAAGAAGTATTCTGCGTCAGGGCAATATTTTGATACCAACTTTGTTAAAGATTCTTCCATATCTTCGCCTATTTCAAAGGCGATAAGGTATTTATCTTTTACTACCTTGGTGTATTCCTTAAGTAGCTTTTCATAAAAGAAGGTATTGGGTGACGCCAAAAGAGCAAGATGTGGTTCTTGTTCCCAGGTTTTCTTATCAATTGTAGAGCTATCGCTGATATATGGTGGATTACAGACAATTACATCACATCTCAAGTTATTTTGGATTAAAGGCACAAGCATATCACCTTCAAATAAATGCACGTCCTGCTTAAGCAACAACGAATTCTTGCTTGCTACACCAAGAGCTTCTTTTGAGATATCAGTTAAGTACATGTCGACATTATTAAGCGCTTTTTTAAGCGAAAGGCCGATGACGCCGCTTCCAGTACAAACATCTGCAATAGTAATTGGCTCATTACCAAACATATTGAGAATTAAGTCTTGTGTTCTTAAAACAAGTTGTTCAGTTTCTTGGCGTGGAATTAAAACATTCTTATCAACGTAAATAGGCATTGAAAGAAAATAGGCTTTATTGAGAATGTATTCCATCATCTCGCCGTTAAGATATCTATCAATGGCGGATTCAAATTTATCATTATCTTTGATTTCATCATCTAGGTGTGTACTAAGTTCTGAATAATCAAAACCATTCACTTCTTGCAAAGCAAAATCAACGATGCTTTTAGAAACACCTTTGTTGAGTGCGGAAAAATAGGCTTCTCTATTAGAAGGCATATTATTCACCCGCTAATTTCATTTGTTGATCGTAATGTATTAAGGCTTCAATCACTTCATCGAGTTCGCCTTCGATGACGCGATCCAATTTTTGAATAGTAAAACCAATACGGTGGTCGGTGACACGGTTTTGTGGATAGTTATAGGTTCTAATCTTTTCAGATCTTTCGCCTGTACCGATTTTCAAACGACGTTCGTTACCAATTTTCTCTTGTTGTTCCGCTAACATGTTGGCATACATCTTGGTACGGAGCATTTGCATAGCGATTTCTCTATTTTGAATTTGAGATTTTTCGGTTTGGCAAGCAACAACAGTACCAGTTGGAATATGGGTAATTCTAACAGCGGATTCGGTCTTGTTAACGTTTTGGCCACCAGCACCTTGGCTGTGATATGTATCGACTTGTAAATCGTTAGGATTAATTTGGATATCAATTTCTTCTGCTTCAGGCATCACTAAGACGGTAGCAGTAGAGGTGTGGATACGGCCAGAAGCTTCGGTCTTAGGAACCCTTTGAACGCGGTGAGCGCCACTTTCAAATTTGAGTTTTGAGAAGACTCTATCACCGCTGATTTTGAACGAAATCATTGCAAAACCCCCAGATTCTGATGGATTTTCGTCTAAAATTTGGATTTTCCAGCCTTGGGATTCTGCGTATCTTGTATACATTCTGAAGAGGTCTCCGGCGAAGATGTTTGCTTCATCGCCACCGACAGCGCCTCTAATTTCAACGATGATATCTTTATCGTCATTAGGATCTCTTGGAAGGAGCATTTCTCTAAGTTTTTCAATAAGGTCTTCTTGTTCGGCTTCAAGACGTTTCAATTCTTCTTTGCCCATTTCGGATAATTCAGGATCAGAGTCATGAGCCATCTCCTTAGCGGCTTCAATGTCTTCTTCGTTTTTTCTATAACGATTAAAAGCCTCGACTTGTGGGTCCAGGTATGCTCTCTCTTTGGAAATTTCCTTAAAGTGAGCCATATTCTTCATAATGTCTTCACTGATTAATTCGTCATCGATTTCTTTGAGACGTTTTTCAGCAGTGAGAAGGCGTTGAAACATGCTATCTTCCATAATGTTTTCCTCTTGACCGTTAAGTATTGTAGCATACCTCCCTATTCACTAAAAGAACAAAATAATCGCATTAATAGAATATTAAGTTTAATCAGAGGAGAGTTTGTTGTATACTTAAGCCAGGTGATTTTTTATGGCTTATAAAGCTTTATATCGTACGTATCGTCCAAGTACTTTCGAAGAAGTTGCTGGACAAGAACATATTGTCAAGACTTTGAAGAATGCGTTAGCGACAGGTAAGCTTGCGCATGCTTATCTATTCGCAGGCCCTCGTGGCACAGGTAAGACCACAATGGCGAAGCTCCTCGCAAAAGCTTTAAACTGTGATGAAGGCATTGGCCATCAATGCAATGAATGCAAAAACTGCAAAGCAATTATTGAAGGCACACATCCAGATGTTTTGGAATTAGACGCCGCGAGTAATAACGGTGTTGACGAAATCAGAGAACTAATCGATAAAGTTAAATACGGAACTATCTTAGGTAGATACAAAGTCTATATTATCGACGAAGTTCACATGTTATCCACTGGTGCTTTTAACGCTCTTTTAAAGACATTAGAAGAACCACCGGAACACGTTATCTTCATTTTAGCGACAACCGAACCTCATAAGATTCTTCCAACTATTCTTTCGCGTTGCCAAAGATACGATTTCACCAAATTAAGCGACAAGGATATCAAAAATAGAATTAAATCCGTTTTGGAACATGAAGGTGTTTCCTATAACGAGGAAGCTGTTGATATCATTATCTCTCTCGCGGATGGTGGTATGCGTGATGCATTGTCCATTCTCGATCAAGTGCTCGCATATTCAGGAAATAAACTCGATGTTCAAGATATCTTAGATATCTTTGCTTTAGAATCAAAAGAAGAAAAGATTGCCTTATTGAATGCGATTATTCAAAAGGATGTTTCTAATGTCTTACAAAGAATTAACCGTTATGTTTCTTTAGGCACAGACATCAAGAGATTAACCGATGATTTATTACTTATTTTAAAGGATATATTGATTTATCAATCTTCCAGAAACGTGGCGTGTTTAGAAGTGTTAAACGAGCAAGAAGCACAATCATTCTTTAAATATCTCGATATCGATGAAACATTGAAGATGATTGATATCATTATGGCCGCTCAAAAGGATTATAAGAATGTCAGTTCCATTATTCCTTTGTTCCAAGTGACCATTTTGAAACTCATTACCGCTAAAAAAGATGGTATGCCTGAACCAGTGCAAGAAATCAAAAAACCTGAACCTGTTATTAGTAAACCTCTTCCAAAACCAGAGCCAGCTCCTGCCAAAGTAGCGGAACCTGCACCTAAAAAACAGGTCAAACAAGAAGAACTTATCTCGTTACTTGATCAACCAGAACCTGAGCCAGAACCAGTTAAACAACCTGAAATCGTTTTATCAAAGGATGTTTTGGTTCTTAAGGATAGCAGAAAAGAAGATTCTTTCTTCATTAATGATGATTTGATGATTGATATCATTGTCACCGCGAAGAAAGATATTAAGAACCACCTTCTTGAACACTGGTCTGATTTAAAGAGATTAATCGCTCATCCAAAATTAGGTAAAGCTGCAACATTGTTGGTCGATGGTAGACCACTTGTCGCTTCTAATCGTGTATTGGTGGTTGAATATCAATTCCCAAATACCGCGGAAAGAGCCAACTTGATTGAAAATCAAGAAAACATCCAAAACGTCATTCAATCCACATTTGGTAAAAAGATGTTTGTTTATGGCCTTTCAAGAAGTGAGTCTGTCAGATGCCAACAAAACTTCATCAACAAGAGACAATTAGGCACATTGCCAAAAATAGATACTATCAACATTGAATTCGAAGGAGAAAACTAATATGAATATGCAACAAATGATGGCGCAAGCCCAAAAGATGCAAAGAGAACTCAAGAAAGCTCAAGCCGAATTAGCCCAAAAGGAATTTATCGTTTCTAAAGGCGGCGCTGTGACAGTCGTCGTCTATGGAAATAAACAAGTTAAAGCTGTTGAAATCGATAAAGATGCTTTTACCGATGACAACAAAGAAATGATTGAAGAATTAATTCCAATGGCTATCAATGAAGCTTTAGCCCAAATTGCCGAGGAAGAAGAAGCCATCAATGAACGTATCACCGGTCAACCTGGAGGATTCGGTTTCTAATGGAAAAACTAAAGGCTCTTATTCGCTTAGAAGAATCTTTAGCTAAATTACCTAGCGTTGGTAAAAGAAGCGCCGAAAGAATGGCGTACGCTATGCTCAACATGGATGATGATGATTTAGCGGAGTTTTCTGATGCGATTAAAAACCTCAAACAATCAATACACGTCTGTCCTATTTGTGGCTTTTTAACCGAAGGAGAGAACTGTGAAATTTGTGATGATCCAGATAGAGATCAAAGCGTTTTAATGGTCGTCTCATATCCTAAAGATGTGATTGCCTTTGAAAACGCTGAATCATATCGTGGTTTATATCATGTATTAAATGGCGCTATTTCGGTCTCTAAAGGAGCGTCAATAGAAGATCTCAATATTAATTCTTTGATGGACCGCATTGAAAATGGTAATTTCAAAGAAGTGATCATCGCCACAAATCCAACAATCGAAGGTGAAACAACCGCTTTATATTTAGCTAAGCTAATCTCTGGTAAAGTTGAACAAGTTACTAGATTAGCCTATGGCTTACAAATGGGTGGAAATCTTGATTATACAGACTCTTTGACTTTGTCAAAAGCGGTCGAAGGAAGAAGAAAACTATAATACGAGGTGAATTATATGTTTATTACTTTAGAAGGACCTGAAGGTTCAGGAAAAACAACCGCGGTAAACTTTGCTGTTAAAAAGTTAGAAGAGATGGGCTACCAAATCGTTAGAACAAGAGAACCTGGTGGCACACCAATTGCTGAACAAATCAGAAACGTCATTTTAGATAAAAACAATACGGCTATGGATCAAAGAACCGAAGCCCTTTTATATGCTGCCAGTAGAAGACAACACCTCGTAGAAAAAGTCTGGCCAGCATTAAAAGAAGGTAAGATCGTTGTTTGTGACCGTTATTTAGATTCTTCTTTAGCCTATCAAGGTGGCGCTAGAGGACTAGGCGTTGATAACATTTTAAACGTTAATATGTTCGCTACAGAAGGAACCTTCCCAGACCTCACCTTATTATTTGATATTGACCCTCAAATTGGTCTAGCGAGAATTGCCGCTAATAGCAACCGCGAAGTAAATAGATTAGATCTAGAAAAACTAGATTTCCATAACAAAGTCAGAAACACATTTTTAGAATTAGCCAAGCGTTATCCTGAACGCTTTGTCGTCATAGATGCGAGCAAGTCTCAGGAGGAAGTCGCTAATAAGACATTAGAGGTCATCCTTTCTCGCCTATGCAAGTAGAAAAGTATCTTAAAAAGTATCAACCAGTTATCTATCAAACTTTTTTGAATGCTTTACAAAAAGATCAACTTTCTCATGCTTACTTAATAAGCGGCAATAACGGCGCCCCATTAATGGATGTTGCCAGTTTCTTTGCTAAATCAATACTCTGTGATGACCCATCTCCAATGGCGTGCAATTCATGCATCACGTGTTTACGAGTAGAGGATGGTAACTATCCAGACTTCTTTGTTTTCGATGGTTCAAAAGCGACGATTAAAAAAGATGATGTCGATACCATTGAGACCGCTTTTGAAAAGAAAGCTTTCGAAAATAAAGGTATCCGTGTCTATATTTTGCACCTCATTGAAAACATGACAACTCAAGCTATTAATAGCATTTTGAAGTTTTTAGAGGAACCTGGTTCTAAAGTATATGCTTTCTTAACTACGAATAACGAAAATAGCATCTTACCCACAATTATCTCTAGATGCCAAGTATTGAGATTACGTTTAATCGATAAGCAAATCGTCATTCAAGACGCTATCGATAATGGTGTTGATAAGAAAGACGCTGAATTACTTTCCTATTTCTATAACGATGGGGAATTAATCAAAGAAATCTTAGACGATAAGGCTAGCAACAATGCTTTCTTTACCGCAAAAGAATGTTTTGAAGACATTTTGTCAGTGATGGATAAAGGTGATAAAGCCGATATCATCTATCGCAGTCAATCCAATATTGTTAACAAAGTTAAAACTAAAGAGTCATGTAGATATTTCATCAATATGCTCGTTATGGCTTTTGAAGATATGATAAATATCAAGAACCAAAAAGAGGCATTTTTAGAAAGTTATGCTACAATATTAGCTAACTTAAGCGAGAAACTTTCTCATTTAGATGAAAGTTTGATTGAATTACTTAAATGTAGCGGCGTGGTCAACACTAATGTGAGCATCGCCCTTCTCATAGATCACCTATTTAATGTCATCACCAGCGAGGAATAAATTATGTTAGACACAAACGAAGGACAAGTTGAATCCAAGAACGAATATACCCATTTCGTGGGTGTTAAATTTTTAAATACACCAAGAGCCTATTTCTTTGGCGTTAAAGATATTCCTTTAGCGGTTGGTGATAAAGTCGTTGTTGAAACAGTCCGTGGTACTGAATTAGGTGAAATCGCTATTGAACCAATTACCATTGATAGATATAGCAATGGCTTGCTTTTAAAACCAATTCTTAGAAAAGCCACCGATACCGATATCAAATTATGTGAAATCAACCAAAAGGATGCTGTCTTTGCTTTAGAAATCTGTGAAGCAGAAGTCAAAAAGTTGAACCTCGACATGAATTTAATCTCTTGTGAATACACATTAGATAAATCCAAGGTCTTATTCTCCTATTTAGCGGATGACCGTGTTGACTTCCGCGAACTTCTTAAGGTTTTAGCCTCCAAATTACATACACGTATCGAATTAAGACAAATCGGTAGTAGAGATAAAGCCAAAATGATTGGTGGCCTTGGTATATGTGGTTTACCACTTTGCTGTTCCACCTTCTTAAATGAATTCGATGGTATTTCCATTAATAGAGCAAAGAACCAAATGCTCGCCATTAACATTCCAAAGTTAAGTGGACAATGTGGCAAACTTATTTGCTGTTTGAAATATGAAGATGATGCCTATACCGAAGAAAGGAAGAGATTCCCTGATTTAGGCACTAAAGTCTTTATCGACAAAGTCGAATTTACCGTTACAAGCATTAACATCATTTCTAATGTCGTTAAAGTGGAAAATCCTGATGACATTAAATTCTTACCATTAGATGAATTCAATAAACAAACAGGATTCAATAGACGCAATAAGGATCGTAAGAATGACAAGAAAGAAAGCGTTCGTAAACAATAACGAAGTCCTTTATTTGATCGCCACACCAATTGGTAATCTCAAAGAGATGTCTCCAAGAGCGTTAGAGGTGATTAATGAAATGGACATTATTGCCGCGGAAGATACCCGTAATGCTTTTTCTTTACTCGCTAATTACGGTATTAAAAAAGAGCTTTTCTCTTTAAGAGAACATAACGAAGTTGAAGCTAGTAAGCACCTTTTAGAAAAGATTAAAGAAGGTAAGAAAGTGGCCTATATGTCAGATGCAGGATATCCATGCATCAGTGATCCTGGTTATCTTCTTGTACAAGAAATGATTAAAAACGATATCGCTGTATCTACGATTTCTGGTAGTTCTGCTTTTATTAATGCTCTCGTAGCGTCAGGCCTAGAAACTAAACATTTCTACTTTTATGGTTTCTTACCCGCTAAGGAAAATGAAGCAAAAGAAGAAATCTCTAGTTTTAAAGATAAAAAAGAAACAATTATTCTCTATGAAGCTCCTCATAGAATTATGAAAACTCTTAAACTCCTAAGAGATGGTTTAGGAAATAGATATATCTGCCTCGCAAGAGAACTCACGAAGCTTAACGAAGAATACATTCGTGGTACATTAGATGAGCTTTTAGAACTTGATGAAGCAACTATTAAAGGTGAAATCGTCTTAATAGTAGAAGGAAACAAAGAAGAGAACGTTATTGATGACGAACAAATTAAAGCACGTGTCGCTTATTTTGTGTCTTTGGGATTAAGTCAAAAAGACGCGATTCAAGTGACAAGCGAAGAGTTCAAAGTTAATAAGAATTACGTGAAGAAATTAGTGTTCTGATATGGATGTAGTTTTTAAGAAAGATAACGGTCAAAAGAACGATCTATTTAAAGACATTTGGGAGAGAATCGTTAACTGGTTCAAGAACTTCAAAATGCCTGATTCTTTTTATTATTTCCTCATTTTAATTGCGGTTGGCTTTGGCTTTTATCTCGTCATGCTCATCGAAAACAATTTCACATTAGCTTATGGCGGTGACTATAGCGCGCAATATATCCCTATGGGATATCATGTTTGGGATTATTACCATGAATGGGCGAAAACCGGCCACTTCACTTTATTTGATCCAACGCTTTATTTAGGCGCTAATTCATTTGGCTCAAATGCCTATTATGGATTATTCTCACCATTTAATATCATCATTTGCCTATTCCCAAGAGCCGCTGTTCCTCATACAGTTGCCATCACATCAATTATCAAATTAGCGTGCGCCGGAATGTTCTTTTCTCTTTATATGCAAAGAGCGTTCAATGTTAAACCAAGCGTCGCTAGAATATGTGGTATTGCCTATGCGTTCTGTGGTTGGGGTGCTTTCTATCTCTGGTATAACAACTATCAAGATATTCTCGTTTTCTTCCCGCTTGTTTTATTAGGTGTTGAAAGAACAATCAAAGATCAAAAGCCGTGGTTGTTGGCAGTTGGAGTATTTTTACTAGCCATTTGTAACTATGTTCTGATGGTCTCCTATATCATTTGTGCTTTTTTCTATGCAATGTTCCGCTTCTTCCAACAAGTGAGAACCAAAAACGTTAAAGAAAACTTCACCATTTTAGGTTTAGGTGTCGCTGGATTTGCGGGTGGTTTATTAATGGCCTTATTTGTCTTTGGCCCCGCTTTAATGGCGACGATGGCTTCACCAAAACTAGAAGCTAACTCCTATGGAGCGATGCTAAAAGACTATTTATTTAACGCTAAGTTTAAAGAATTCTTTGAATTATTATTCTCTTGGGGTAAAGCCGCCGACCAACACGGTCGTATCTTTAAAACTAGAGTCTGGTATCCAATCTTAGAATTCTTCTTCCCGGCCACCACTTGCCGTTCTCTTCCAACGTTAGAGCTTAATGGATGGGACTTTGATGATATCGCTGTTTCTTTATGGTGCTATGTACCATTTATCTTGTTCTTGGTGCCCGCGCTTATTCAATCAGGCAAAGAAAAGAAATGGTCGCACTTCATTGGTTTTGGTCTATTAGTCTTAACTTTATTCACACCATTCATGTATTTCTTAACGATGGCGTTTTCTAATGGCTATGCTAGATGGACACTATTTATCGTTTCTTCATTAATTGCTTACGTTGGTATTTATATCAATAAGATTCCAAATGTGGCAAGATGGCATATCCATATTGGCTTTGCCTTTGCGGTGGTTGGTATTGTAGCCGCTTGGATATTAACATGGAAAACCTATGTTCCAAATCCAGAAAGTAGCGGTCAACTCATCCATAGATTTGTGGAAGATGATTATGATTATACTAACTTAGCCTATATCCTTGAATTAGGCTATGTTTTAGTGGTTTATCTCGTCTTATTCTTCACCTATAACAAGAAAGCTTTCCACATCTTAGCCACTTTGTTTGTGGCCGCGGAAGCCATTGCGATGGGTAACTTTGTGACCGAAGGTCATGGCTATGATAGAACATATAATAATGGCTATGAAAAGAACGAACAATTTAAAGAGGTCTTAAAAGAAGTACAAAAAGGTGATCAATCCTACTATCGTGTCTATTCCTCAATCAACGATGCCTATAGTGTGAACAATAGTTTTATCAACAATTACAACACTGTTTCCTTTTTCCACTCCTTATATAACTTTGAAGTTGATGATTTCACCCAATGGGTTGGTATTAGAAATGGCACTAAATCTGTGTCTGGTTACTATAGAGGCAAATATCAAGATCTCGATAACTTATTAGGGGTCAAATACTACTTCATTAGTAAGAAAAAGAGTAAGTACTCACAAATTGGAAAAGATAGATATATCGCTAACGTCCCATTTGATTTTACGGAAAACACTGATTTTGAAACTTTTGACAAAACAGGCGAATACTTAATTTTCGAAAATAAAACATTAAGCCAATTCGGTTATTCTTACGATAACTTATATAACGGAACGCTTAAAAACGCTAAAGACGGTGTGAGATTTAATGTGGAATCGGTCGAAAACATGATTTTACTTGCCCAAAAAGCCGCGGTTAGTGAAAAGGACGCTGACGAGATTAGAGAGTATGGATTAAATATCACTGCTGAAAAACCAGCATCACCATTAAAGAAATTAACTTATGGTCCTGATTTCAAACGCGATTTCTATAACTTAGGAAAGACCGCTAAATATCATGCCTTTAACGAGATTCCTTCCATCCCAGAACATTATGATTCCGTTGCTTTTGACGCTGAAAAAACCATGGATTACTTTGTGTTCTATAACGCTCCTGTGGCAAATACTCCATTATTTAAGGAAGGCACTATTTTATATGTCAGAGGTCCTTTCTCTGGTTCACAAAAATATAACTTCTATTTCATGGATCAAGAAAACAAAATCTTCATGTTTGATTCTCATGATGATGACTCCACTGATAACGTCTCTTATATGCGTGCTTTCTACATTAGAAAAGATGTCTATACATTAGCCGTTTGTGGTAAATACTATCAAAGCTATTTATACGACAGTACTTTAGCGATGTATACCGAAGATCAAGCCTCTTATGAAATTAGAAGAGATGCTTTAAACGAAGGTCCAATTGAAAACGTTAAATACCAAAAAGACAAATTCACATTTGAAACCCATTACTCGGATAATAAATTCGTAGTTTCTCGTGTCGCCTATGATAAGGGCTGGTCAATCAAAGCCAAAGATATGGATACTGGCGAAAAAGTGAATGTTAAAGTCTATAAAGGTAACGGTGGTTTTGTTTCCTTTGTCGCCCCTAAAGGTAATATTTCTTATACGCTAACTTACGTGACTCCATATTTAACATCGACTTATATCGTCAGTGCGTTCTCTGCGATGGGATTCTTTACTTCACTTATTGCTTATCATATTTATGTGGAAAAGAAGAAAGTCCATTTAGATAAGATATATAGAGAAAATTAGTTAGATTTTCTCTTGCAATTAACGCTTTAATTCCTCTAAGATATTAGAGGTTTTTTATAAGGAGGCCGACTTTATGGACATTCGCAACATCGCAATTATCGCTCACGTTGACCATGGTAAGACTACATTAGTCGACCAACTTTTAAAGACTTCTGGTGCGTTCCGCGCTAACGAAGAAGTAAATGAAAGAGCGATGGATAGCAATGATATCGAAAGAGAAAGAGGTATCACAATCTTAGCGAAAACTACTTCTATTATTTATAAAGATACAAAGATTAACATTCTCGATACTCCTGGACACGCTGACTTTGGTGGCGAAGTGGAAAGAATTATGAATATGGTCGATGGCTGTTTATTGCTCGTCGATGCTTTTGAAGGCACCATGCCTCAAACAAGATTCGTTTTAAAGAAAGCTTTACAAGCACACATCAAACCAATCGTTGTTATCAATAAAGTTGATAGAAATAACATTGATATTGAAAGATGCTTAGACGAGGTCTTGGAACTCTTCATCGAATTAGGCGCTCCTGATGAATTCTTGGAATTCCCAGTCATCTATACTTCAGGTTTAAAAGGTACATCCTCTTTAGAAGCGAATGTCGCCACTCAAAAACCAGGTATGGAAGCGGTTTTAGATACCATTATTAAAGAAATCCCAGCACCACAAGCGGACATTAACGCTCCACTTCAATTACAAGTGGCCTTATTAGACTATAACGATTTCGTTGGTCGTATTGGTTTAGGCACTATTAAAAAAGGCACTATTCACGTTAACGATAACGTTTCAGTGGCAAGACTTGATGGTAACGTTGTTAATTTCAGAGTTATGAAACTCTTTGGTTATCAAGGTTTAAAGAGATTAGAAATTAACGAAGCCAGTGCGGGTGAAATCGTCGCTGTCGCTGGTTTAACCGATATTAACGTTGGTGAAACAATCTGTGCCTATGGCCATGTTGATCCATTGCCACCAATCCACTTAGATGAACCAACCTTACAAATGACATTCGGCACCAATTCTTCTCCATTAGCGGGACAAGACGGTAAACAACTTACCGCTAGAAAGATTGAAGAAAGATTATTCAGAGAAACACAAAAAGACGTCGCCTTACGCGTTGAAAGAATTCCAAACAAAGAATCTTGGGTTGTTTCTGGTAGAGGTGAATTGCACTTATCCATTCTCATCGAAAATATGAGAAGAGAAGGCTTCGAATTAGAAGTTAGTAAGCCACAAGTCATCATTAAAGAAATCGATGGGGAAAGATGTGAACCATATGAAGACTTATTAATTGACGTCCCTAATGAATTCGTTGGCGATATTATGATGTCTTTAGGTAATAGATCCGCTGAATTAGTTAATATGGATGCAAGAGAAACAGTCACTATTCTTCAATATGTCATTCCATCCCGTGGTTTATTAGGTTTCATGACTAACTTCATGACATTAACAAAAGGATATGGCATTATCTCCCATACTTATAAAGAATATAGACCAATCGTTTCTATGAACTTAGGCGAAAGACAAATCGGTGTCTTAGTGGCCACCGAACAAGGTCAAGCCACTCCATATGCGATTGAACACGTCGAAGAAAGAGGCACGATGTTCATTGAACCAGGCACAATGGTTTATGAAGGTATGATTATCGGTGAAAACCGTTATGATATTGACTTAGCCGTTAACTGCGTTTTAAAGAAGAATCTAACGAATGTTAGAAGCGCGACGAAAGATAATACTGTTGTCTTAAAAACACCGCGTAGAATGTCTTTAGAGGCCTGTTTAGACTATATCAATAGCGATGAGTTAGTGGAAATTACTCCTACTACTTATAGAATGAGAAAAAAGATCCTCAATACTGCAGAACGTAAGAAATACGATTCTCATGTGAGAAGAGGTGAAATCTAGAAGAAAAAGAGCTTAATTGCTCTTTTCTTTTTCATCATTCATGAACACTAGTTTGATGTTCCTATATGGACCAATAAGAGTGACGGTATCGCCTTGTTGGAAGACAGTCGATTTATCCACCGAAAGGTATTCGTCTTTTCTTTTGATAACCACAACTGTAATGCTATAACGATCATTAAGACCAGCATCTTTAATCATGACACCCTCTAATTCTTTCGGCACTTCATCGAGGAATACTTCAACAAGGGAGTTTTTGCCATAGTTACTAACCAAAGTGATTTCGTTTGTTCTATCAATGACTGCAACATTTTCTTTCTTTTCTAAAGAATTGATAAAGGCTTCTTTAATATCGTTGATTAAGCCATAAATAACTAAGACGTCACCTTTAGAGAACATGGTGTCTTTGGTGACTTCCACAATTCTCTTGCCTCTTCTAATAGAAAGGACGTTGATTAAGAACTTCTTAGTTAAGCCCATTTCAATTAAAGACTTTTCTTTGGCGAACTCAGGAATCTTATTTAAGACGACTTCCGCGATAGCGTGTTTGCCGTATAAATCTAAAACGGTAATGATGTTTGTGTTTCTGCTCTTCTTAGAAGAGTTGATGGCAATTGATTCAAGCAATTTTTGGAATCTTCTATTAATTGGCGGGATTTTGATGAACAACATCAACAAGAACAAACCAGCGGCAACATAGAAAACGATGAAATACCATTCGGTAAACGTATGAGTGGTCGAGGCACCAGAACCAACGAGTGTCGTAATAGAGAAGAAGACGTTGATTACTAAGCCCATGATAACAACAGAGAAAATATGACCGGTATAAATACACGCAATCGCTATTTTTCTTCTGCGCTCATCGTTAACAATGAGTTCGCTTTCGTTTGTGGTAAAACCTGAACCAGTAAATAATGATGCAACTTGGAATTTGATTTTATTAGTGGCTAATCCAGTTAATTTGAACGCAACAAAAAACGCCTCAATAACAAATAGGTAAAGAGAGATAACTGCTAATATCAATGCAACCGCGAATAATAAATTCATAGATTACTTTTTGGACCCTTTATTGCTATTACATTTTATACAACTTCCACTCATAAGTGTTTCAAATTCTTTTGGCATCGGTGCTTTGAATTTCATTATTTTGCCGTTAAATGGGTGAATAATATCTAGTTCATAGGCGTGTAAGCCCAAGCGTTTAAGTGGATTGCTTGGCTCACCATATTTATCATCACCAATGATAAAATGACCTAAATCGCCAAAGTGGACA
>JAEEGK010009835.1_pt1 | contig 22199 bp, 11 predicted proteins | sample 8958771 | NCBI WGS metagenome assembly JAEEGK01 (sample SAMN16246547, study PRJNA631951) | gut metagenome | biome: gut microbiome; feature: rumen; material: SC-attached | host: Bos | place: Iran: Karaj | collected 2018-10 | reverse complement strand
GGTCCTCGCCCTGTATGCATAAGGATGGCTGTGGGTTTCACCAGCCGGATCCTCTGGGCATTGACGAGATGACGGGTGTCTGGCGTCAGCGGACAATGCAGACTCACGACGTCGCTTTCTGCCAGGATCTCCGTCAGCGACTTCTTCTCGATGTAGGCGGGCAGTTCGCTTGCAGCCTTGCTGGTAAAGGCCGAGACCTGCATCCCGAAAGCATTCGCGATGGTGGCTACCCGCTGGCCAATGTTGCCGAGGCCCACGATGCCGAAGCGCTTTCCTGAAAGTTCCGTCAGACAGGTATCCCAATAGCAGAAGTCAGGGCTCTCCGTCCATCGGCCATCCCGATTCTGCAAGGCATAGTGCTCTGTGCGGTTCGTCACCGTCAGCAGATGGGCAAACACCATCTGAGCTACACTCTCCGTGCTGTAGGCAGGCACATTGGTGACGATGATGCCCCGTTCGCGAGCCGCCTCGAGATCCACCACGTTATAGCCCGTTGCCAATACTCCAATATACTGAAGGTGAGGCAGTTGTTCTATCTCAGCCCTGCCAAGCACCACTTTGTTGGTCAGCACGATCTCTGCATCGGCAGCCCTCGCCACCGTCTCATCGGCCTTCGTGCGGTAATACACCGTCACCTCGCCCAACTTCTCCAATCCATTCCACGACAAATCGCCAGGATTTGCCGTATAACCGTCAAGGATTACTATCTTCACTGCTTCTTTCATACTTTATTTGCACATTCGTTTGCAAAGTTAATAATAATTAGGTACGAATCACACGAATTACACGAAAAAAAAAGAGATGAACAACACAAAATTCGTGTAATTCGCGTAATTCGTGCCAAAAAATCACTATCTTTGCAGCGGATTTTTAACTTTAACTGACGAGATGATGAAAAAAATGCTATTGAGCGTGATGGCACTGATGCTTAGCTGTCATGCTGTGACGGCTCAGAAGAGAATTGTGATTCTTTACGAGAACGACGTGCACTGCGGCATTGACGGCTATACGAAGATGGCCGGACTGCGCGACGCCATCAACCTTTCAGATACAGCCTACGCCGCCGCCGTCTGTTGTGGCGACTTCCTGCAGGGCAATACTACGGGTGCCATCTCCAAAGGCCAATATATCGCCGACATCATGCGACTGATGGACTATCACGCCCTGACGTTGGGCAACCACGAGTTCGACTATGGCGTGCCCCGCATGCGCCAGCTGCTGCAGCAAATAGGAACACCCGTGACCTGTGCCAACTTCTTTGAAGCCGGAGAACCCGAACCTGTCTACGCCCCTTACGTCATCCATCAGTATGGCGACAAGAAGGTGGCCTTCGTCGGAGCCTGCACCCCCGAGACGATGATCCTTGAGGGCTACTCCTTCTACGACTCCAACGGCGTACTGCTCTATGACCTGAAGCCGACGACGTTCTACGACCTCATCCAGCAGGCTGTAGACAATGCCCGTAAGGAGGGAGCCGACTACGTGGTACTGCTCTCGCACGTGGGTGAGACGGTGCAGTCTCTGGGATTCAGTTCACACCGTCTCGTCAAGAACACCCGTGGCATCGACGTTGTACTCGACGCCCATTCACACGAGATCTTCGAAGGTGTGAAGGTGAAGAATCTCGACGGCAAGGAAATCACCGTCACACAGACAGGCACGCAGTTTCTAAATGTAGGTAAGCTGGTGATTACGCCTGACGGACGTTTCACCACCCAGCTCATTAAGAGCCAGGACATCCCCTACGAGAACGCAGCAGTGACTGCTGCCATCGACAGCGTCCACCAGATGGTAAAGGCCGTCACCTCTGAAGTCGTGGCACACAGCGACTACCGTCTGGTGGTGAGCGACGAGAACGCCCAAATGATTGTACGTGGCGAAGAGACGAATGCGGGCGACATCGTGGCCGACGCCTACCGCTATGCCCTGAAGGCCGACATCGGCTTTGAGAACGGCGGCGGTATCCGCAACGATATCCAGGCCGGCGACATCACCTACGGCGACATCATCGGCATGCTGCCTTACGACAACACCCTGCGCCGCATCTCCGTCACGGCCACCCAGCTGCAGCTGATGCTCACCCGCTGCACGGCCCTCGTGCCCGTGCTCGACGGCAACTTCCCGCAGTGCTCAGGTCTCCGCTTCACCATCCACAGCAAGAGCCACACCGTGAGCGACATCGAGATCCTGCAGGAGGACGGCAGCTATGCGCCCATCGATATGCAGCGCACCTATAGCGTCGCCCTGACGAACTACAACCACGATGCCGGCGGTTTCTTCGACTGTTTCAAGCAGTGCCCCGTACTCGAAGAGAGTACCATCCGCTATTACGAGGCCCTGTCAGACTATCTGCGCAAGGTGCTTGGCGGCACCACGGGCGAGACCTACGCCCAGCCACAAGGTCGCATCCGTATTGTCGAGGATTAAACTCTAAAAAGAGGCTTTTGGGCCTAAAAAAGCCCTAAAGTGTCAATTTTACACCTCTATATTTCGTCCACTCTTTTTTGGGTGGACGATTTTTGTAAGCAACTGTATGCCAGAACTTTTCGTATCTGCAAGGCCTTTGTGCATCCACTTTTTCAACCTCAGCACTTGAAATGAGGCAAAAATTGTCGTAACTTTGCATCGTCGAATGAAAACAAGCGACACAACCTATTCATCATTAATAATAACTAACAAAAGTATGAAAAAAAGCAGGTATCTATTGTTGTTGTTGGCACTGATGGTGTCAATGGCTTCGAACGCCCAGGGCATCCTGGGAACTGTGACAGACGACGCAGGGGAAGCGATCATCGGTGCTTCCATCGTCGAGAAAGGTAACCCTCAGAACGGAACCATCACGAATTTCGATGGTCAGTTCAACATCAAGGTGAGTGAGGGTACACCTATTATTATTTCTTATATTGGCTACCTCTCACAGGAGGTGAACGCCAAGGAGGGTATGACCATCGTGCTGAAAGAGGACGCCCAGACATTGCAGGACGTCGTCGTGATCGGTTACGGTGTCCAGAAGAAGAGCGTGGTGACAGCCGCCATCGCCAAGGTTTCTGCAGAAGATCTTGAAGGCAAGACCCGTCTGCGTGCAGACGATGCCCTGAAGGGACTCGCAGCAGGTGTGAACGTGACTTCCGCTTCCGGTCAGCCTGGTTCTCAGTCGATGATCCGTGTACGTGGTACGGGTACCATCAACGACACGAACCCTCTCTATATTATCGACGGTATGCCTGCCGACCAATACGGTCTGGAGTCAGTGAACCCGAATGATATCGAGAGTATCGAGGTGCTGAAGGATGCTGCCTCTGGTGCCATTTACGGTGCCCGTGCTGCCAACGGTGTGATTCTCGTGACCACCAAGAAAGGTAAGATGGGTAAGGCACAGATCAACTACAACTTCAGTTACGGCTGGCAGAGTGCCTGGAAGAAGCGCGATGTGACCAGTGCCACCGACTATGCCATCCTGCAGAACGAGAAGTACATCAACGGTGGTCAGGCACCTCTCTATGCCGATCCCTATAACCTGATCGATGCCAATGGCAATGCTATCAAGGGCTTTGGTACCGACTGGCAGAAACTGCTCTTCAACGACAATGCACCCGTGCAGCAGCACGACGTTTCCGTCAGCGGTGCTACGGAGAAAGTGAACTACTACCTGTCCCTTGGCTATTATAACCAGGAAGGTATCGTGGGCGGTAATTACGGCAAGTCGAACTACGATCGTCTGACCATCCGCTCAAACAACAACTTCAACATCATAGACGCTACCAAGGAGCGCTCATTCCTGAACAAACTCGACATCAGCGCCAACATCTCTTATATGCGTACGCACAGCACTGGTATCGACGCCAACTCCACATGGGGCTCTCCGCTGGGCTCTGCCCTCTATCTGGCTCCCACGCTGCCCGTCACACTCACAGGAGCCGTGGCTCAGGACATGATCGACCGCTACAGCGCATACGACCTCTATCGTGATGCTAACGGTGATCCTTACACCATCCCTGGCTACTTAGGCAGTTATCAGGAACAGAACAACCCCATCGCCATGATGCAGCAGCGTCCTTCTAAAGGCTGGTCGCATAAGTTCATGCCGAAGTTCTCCATCGACCTCCAGTTGTGGGACAACCTGAAATACCACTTCACCTGGAGCGCAGAACAGTCGTTCTGGGGTAGTGATTCTGCTATCACGGAGAAGTTCTATTTATCTGGTAACAACAATTCCGACCACACACAAGCTTCTACAGAGAAGTCGAACAGCACCTCCTGGCAGATTGAGAACACGCTGACCTACGACAAAGAGTTCGGAAAGCACTCGATCGGCGTAGTCCTCGGACAGTCGGCCCTGAAGTACAAGGGCAGTTATGTAGGTGCCTCTCACTGGAATCTGATCAACGTCGACAAGCCTTATGTAGACTACACCACAGGCGGCAGCGTACAGACCACGACTGATGCCGATGGCAATATCACTGGCGTGACCAGTCTCGTCAGCGGATGGGGTGGTCCAAACGTGGAACATCATCTGGCCTCACTCTTCGGACGTTTGAGTTACAACTACGACGAGAAGTACATGATCCAGGCTACCATCCGTCGCGATGGTTCGAGCCGCTTCGGTTCCAATAATAAATATGGTGTATTCCCCTCAGTATCTATAGGTTGGAATATCATGAACGAGAAGTTCATGGAGAGCACTCGCGACTGGCTGACCAACCTGAAGTTCCGTGCCAGCTGGGGTAAGAACGGTAATGAGAATATCGGTGACTTCCGCTACACCGTGCTCACCACCACTGGTGGTACCAGCAACTACTATTTCGGACGTCAGGCCTCAATGATCTACGGCTCGAAGGCTAACGGTCTGGCCAATGAGGATCTGAAGTGGGAGGAGAGTGAGCAGACTGACTTCGGCCTCGACTTCGGTTTCTGGAACAACCAGCTGACCTTTACCGTGGACTACTATATCAAGAAGACCAACGGCATGCTGATGACAATGCCTATTCCCTCATACGTGGGTGAGACCAAGCCTATCGGTAACGTAGGTGACATGGAGAACAGCGGTATCGAGTTTGAACTTGGCTATAAGTTCAACGTCAGTGACGCCCACTTCTCTGTCAAGGCCAACGCCTCTTATCTGAAGAACAAACTGAAGAACCTGGGTAACGATACAGGTTTCCTGAACTATGGCATCAGCCAGTTCAGCGACGGTGGCACCCGTGCTGAGAACGGACAGCCCTTCCCCTACTTCTATGGCTACAAGACCGCTGGCGTGCTGCAGAACATGGCACAGGCTGCCGAGTACAATGCCAAGTATGGTACGACCTCTAATCCTGGCGACCTGATCTTCGTTGATATGAACGGTGATAGCAAGATTACCTCTGACGACCGTACCAAGATCGGTAAGCCGACACCTGACTGGACCTTCGGTCTGAACTTCGATGCCGACTGGAAGGGCTTCGACCTGAACGTCTTCTTCCAGGGCGTGAGCGGTGCCGACATCTTCGATGCCACCTGGCGTCAGGATATCGCATCTGGAAACTATCCCACTTGGGTGCTCAACCGCTGGACGGGTGAGGGCACTTCCAATAAACTGCCTCTGCTGAAACTGGGTGACTCGAAGAACTGGGTCTGCAGCGACATCTATATCCAGGATGGTTCTTACCTCCGTCTGAAGAACATCTCGCTGGGCTACACCCTGCCGCAGAACCTGACCAAGAAGATCTGCATCGAGCGCTTCCGCGTCTATGTCCGTGCTGAGAACCTCTTCACCTGGACCAAGTACTGGGGCTTCGATCCCGAAATCGGTTCTAGCAGCACTTCTATGGGTGTTGACTACGGTGTATATCCACAGGCCCGCATCTGGACAGTAGGATTCAACCTCTCACTTTAATTGAAGAAGACTCATCCCTGGCCTTCCCCCAAAAAGGAAGGAAATGAATACAGAACAAGTCAATATAATTAGAAAAAGAAAAATTCGTATGAAACAGAATATTATAAAAATCGCAGCTTATCTGGTAACCGCTCTCCCCATTGGGGGAGTCGGAGGGGCTCTTCTCGCCTCCTGCAGTGAGGATTTCCTCGAGGTAACGAATCCTACGGGTGAACCCCTCAACGAATATTATACTGATGACGAGCACCTTAGCGAGTCGCTCACCTCTGCCTATGCGCCTTTGCACTGGCCCGACTGGGACGGAACAGCCTATAACGACTTGACCTGCGATGCAGAGATCATGGGTGATGACTTCTGGGTGGGTGGTTCCAGCATCTCCGACAACCAGCACTGGCACAGGCTCTTCAATTTCGAAGGCGACGGCAATAATACCCTTGGCACGCTCTGGGGCGACTTCTACAGTGGCATCAAGCGCTGCAACGACGTGATCCAATACTGCTCATGGGGTGGTGGCACAGATACCAATCGCCGCAGTTTCGAGATGCAGGCCCGCCTGCTCCGCGTCTATTACTACAGCATCCTCTGGCATTACTATGGCAATGTGCCCTTCTATCTGGTGAACCTCTCTTCACCCTACACGGCTCCGCAGATCACGGCCGACGAGATCTATAACAATCTGCTGCCCGAACTGGAGGAGATCATCGCTTCCGGCGTGCTCCCGATGCGCTGGGGTGCCTCAGATGCTGGCCGCGTGTCACAGGCGATGGCTTACATGCTCTATGCCGAGATGGTGATGTACCAGAACGATACTGCCCGTCTGCCACAGGCTCTGACCTACATGAAGCAGATTATCGGCGACTCCAACTACTCACTGAACCCCGATTTCAAGGACCTGTTCGCCGAGAGTGGTGAGATGTGTGCTGAGAGCATCTTCGAGATAACCTACGATGATGACAATGCCCAGCGCGACTGGGGCACCTCCATGCATGCTGGTGGTACTGTCTTCCCGACCCTCTGCTCGCCCAACGGCTGGCCCGGTGGTGAGGGCTGGGACAGTGGTAACGACGGCTGGGGATTCCTGCCCATGCGAGTCGAGACATACAACATGTATGCAGAGAACGACAAACGTCGTGACGTCACCTGCTGGGATGTACGTGGCTACACCTACACAGAGCGTTATCAGGACACCCACATCTGGCACGGTAAATATCGTCCGCAGAGCGCCAACAATCAGGATTGTCCTACTTCGAAGAACCTGAACTATAACAACAACAAGCGCATCTATCGCTACGCCGAGACACTGCTCAATGCAGCCGAACTGCTGCTTGAGACAGGAGGCAATGCCGCAGAGGCTGCTGGCTATGTGAATGAGGTTCGCGCCCGTGCTGGTCTGGAACCACTTGCCAGCGTCACCATCGACGATATCCTCAACGAGCGCCATCTGGAGTTCTGCGGCGAGGGTAAACGCTACTTCGACCTCGTACGTGCTGAAGGCATCAGCGGGGTGGTCACCGAGAAGGCTTCCGTAAAACTCGTGCCCGACAGCTACGGCTATCGCACCAACAGCTGGACGCCGAGCAAGAAGCATATTCCTCTGTCTCAGAGCGAACTCGACGCCGACCCCACACTGGTTCAGAACAACTATTAAGATTGAAAATTGAAATAACGAAAATTGAAATAACGAAAGATTATGAAGAATCTGTTTAAATATTCAATAGGAGCTCTGTTTGCAGGACTGGCCATGACAGCCTGCTCGCCCGAAGACTTCTCAGGCGCAGACCCCAACGGAGTCCCCACGGTCAGTGGTACCGACTTCCAGATGACCGTCGATCAGGAGACCAACCAGATGATTGCCACTTATACTCCAGCACCGGGTACCTATCCCATCTGGATCATGAATGGCACACAATATTCCACCCTGCAGGAAGTGGGTTATCAGAACCCCGAGGCAGGAGACTATACCATAGAACTGAAACTCGGCAACCGCAACGGCTTCAGCCAGGGTACGGTGTCGAAGACCTTCACCTTCAACGAGACGAAAGTTGACTACAGTGCTGACTTCCGCCGCATCACTGGTAAGGAGTGGCGTATCGCCAACAAGGAAGTGGCCCACATGGGTTGCGGTCCTGCCGGAACTGCCGGTACAGAATGGTGGTCGGCTCAGCCTAACGACAAGAAGGACTTTGGTGTCTACGATGACCGTATTACCTTTACGGCCGACACACGCAAGGGTGGTACCTATAGCTACAGTGCCGGTGCCGACGGCAAGACCTATGTAAACACTGGTACTACGAAGTGGGGTTCTGAGCCTGCCGATTTCGACGCAGTCATCGGCGACCAGACTACTACCTGGAGCTTCGAGGTCTACGAATGGCAGGATGCCGAAGGTAATGTGAGCAAGCAGACCTACATCCAGCTGGCTGCCAACACCGCATTCCCCTATATCTCGAGCGATGCTCAGTACGAGAATCCTAAGTTCCGTATCGAGACGCTGACTGCCACCAAGATGGTGCTGGTCTATGATGCCCCCGACCGCAGTATCGCTTGGCGCTTCATCCTGACCAGTGCTGCCGACGAGCGTCTGGTAGAGGAGCAGGGCTTCGATGCCAACAGCGACTTCAACCTCTGGAAGGGTGTCACTCCCGATGCCACCTTCTACTTTGCTCCCAACTGGTCACCCGACCGTACCGCAGAGATGCAGGCTACCTATACCGACAAGGGCAATGACTATTCCGTGACTGTTCCCGATGCAGCCTTCGACCGCTGGCAGGCTCAGATGCACCTGCATACTACCGGTGTAGAAACCTCGGCAGCCAACCACTATGACTTCTCTTGTATCTTCGTGGCTGATGCTGATATCGATGGTGTCACCGTGAAGGTTACCAACGAAGCCGACAACGAGGCTATCATCGATGTTGACAACATCAGCCTCAAGGCCGGTAAGGAATATGTGTTCTGGAAGAGTGATGTTGAGGGTAAGGACCTCTCACCCGTGAAGATTGTCTTCGACTTCGGTCACGCTACAGGTGCTACCAACATCAGCGTCAGCAACATCGTACTGAAAGATCATGCCAATAATGATGGTACCATCGTTTCTGGAGAAGGCGAAGGTGGTGGTGACGACAAGCCAACTATGGACTGGAACTACGAGGCTGGCTCTAACCTCTGGAAGGCCGTTGACGACGGCACTCTCTTTGCCGATTTCGGCTATTGGTTTGCCGACGACGGTTGGGGTGAACTTCCTAATCAGCCTGTAGCCTCTCATGATGGCGATGCCTACGAGCTCACGCTTCCCGAGGGAATGGGTGGCAGCCAGTGGCAGGGTCAGTTCCACATCGACACCAAGCTCACGGCAAGTGCAGCCAAGACTTACAACTTCTACTTCGTTATGGAGACCGATAATGATTGCCCAGGTGTGACTGTTAAGCTCACCGACTCTGGCGACAGCAACTTCTTCTGCGAAGGCCGTCACGATGTGAAGGGCGACGAGCCGTTCATCTTCAAGCTGGAAGGCGCAACCCTGAAGGATGGTGTCGACGCAACAGCCATCCGCCTGTTCTTCGACTTCGGAGGCTCTCCCGCAGGCACTCACGTCAAGATCAGCAAGATCTACTTCGAGGAGGCCGTCAGCCTCAAATACGACGATGCCGATAACCTCTGGAAGGGTGTTGACGACGGCAGCGTGGCCAGCGAATTCGGCTACTGGTTTGCCGACGACAGTTGGGGCGAACTGCCTAATCAGCCTGTGGCTACCCACAATGGCGATACCTACGAGATCACAATTCCCGAGGGTATGGGCGGCAGCCAGTGGCAGGGCCAGTTCCATATCGACACCAAACTGACGGCCAGCGCCGCTAAGCAATACCACTTCCAACTGGTCATGGAGGCTGACGACAACTGTCCTGGCGTGACCATCAAGTTAACGGATGCTGGCGACAGTAACTTCTTCTGCGAAGGTCGTCACGACATCAAGGCCGACGAACCGTATGTTTACACGTTGAAGAATGCTACGTTGAAAGATGGTACAGATGCAGATGCTATCCGCCTGTTCTTTGATTTCGGAGGTTCTCCTGTTGGCGCCCATGTCAAGATTAGCAAGATTATCTTTAAGGAAGCACAGTAAATGAAGCGTCTTATGTTGAATACACTATTGCTCTCTCTCACCGTAGCCCTCTGGGGCTGCGGGGGGGATAGCGATGATGCCCCCATGCCTTCAACGCCCACCATCACCGTGTCGCCAGAGTCCATCTCCGCACCTGCAGAAGGCGGTATCTTTACCGTCAGCGTCTCGACGACTGGTGCAGAATGGGGCAAAGGTGAGGCAAGCAGTTTCCTGACTGTCACCGCACAGAATACAGCATCCTCGTCGGGCACTCTGGCCATCACGGTTCCTGCTAATCCTGAGACGGAGGCCCGCACGGGGGCTGTCACCATCATGTCGGGCAGTGCCCGAAAGACCATCACCATCACTCAGGCTGCAGCTGAAAAACCAGCCTATTATGCTCCTGAGGGCTACAAACTGGTTTGGAACGATGAGTTTACGGGACCAACCGATCCTTTAGCAAACTATGTGGCTGGTGCCAGTTACGAACTGAATGCCGATGACTGGACCCATGAGGTGCAGAAAGACCACTGGGTGAACAACGAACTGCAGAACTACGTGAACCACAAGTCACCAGACGGTGGTCTCGTCACTGAGGTCAAGGACGGTCATCTGCAGATCCACTGCTTCAAGGAAAATGGCAAGATCTATTCCGGCCGTGTCTATGCCCACGTCAACCAGGGCTGGCAGTATGGTTATTTCGAGGCTTCTATCAAACTGCCGAAGGGCAAAGGCACCTGGCCTGCTTTCTGGATGATGCCCGTAGGCAACGACTGGAACACGAACCCCTGGCCGAAGTGCGGTGAGATTGATATCATGGAAGAGGTGGGCGTCGTGCCCAACGAGGTTTCTTCCAGTATCCACACCCAGGACTACAACCACACGAAGAATACGCAGAAAACCCATGCCATGACTATTGCCGATGCAGAAGGTGCCTTCCACACTTACGCCCTGCTCTGGACGGCAGACGAGATTATCACCTACGTCGACGGTAAGGAGCAACTGCATGTGGAGAAATCCAAACTCGGCAGCGGTCACGACCAGTGGCCCTTCCACTATGCCTTCTATCCCATCTTCAACCTTGCCTGGGGTGGCGACTGGGGCGGCATGCGTGGCGTCGACGAGTCAGCTCTGCCTATCACTATGGAAGTGGACTATATCCGAGTCTTCCAGAAGAAGTAGGGTTTTTAGTTTATGAGTTTATGAGTTTATAAGTTTTTTGTTTATTGTTTATTGTTTATTGTTTATAGTTTATAGTTTATAGATGATTACTGAGATAAACGATATAATGAGGAACAGTCTGTCTGCGAAAAGAGTATTCTCTTTCCTCTTTCCTCTTTCCTCTTTCTTCGGAACGTCTTTCCTCGGAACGATTCTCTTCCTGTTCGCCGCCTGCACAGCAGGTGGCGGGCAGGAGGATACCAAGGGCTTCGTCACCATCAAGGGTCATGACCTCATCCAGCCTAATGGCGAGAAACTCTTCATCCAGGGCACGAACCTCGGCAACTGGCTCAATCCAGAGGGGTATATGTTCGGCTTCAGCCGCACCAACTCTGCCTGGATGATCGACCTGCTGTTCAAGGAGGCTGTGGGGCCTGACTTCACGGCAGAGTTCTGGCAGCAGTTCAAGGACAACTATGTGACGAAGGCTGATATCGACTTCATCGCCTCGCAGGGTGCCAACACTATCCGCCTGCCTTTCAACTACAAACTCTTCACAGACGAAGACTATATGGGAGAGACAACAAAGTGGAAAGAGGAAGGAGAAAAGAGGAAAGTAGAGGCCTACGAGCGCATCGACTCGGTGGTGAGCTGGTGCAAGGCCAACAACCTTTACCTGATTCTCGATATGCACGACTGTCCTGGCGGGCAGACGGGCGATAACATCGACGACGGCCACGGCTATCCCTGGCTCTTCGAGAGCGAACGCAGTCAGCAGCTCTTCTGCGACATCTGGCGAGAGATAGCCGACCGCTATCAGAATGAAACGACCATCCTCGGCTACGAACTGATGAACGAGCCCATCGCCCATTACTTCGCCAACAAGGATTCGCTCTACACACTGCTGCAGCCGCTCTATAAAAAGGCTGTGAAGGCTATCCGAGAGGTAGACCAGAACCATATTATATTATTAGGTGGTGCCCACTGGAATAGTTTCTTCTGGATGCTCGACGATGCCAGCTACGACGATAAGCTGATGTACACCTGCCATCGCTATGGCGGCCCTGCCACCAAGGAGGCCATCACCCATTATATCCAGTTCCGCGACTCCATCAACCGTCCGATGTATATGGGAGAATTCGGACATAACACCGACGAGTGGCAGCGCGACTTCGTCAGGGTGCTCAAAGAGGTTAACATCGGCTATACGTTCTGGCCCTACAAGAAGGTCGACGGATCGTGTATGATGGGCATCCAGCGCCCTGAGGGATGGGATAGCATCGTCGTGAAATATTCCGAAACCTCACGCAACACCTATCAGGAATGGCGCGAAGCCCGTCCGGATCAGGCACGGTTCCGCCAGTTGCTCACGCAGTTTGCAGAGAACTGTCGCTTTGAGAACTGCAAGCCTCAGACGGACTATATCCAGACAATGGGGATGGTGAAAAAGTGAAAGGGTGAAAAGGTGAAAAATAAAACATAAACGAATATGAAAATGAAGAATTACATCATGAAGGGAAAAGGATTGGTGATAAGTATTTCACTTTTTCACCTTTTCACCTTTTCACCTTTAAGGGCTCAGATGCCTGTCTATCTCGATGAGTCGAGACCTATTGAACAGCGCATCGACGATGCCCTTTCGAGGATGACGCTCGACGAGAAGATTGCCGTGATCCATGCTCAGTCGAAATTCTCAAGTCCTGGTGTAAAACGCCTCGGGTTCCCTGACCTGTGGACAGACGACGGCCCTCATGGCGTGCGTCCTGACGTGCTCTGGGATGAGTGGGTACAAGCTGGACAGACCAACGACTCGTGTGTGGCCTTCCCAGCCCTCACCTGTCTCGCTGCCACCTGGAACCCCCGTATGGCCCGCCTCTATGGCGAGAGTCTGGGCGAGGAGGCTCTCTATCGTGGAAAGAGCGTGATGCTCGGTCCTGGCGTGAACATCTATCGTACGCCCCTGGGAGGCCGTAACTTCGAGTATATGGGCGAAGACCCCTGGCTCGCCTCACGTATGGTGGTGCCCTACGTCCGCGGCCTCCAGTCGAAGGGCGTCGCTGCCTGTGTGAAGCACTATGCCCTAAACAACGACGAGGAATACCGTCATCAAGTGAACGTCATTATCTCCGACCGTGCCCTGCATGAGATCTACCTGCCTGCCTTCAAGGCTGCTGTGCAGGAGGGCGACGCCTGGAGCATCATGGGTGCCTACAATCTCTACAAAGGCCAACACAACTGCCACAATGATATCATGCTCAACAAGATCCTGAAACAGGACTGGGGTTTCGACGGCGTGGTGATCTCTGACTGGGGAGGCTGCCACGACACTGACGAGGCTGTGAAGAATGGACTTGACCTCGAGTTCGGCACCTGGACTGACGGTCTGACGATGGGCAAGACCAACGCTTACGACAGTTATTTTCTCGCCGATGCGTATAAGCAAGGCATCCTCTCTGGCAAATATACCACGAAGGAACTCGACGACAAGGTGCGTCGTTTGCTTCGTCTGTACTATCGCACGACCATGAAAAGAGGCAAGCCCTATGGCTTCCTCTGCTCCGACAGCCACTATCAGGCCGCCCTTGAGATCGCCCAGCAAGGCATCGTACTGCTGAAAAATGATGCAGTAAAAGGTAATCATAAAGCTCAAAGTTCAAAGTTCAAAGTTCAAAGTCCTTTGCTGCCTATTGACGTGACGAAGACCCAGCGCATCCTCGTCGTCGGTGAGAACGCCATCAAGATGATGACCGTCGGTGGTGGTTCTTCCTCCCTCAAGGCCCAACGTGAGATTCTCCCCCTCGATGGCATCGCCTCCTATCTCCACCAAAAGGGTAATCATAATTCTCCGCTCGGCTTGCCGCTTGCTACCGAAGGGACGCAAGAATTCTCAACTCTCAATTCTCAATTAGATTATGCTCGTGGCTACGTTGGCGATACCATCCAGAGCTACAACGGCGTTACCGTAGGCCGCTCGCTCTATGAGACCCGTTCTCAGGCCGAACTCACGGCAGAGGCTGTGGAAAAGGCAAAAGATGCTGATATCGTCATTTTCATCGGAGGTCTGAACAAGAGCAATCATCAGGACTGCGAAGGTCACGACCGCCTGTCTTACGACCTTCCATACGCTCAGAACGAGGTCATCGAGACCATCCTGAAGGTGAATCCCCGTCTGGTCTATGTGAACATCTCCGGCAATGGGGCTGCTCTGCCTTGGCTCGATAAGGTGCCTGCCGTCGTACAGGCTTGGTTCATCGGCTCTGAGGCTGGTGAGGCGATTGCTTCCGTCCTCTTTGGCGATGTCAATCCCTCAGGCAAACTCCCCTTCACGTGGTATGCTTCCCTTGATCAGTGTGGTGCCCACGCTCTCAATGCCTATCCTGGTATTTGGCGCGAGGATCACAAGATCATCGATGAGGAATACAAGGAAGGCATCTTCGTCGGCTATCGCTGGACAGACCGCCTTCAGGCAAATCATAAAGCTCAAAGCTCAAAGCTCAAAGTTCAAAGTCCTTTGTTTGCCTTCGGTCACGGTCTGAGTTACACCACCTTCAAGCTCGGCAAACTCATAGCCGATAAGAATTCAATGACGGAGGGCGATGAGATCACCTTCACCATCCCTGTCACGAACACAGGCAGTATGGCTGGTGCTGAGACGGTACAGCTCTATATTAGCGACCTCGAGGCTTCTGTCGAGCGTCCCGTCAAGGAGTTGAAGGCCTTCCAGAAAGTCTTCCTCCAGCCTGGTGAGACCCAGCAGGTGAGCCTTACCATCGACAAGGGAGCCCTAAGTTTCTACGATGAGGCCAACAGTCAGTGGAAGGCAGAACCTGGTGCTTTCGAGGCCCTTGTTGGCACGGCATCAGATAAGATTGTCAGTCGCTGCTCATTCACATTGAAATAATCCCAAGGCAAATAGGCAAAAGATTAGTTAGTTTGATAATATATATGTTTTTCAGCAGGAACCTCACGCTGTGAAGTGGTGGGTTCCTGCTTTTTTTATCATGCGGAAGCCGCTCGGCTTTGCCGCTTGCTACCAACGGGACGCAAGAATTTTTTCACTTTTCACTTTTCACTTTTCACTTTTTTTCGTATCTTTGAGCTTCACTCGAAGGTACTCACGTTCGAAAAAACTCAAATAATATTTGGTTTTTTGCTCACTTATTCGTACCTTTGCCCACGCAAAGACGAACTTTATGAAGATAAGACTACTACTTACCTGGCTATTCATGGCTTCTGTCAACTTCTCGCTCGCTCAGGGGAAGAAGGATTTCCAGTCGCTACTCCTTGAGATTGATCAGGCCATCGAACAGTCTCCAGAAATCGTGGGACAGTACGAGCGGCAGATTGAGGAGACGCGACAGCAATACCTGCATGCCCGTCAGCCAGAGGAGAAATACGAGCTGGCTTTTGATCTCTATGAACGCTATAAATCGTTTATGAATGACTCCGCTCTCTACTATCTCAGCGAGGCGATGCACTGGGCTGAGAGGAACCAGGAGTCAGGAGTCAGGAGTCAGGAGTGGAAGGCACGGGTGGGCAACTGTCTGGCGCTGAAGGCCTTCCAATGCTCCACCGTGGGCTATTACAACGAAGCTCTCGCCTTCCTGAAGAGCATCGACAAGCAACAGCTCGACAGCGTCGGACTACGCAACTACTACCAGTCGCAGATGCACGTCTACGGTGAGCTGGGCTACTACTCCATCATCCCTCCGATGAAGGAGCAGTATTTCAAGTTGCAGACCACCTATCGCGACTCGCTCTTCGCACATATCGACCATCAGGATGCAGACTATCTGATGTATAGGATTCAGGAGTTGAAGGGCCGTCAGCAGTTAGAGGAAGCGCGCAAGATCAGCGACCATTGGGTGAGTCGTGTCAGTCCTGACAGTCGTGAGTACGCCATCGCCTGTTACTACCGTTGGCTGAGCAGTGAGGACGAGGATGAACTGCGTTACTGGGGAGCACAGTCGGCCTTGAGCGATGTGCGCCACGCCGTGATGGATCAGGCATCGCTTCTCTCATTGGCAGAACTGCTGAATGCCGATGGCGATCTCGATCGCAGTTACCGATATATCCGCTTTACGTGGGACTGCAACAACCGTTTCAACACCCGTATGCGCTCCTGGCAGATTACGCCGATACTGAATGTGATCGAGAAGAACTACCAGAAGGCCGTAGAACACAACAACAGCGTGCTCCGCATGTCGATCATCGTGGTGAGCATCCTCGCCCTGATAGTGCTGGCTGCTCTCTTTTTCGTGCATCGCAGGAACAAGCAGTTGGCCAGTGCACGAAACGCCCTCTCTGAGGCTAACGGACAATTGTCCATTATCAATTCCCAATTATCCATTCAGAAAGAAGAACTCGCCACTCTTAATTCTCAATTATCAATTGTCAATTCTCAATTGACTGAAAGTAACCGAGTGAAAGAAGAGTACATCGGACGATTCATGAGCCTCTGCTCGCAGTATATCGACAAACTCGACAACTATCGTAAGATGGTGAACAAGAAGATGAAGAACAAGGAACTCGATGACCTGTATCAGATCTCCAAATCAACGGAACTGAAGGAAAAAGAACTCGAGGAACTCTACGAGAACTTCGACACCGTGTTCCTCCACCTCTTCCCCAACTTCATCGACGATTTCAACGCCTTGTTGTTGCCAGAGGTACAAGTACAGCCGAAGGAGAACCGTCTGACCACTGACATCCGCATCTTCGCCCTCATCCGTCTGGGCATCGAGGACTCCTCGAAGATTGCGGAGTTCCTGCACTACTCCGTCAACACTATCTACAACTACCGTGCCCGCTTGAAGAACGGTGCCATCGGCAATCGTGAAACCTTCGAGAAACGGGTGAAGGAACTGTAGGGTTTTGTTTATAGCTTATGAGTTTATAGTTTATAGATGATTACATTTTAAAACAGTTATAATTATGAAGACCATTATGAACAAAAAATTACTGGTAGGTTTATCATTTATCATTTATCAGTCATCATTTAGCCACGCAGTGGCGCAGACCAGCGATGCGGCCTTAGAGGCTAAGATCGAGAAGACCCTCTCCCGTATGACGCTCGATGAGAAGATCGGCCAGATGTTGGAGTTGAATCTTGACGTGATGGGCAAGATGACTGTTGAGAACGCCAAGGTGGATCGCGAGAAAGTACGCTCTGTATTGCAGCAGTATGGCAGATCGGAAGCAGAAGTAAACGATATGCTGAGTAAGACAGATCAGCAGATTATCGACTTGTTGGGCGCCTTCCCTGTAGATATCTATCAGGGTGAGACCAGACGTCTCTGGAAGATTAACGAGGAGATGCTTGATACACTTATCTCGAAGTGGAAGGTGGGCTCTATCCTCAACGCCCCAGGTTCCAGTGCTGCTACGATGGAGCAGTGGCAGCAATGGATCCGTCTGATTCAGGAGAAGTCAATGAAGTATCTGGGCATTCCTGATATCTACGGTTTGGATCACAACCATGGTGTGACTTATACGCAGGGCGGAACTCTCTTCCCGCAGCCCATCAACCTGGGAGCCACGTTTAATCCAGAACTGGCTCGTAGGGGTGCAGAGATCACAGCCTATGAGAGTCGTGCAGCCAGCTGTCCTTGGGTGTATAACCCTGTGGTGGATCTGAGCCGCGATCCTCGTTGGCCTCGTGTGTATGAGAGCTTCGGTGAGGATCCCATCGTGAACGCAAAGATGGTGGTGGCAGAGATCAGAGGTTATCAAGGTGATGACAATAACCATATCGATAAGTATCACGTAGGTACCAGCACAAAGCACTATTTCGCCTATGGTGCCCCCTGGACTGGTAAGGATCGTACACCTGCCTATCTCTCTCCGCTGATGATTCGCGAGAAGTATTTTGAGCCCTTCAAGGCTGCTGCCCTCGCAGGTACGTTGACGATGATGGTGAACTCTGCCTCTGTCAATGGTGTACCTCTGCATGCCAGCTATGAGTATCTGACCAAGTGGTTGAAGGAGGATCTGCAGTGGGATGGATTCCTCGTAACCGACTGGGCTGACATTAATAATCTGTACTCGCGCGAGAAGGTGGCAAAGGACAAGAAAGACGCTATCCGCATTGCCATCAATGCAGGTATCGACATGTCGATGGATCCCTATAGCGTGGAGTTCTGCATTCTGCTGAAGGAGTTGGTAAACGAGGGCAAGGTGAAGATGTCCCGTATCGATGATGCTGTTCGCCGTATCCTCCGTGCCAAGTATCGCTTAGGTCTCTTCGATGAACCAAATACTGGTGGCAAAGGTTATGAGAAATTCGGATGCGAAGAGTTTGCCGCTGCCTCCCTCCACGCTGCCGAAGAGTCCATCGTCCTCCTGAAGAACGAAGACAATATCCTGCCGCTCAAAGGTAATCATAATTCTCAACTCTCAACTCTCAATTCTCAATTCAAGAAGATCCTTCTGACTGGTCCTAACGCCAACCAGATGCGCTGTCTGCATGGTGGTTGGAGCTACACTTGGCAGGGTTCAAGAGCTGAGAATCTCTCAGAGAAATACAACACCATCTACGAGGCCCTCTGCAACAAATACGGCAAGGACAACATCATCCTTGAACAGGGTGTGACCTACAACGAAGATGGAGCCTACTACGATGAGAACGAACCACAGATCGACAAGGCTGTGGCTGCTGCCGCTCAGGCTGATATCATCATCGCTGCCATCGGTGAGAACTCCTATACTGAGACACCTGGCAACCTCACAGACCTCTGGCTCTCAGAGAACCAGCGCAACCTCGTAAAGGCCCTCGCCAAGACGGGCAAACCCATCATCTTGATATTGAATGAGGGCCGTCCCCGTTTGATTGCTGATATCGAACCCCTCGCTAAGGCGGTGGTAGATATCCTGATTCCTGGCAACTATGGTGCTGATGCGCTGGCTAACCTGTTGGCTGGCGATGCCAACTTCTCTGCCAAGATGCCTTACACCTATCCGCGTGAGATCAACTCCCTCAACACCTACGACTATAAGGTCTCTGAGGAGGTGGGTACGATGGAAGGTGCCTACAACTACGATGCCAAGGTTTCGCTCCAGTGGCCCTTCGGCTATGGCATCAGCTATACCACCTACGAATATTCAAACCTGAAGGTGGACAAGGCCTCCTTCACTGCTGACGACATCCTCACCGTCACTGTCGATGTGAAGAATACAGGTTCACGTGCTGGTAAGGAAGCCGTGCTCCTCTATTCCTCAGACCTCGTTGCCAGTATCGTACCAGACAACAAGCGCCTGCGTGACTTCACGAAGATTGCCCTCGAGCCAGGTGAGACCAAGACCGTCACCTTCCAGCTCCCAGCCAAGTCCCTCGCCTTCGTAGGTGCCGACGGCCGCTGGACCCTCGAAGAGGGTGACTTCCTCCTCAAGGTCGGCACCCTATCCGTCCCCACTGCCTGCACTCAGACCAAAGTCTGGGACACCCCGAATATTTAAAAACTTAGCCACAGATTACACAGATTCTCACTGTTTTAATTCTGTGATAATCAAAATATCTGTGTTTTTCTGTGTAATCTGTGGCTTTTTTCGTACCTTTGCACCCAAATTCAGAAAATACGTATTTAAGGAATGGAAAACAAGACTTTCAAGCGCACGACGGTGACGTCAGCGCTGCCCTATGCTAACGGTGGGGTGCACATCGGCCATCTGGCTGGCGTGTACGTGCCTGCTGATATCTATGTGCGCTATCTCCGTCTGAAGAAGCGCGAAGTGCTGTTTATCGGAGGTTCTGATGAGCACGGCGTGCCCATCACGGTGCGTGCCCGTAAGGAAGGCATCACGCCGCAGGACGTCGTAGACCGCTATCACAAGATGATCAAGGACTCCTTCGAGGAGTTCGGTATCTCGTTTGATATCTATAGCCGCACGACCTCTGAGACACACCACAAGTTTGCCGCCGAGTGGTTTAAGAAACTCTACGACGAGGGCAAGCTGACGGAAGAGACGACAGAACAGCTTTACGACGAGGAGGCCAAGCAGTTCCTCGCTGACCGTTATGTCACTGGCGAGTGCCCCCACTGCCACAACGAGGGTGCCTACGGTGACCAGTGTGAGAAGTGCGGACGCGACCTCTCGCCCACGGAACTCATCAATCCGAAGTCGACCATCAGCGGCTCTACCCCTGTGTTGAAGAAGACCAAGAATTGGTATCTGCCCCTGAACGAGTATCAGGACTGGCTGAAGCAGTGGATCCTCGAGGAGCACAAGGAGTGGCGTCCGAACGTCTACGGACAGTGCAAGAGCTGGCTCGACATGGATCTGCAGCCTCGTGCGATGACACGCGACCTGGACTGGGGTATCCCCGTGCCTGTGAAGGATGCTGAGGGTAAGGTGCTCTATGTGTGGTTCGACGCTCCCATCGGCTATGTGTCAAACACCGTTGAACTGTGTGCGAAGGAGCCTGAGAAGTGGGGCAACTGGGAAAAATGGTGGCAGGACGAGGACACCCGTCTGGTACACTTCATCGGCAAGGACAACATCGTGTTCCACTGCATCATCTTCCCTGTGATGATGAAAGCGTGGAACGAAGCGAACGGCATTCATCCCCCCAAGGGGGGAACGAGGGGGGCTTATATCATGCCAGATAATGTGCCGTCGAACGAGTTCCTGAACCTGGAGAACGACAAGATTTCAACATCGCGCAACTGGGCTGTATGGTTGCACGAGTATCTGGTGGACATGCCCGGCAAGCAGGACGTGCTGCGCTATGTGCTGACGGCCAATGCCCCTGAGACCAAGGACAACAACTTTACGTGGAAGGACTTCCAGGACCGTAACAACAACGAGCTGGTAGCTGTGTATGGCAACTTCGTCAACCGCGCCCTGCAGCTGACGAAGAAATATTGGAACGGTGTCGTTCCTGCCTGTGGAGAGCTGCTCGATGTAGACCGCCAGGCCCTCGAGGAGTTCAAGGACGTGAAGCAGAAAGTGGAGGCACTGCTCGACCAGTTCAAGTTCCGCGATGCACAGTTCGAGGCCATGAACCTGGCCCGCATCGGCAACCGCTACATCACCGAGTGTGAGCCGTGGAAAGTCTGGAAGACCGACCCCAAGCGCTGTGAGACCATCCTTAATATCTGTCTGCAGCTGACCGCCAACCTGGCCATCGCCTTCGAGCCGTTCCTGCCGTTCAGCAGCAAGAAGCTGCGTGACATGCTGAACCTCGAGAGCTTTGACTGGAACGAGTTGGGCAGTACCGACCTGTTGAAAGCCGGCCATCAGTTGGGCGAACCTGCCCTGCTCTTCGAGAAGATAGAGGACGAAGTCATCCAGAAGCAGCTCGACAAGCTGGCAGCCACGAAGAAAGCCAACGAGGCTGCCCAGCACAAGGCTGCTCCCATCAAGGACACCTGCTCATTCGATGACTTCGAGAAGCTCGACATCCGCGTGGGACTTATCAAGGACTGCCAGCGAGTGCCGAAGTCTAAGAAGCTGCTGCAGTTCACCATCGACGACGGCAGCGGCACCGACCGTACCATCCTCAGCGGCATTGCCGCCTTCTACGACGACCCGGCGGTGCTGGTCGGCAAGCGCATCCTCTTCGTGGCCAACTTCGCGCCGCGTAAGATGATGGGCATCGAGAGCCAGGGCATGATACTCTCCGCTGTTGACGCAGACGAGAGTCTCAGCGTCGTGACGACCACCAAAGATGTCAAGCCTGGCAGTCAGGTGGGATAAGCACCTGCGTTCAACAAAGAATCCCTCATTCTGGCCAGTGATGCCCGAATGAGGGATTCTTTCGTTTGACAGCCTATGCCGTCATGACAGGGTACGGGTGCGCTGCCATGTGCGCCAGCCGTAGGCGATGATGACCAGGAAGCACAGCAAGGGCAGCACGAACGACACGTTGACAGCCGGCATGCCGAAGACGATGCCCTGGTCGATGATTTTGGCCTGCAGCGGGGGCAGCACGGAACCGCCGAGGATGGCCATGATGAGTCCTGCTGCTCCGAACTTGGCATCGTCGCCAAGGCCGTCGAGGGCAATGCCATAGATGGTCGGGAACATGAGCGACATGCAACCGCTTACGCATACGAGACAATA